>Ga0307511_10008726_pt1 | contig 10130 bp, 10 predicted proteins | sample 13_EM_MG_FD_200266 | JGI IMG/M metagenome (GOLD analysis project Ga0307511, IMG submission 200266) | Populus trichocarpa ectomycorrhiza microbial communities from riparian zone in the Pacific Northwest, United States - 13_EM | ecosystem: Host-associated > Plants > Roots > Unclassified | place... | reverse complement strand
GCGGCAACCCTAGCGGCAGCTCTTGCCGTCCACGCAATCATCCCCGATCACCGCGACGCCCTGGATCTCGATCTCCATGCCGGGGCGGGCGAAGTTGGAGACGGTGATCAGCGCGCTGCCGGGGAAATTGCCGGAGGGGAACATCTCCTTGCGCAGTTGCACCAGGCGGTCGCCGTAGCGCGGTTCCTTGATGAAGACGGTCATGGTGACCATGTTCTGCAGGCTGCCGCCGACGCCCTTGAGCGTCTTGTCGAGCGCGGCGAACACGGTGCGCGCCTGGGCTTCGAAGTTGCCGGAAATGTCCTTGCCCGACTCGTCGACGGTGGCGGTCTGCCCGGCGAGCCAGACAGTGCGCCCGCCGCGCGTGACCACGGCGGGGGAGAAGGCGCGCTGCTGCTGGAATTCGGATTTGCCGAGGTAGTCGGCGGCGCGGGCGGGCGCGGCGGCGAGCGTTGCGATGACGGCGCAGGCGGCGAGAACGGAGACGAGATGGCGATGCATGTGTAACCCCCTTGAAGGAAAAATGGACAAGCGCCGCCCCGCCGCCCGGCGCGAGCGCGGGCGAAGAACAGGTGGAAACGGAATGGCGCTACAGGCTTGTTGAAGAGCTTGTTGAAAATCGTGTGGAAAAACGCGTGGACAGCACCCCGGATGCGCGCGGCGGCCGCATCGGCATTCGCCGTCTCTACCGCAGCGGCAGCGCGAACCTGATCGAAGCCGCGCATGCCAACGCATACGAATACGAATACGCAGACATGAACACGAGACCCGCACCAGCACAAACGCAAACGCAAACGCAAACACGGATGCGGCACTGCACCCCGAGGCACGTTCACAATCTAAACCTTAATTATCTTAACGTCAAGATATCTTGGCGTTAAGATACCTTTCCCCGCCACGCTACAATCGCGCCATGGAAAAGCCCCAGGACTCGATATCCACCTTTGTCGCGGAGTGGAAGCGCGAGCGCCCCGACCTCGACCCCGCCCCGCTGGCCCTGCTGGGCCGCCTGATCCGCCTCTCCACGCTCGCGCAGGCCGGCGCGGGCGAGTGGCTGGCGCCGCTGGGCCTGACGTGGGAGAGCTTTTCGGTGATCGTCGCCCTGCGCCGCGCCGGCCCGCCCTTCGAGGCGCGCCCCACCGACCTGTACAAGCAATCGCTGCTGACTTCCGGCGCGATGACCAACCGCCTGGACCGCGTCGAAGCCCAAGGCTGGATCGAGCGCCGCCCCGACCCGGCTGACCGCCGCGCCACCATCATCAAGCTCACCCGCACCGGCCGCGCGCTCGCTGATCGCGCCATCAAGCTGCACTTCGAACACCTCGCGGAATTCTTCTCGCCGCTCGGGGCGCGGGAGGCGAAGCAGCTGGAGAAGCTGCTCGGGCAGTTGCTGGCCGGGGTGGAGGGGCAAGGGGATGAACGGCGCGATGTCTGACCCCGCCGCTCCTTTGAAGCTCTGGGCGATGGAGATCGCGGAGGACCCGCTTGGCGTCTTCCTGCCACGCGAAGAACTGCTGCCCGCCCTGAACGGCAAGGGCATCAACGCCGACCGGGTGTGCGATGCGCAACTGTTCAACGACGTAATCTGCTCCGGTCAGCTACGAAGCCGTTGGCACGAAGCGGGTTTGTCTGGCGCGAGTTTCCGGCGGCTGAATTGATCGGGCCGGCGGCGGTGCGTTCGGGCTGACGCTTCAATCCGCCGAAGCCACCCCCGGCATCTTCGACACCAACAGCTTTTGCTCCAGCATCGCCGCCACGATCTCCGCCTGGCTCCGGTCTCGCCCGCGCTTGACGGCCTCGCGGTCCTCCCGCCGTGACAGCCATTGCTTGAACCGCGCGAACACCCGCGGGTCGATGGTGCGCATGCCGGCCATGCGGCCGGTCGCGGAGACAATCACGTGCTCGAAGGGCGGCGCTTCGTTCAGCACCGAGGCGCGCCGCGCCTGCACGACGAACAGGTCACCTTCAGTTTCGGTCAGCGGCAGTGGATTGGGATCGCCCTCCACCTGCATCCTGCGCAAAAAGTCCACCTGAAAGCCCGAGGAATTGATCGCCGTTTCCTTCCGGTCTTCGATTCGCTCAAAGGTGAGATCGACTTTTCGCAGCAAACCGAGCATCGACCCGTCAATACGCTTCATATCACTGAAAAACTGCACCTGCTTGCGCGCATCCCACAACAGATCGACGTCTTTGGTCGCCAAGGCCGAGGCGGCAATGCGCACGCCGGCGGCGGTCTCGTAGGCATACAGCGCGTGCGTGCCGACCACGATGAAGTGTTCGTCCAGCCCGGCCTTTTCCAGCGCCTGGAGAATGGCCACCACGATGCCCGGCGCGCGGCCGACGCGCAATGCCTTGTTCATGCGCTCGGCTTCGCGCACGGCCTCCCCCAGGCCCTTGAGCCGCGCCTCGACGCGCGTCTTCTTTTGCATGAACGAAGCGTAGGCCTGCTCGGTCTCGGCGTTGCGCGGGCCCAGGCTTTTCGAGCGATTGTCAGGCCAGGTCTTGACCAGGTACTCGTACTGGTCCTGCTTTTTCCAGTACATGCCCCCGGCAAGGCGGGCCGCCTCCTTGCGCACACGGCGGTACTCCTCAAACACCGCCGTCGAATCAATCAACTGGCGGGCGGCTTGATCGGAGAGGGGGAGGAATTGGTAGGAGGCCATTTTCCGTATAAAACAAGAAATCTAATTTTATACGGAAAATCGTTACTTTTCAAATATTTAACTTTTAAATTACCTAACGCTGTCAGATCATACCGGTCAAGGCAATCGACATTGCTGGAGGATCAAAGCTGATACCCCCGGTTTTTTCGGGGACGGGCAATTGCGTTTTCCGTACAAAAAAGAAAATCATGTTTTATACGGAAAACCCTTTATTTTCAATGTCATTCAACCCTCCGGCAAGCCTCGCGCATACGCCACGATCAGCAGCAGCACCGGCACCAGCCCGAGCAGCGGCACCAGCAGGAACACCGGCGCCCAGGGGCTGGAGGGCGCGGGCGCGGTGCTCAGGGCGAGCAGGCCGAAGACGATCAGCAGCACGCCGTAGCCGAGCAGCAGCTTGCCGCCGAAAGCGTTGAGCGCGTACCAGTTCTCCGCCGAGACATAGGCCTTGCGGATGCGGATGCCGTAGGCGCGGTTCATCGGCACGCGCCGCAGGATCAGGGGGATGGAGGTGAGCGCCATCGTCAGGCCGATGCCGGCGTGGACGTAGGGGATGGGGATCAGCATGGAAATTCTCCCGGGATGGCGGCCGCGCCTGAACCTGCGGGCGGCCTGCAAGGTGAGCGGGCCGGCGACCGTGTTCCGCATGACAATATGCGCTCAAGCGCGGCGCTTGGCAAATCAGCCCCTGCCCTGCCCAGGCCCCACCCACTCGCAGGCGAGCGGCGCGCGGCCCAACCGTCAATCGCGCGCAACACTTCCTCAAGCTGCGCGATGAATGGTGGCGTGAAGCTCTGGTCACAGGCAAAGGAGAATCGCAGGCCGGAGGGGTGCGGAAAGTGGATCGCGAGATCGCCGGAAACGCGCACGTGGCCGCCGCTGCCGTACTCGATCTGCAGCCAGCCGTACTCGTAGTCCGGCTGCAGCCTGGCCGTGCCGGAGAGCTGCCGCTGCGCGTTGCGCAGGTCCGCGACAAAAGCGCCGAAGTTGTCCAACAGCAGGTTCAGGCCCAGGCAGGCGAAAGGACCATCGGCCTGCCGGTGGCGCCGCTGCTCTGGCTGATCTGGCGCGGCGTGCTCCTTGCCTTCGAGCGGGCCGGCTGGATCATGTGAGCGCGGCGGCGAGCAGCGCCGCTACCAGATCCCGATCACCGTGGTGAACGCCCCGACCCTGCCCTCCTTGCCCGCCTCGACGCGGATGCGGGTGGGCACCAGGCTCTTGCCCTTGTATTCCGGGTCGACCGAGAGGTGGTCGATGCGGCCTTCCTTGAAGTAGCGCTCCAGGGTCGCGGTGAGGCGCTGGTGCACCGGCACGACTTCGGGCGGCACATACGCCGTATTGGCCTCGGCCTCCATGCTGCCGCCGAGCACGGCGGGCAGGAGGATGACGCGCGCGAGCTTGCCCTGGCGCGAGAGGGTGAGCGCGCGGTCGGCGGTGGTGATGCGCGAAAAGTCGAGGCTGCCGGGAAAGCGCAGGCGGCGCAGCAGGCCGAAGGGGCCGCGCGGCGGCGTCGGCGAGCCGAATACGCCAGGCGAGCCGAGCAGCGCCACGAGGTGGCGGTCCAGGCGCGGCTCTTCCGGATGCAGGAGGCGTGCGCCGATGGTGGCAATTAATTTCTTCATCCCTGGGGCCCTGTCGTCTTATCGCGCGGCGGGAAACGTCCCCGCCGCGAAGTTCTTGTGACTGTGTGCCTTGGGCCAAGGTTCCCCGGGGTGCCAGCCGTCGGGAAATCACCGGGCCGGGATCGATTCTACATCGGGTGGGGATTTGCGTTTTGGCGCGGTGTGGGCGGCCGGGGCGGGAGGCGGCATGGGCTTGGGGGGAACGGCGCGGCGGCGGGAACGGCGGCCGGGCCGCACCGATTCGGCCATCCGGCCCGGACCGCATGCCGCCCGGTTTCCCGCCCTACCTCCCCGTGCCCACCACCTCGATCTCGACGCGCCGGTTCTGCGCGCGGCCGTCGGCATTGTGGTTCGCCGCGCGCGGCTGCTTCTTGCCCTTGCCTTCGGTATAGATGCGGTTCGGGGCAATGCCACGGCTCACCAGATACGCCTTGACCGCTTCGGCACGGCGCACCGAGAGTTTGTTGTTGTAGGCCTCGCTGCCGATGCCGTCGGTGTGGCCCACCGCGATCACGACTTCAAGGTTGATCTTGGCGATGTTCACGATCAGGCCGTCGAGAGCGGCCTTGCCTTGGGACTTGATGACGGACTTGTCGAAGTCGAAGAAGACGTCGGCGGAGAAGGTTTGCTTCTCTTGCAACGGAGGATAAACGCGCCACTGCTCCGGGGGAGGCGGCGGATCAACGTTCAGCGTTACTGGCTGCGCCGGAAACAGGTCCGGATCGCACTCCGGCAGCGCCTGCTGCGGCGTCCAGTAGCCGGTGCGCCAGCACAGGTTGCCGATCTTCGGATCGCCGACGTTGCTGTTGCGCACGATCACGCCTTGCGAGTCACGTACATAAGCACCGGGCGGCGGCTGCAGCGCGGCGGGCGCTTGCGCGTGGGCGATGCGAGGCGCAATCAGCGGCGCGGCACCAAACATGGCGAGTGCGAGGGTGCCAAGAGCGAGGACAGCGAGGCGCTTGGCAGGCGCGCGCGCAAGGCTGCGTGGTGCGAGCTGGCGTGGCGCGGGGTTGCGTGGCGCGACGCGCAACGCGAGGCCACGCGGACCAAGACCACGCAAGGCGCGGCGAAGCAACGGTGCATTCATTTCTTTTTCTCTCCGGATGGGGGACGGGCATGCAGTGCTGGGGCATGCTCGCGGATTTGCGCAAGCGGCTCAACTAGGGCAGACCCGGGGCGGGGTTTACCCGGGGATGCGGGAACTCCCTGCATGCGGGTTTACCCGGTTCAGGTCGCGGTGCGCGGCCATCGTGCATTTGCGCACGGCGGCGCCTGACGGTATATTGGCCAAAACAAGAGAGTCCTTCCGACGATGTCGATACAAGTGGTTGAACTGCATTTCTCCAAGCCGCCGCAATGCGATTACGCGGCCATCAAGGCGCGCGCGCAGGCGATCCTGGGCGAGGAACTCGACGCCTCGGACCCAGGCAAGGCAGGCAAGGCCTTCCTGCTGTTCCACAAGAACCACCCGATCGAATACAGGGAAGGCCCGGCGCCGGCGCAGACCGTCGTCCTGGCGGCGAGCGGAGCGGCGGACCTGGCCGACTACCAAAGCGAGATCGAGCAGTCGTGGGGCTTTCGCGATTGCGCGCAGGTGCTGGGGGAGTCGCGGCACACGCTGCTGGTCACCGAGATGATGGCGCGCGCGCTGCCGCCGGGCGAGCGGGTGCGGCTGTTTCACGGCGTGCTGCAGGCGGTGATCGAAGTCACCCGGCCGCAGGCGCTGGTGTTCAAGCATTCGCAGCAGGTGGTGCAGCCGCGGGCGTATCTGGACGCTGCCGGCGAGGAGCCAATCCAGCGGCCCGGCGCGCTGAACGTGCGCTTTTTCCGCATCACCGACCCGGAGGGCGACATGCTGATGGACACGCGCGGCCTGAGCGAGACCGGGCTGCACGACCTGCAATGCCACTTCCGCCAGCTCGACCCGAACGAGGTCAGCCGCGTGCTGTACAACACGGCGCTCTATATTTTTGAAAAGGGCCCGGTGATCGAGTCCGGCAACACGGTCGCCGGCATCGCGCCGGATTCGATGTGGCGCTGCCAGTTCGAGGACTCGCTGCTCGAACCGAAGCGCGAAGTGCTGGACCTGGACCCGGGCAAGCCGTTCGCGGCGGGTAAGCGGCATTGAGCGGCATTGATCCGGGGGATAAAAGCAGCCGGCGCTGCATGCGCTTCGCCACCTGCCTCGCCACTCGCTTGGCGGCCGCCCGCCTGATGCGCTTCTTCTTGACACTCCTGACGCTCCTGTGCGCCTCGCTGCTTGCGGCGCCTGCCCATGCGGCGCCGGAAGGCGGGCTGCTGGCACCGGAAATTACGAATGCGCCGGCACTGGCGCCACGGATGGTCACGCTGATCCACGAGTTTGCCGAGCGCTTGCCGGCGCAGCGCCGCCTGAGCTGGCGCGATCCGGATACCCATCAGTTGCGCGAATGGTCGCCGCATCTGGCCGAGTTCCGCTCGGCGTGCCTGGGGCTGCCGGCCCAATGCGCGGCCTTGATCGGCGTGGAACTGAAGTTTCTGCGCGATGCCTTGCGCCAGGATGCGGCGGGTGCGGGGACCTTGCCGGCGGCGCTACGCTGGTCGGTGGTGAGCGAGCTGTGCGGCATCTCGAAAAACCCGCAACTCGAAGTGGCGGACCGCTTCGCCCTTTGCGAGGGGCAGCTCGGCACGGAGGTGTACGCCGCCTTCGCCTGGCTGACGCTGGGCTACGACGAACTGTTCGCCGCGTATTACGACATCCACGAGGCCAATCGCCTCGCCACCATCGCCTTCCTGGCGGCGCGGCCGGCGAGTGATGAGGCGGCGCGGGGGCAGCGCGCGCGGCTGGAGGCGGTGGTGAGCCATACGGCGAATGCGCGGCGCGCCGAGCTGGCCGACCGGCTGCCCCACGCGGCGGACGCGTGGCTCGCCTTCACGCTGGTGGCGGCCAGCCGGCAGGACTACGGGCAGGTCGCGCTCGCCTTGCTGAACCTGGCGCGGATTTCCTATCGCTTGCAGGACCAGGCCCGGGGCGACGACTGGCGGCGCGCGGCCGAGGGCGTGCTGGCGCAGGAGCCTGCCTTGAAGGGCGTGACGGCTTGCGCAATCGAGGAGCGGCGCGCGCTGATGCAGGCGGCCCGGCGCGCCAGTCCCCTCGAAAGCGCGCAGGCCGTGGGCCGGATCAGGGAGATGATCAGCCGCGACTGCGCTTACTCGGAACTGGCGATCGAGTACGCGGCGCAATTGCTGGAGGCGGGCCGGTATCTCCCGGCGGCCGAAGTCGCGGGCATCGCCCTCGATGCCTGCACGCGCTCGGCGGCGTGTTCGCCGAGCCGCGTGCGCCAGTTGCAGGACTTGCGGGCGATCGCGCGCAACGACGCGCCGGCGATGCAGGCAATCGCCGCGCGCCTGCGCATGGACGCGCGCATCGACACCTTGGACGCCGCCGGGCGCCAGACCCTGGGCGTACTCGCGCGCACCCTGGCCGAACGCGGCAGCGAGCACGACAGCAAGCGTGACAGTCAAGGTAACAATCAACGCGACAATCAGCGCAACAATCAGAGCGACAGCAAGCGCGACGACGGACGCAACAACGAACGTGACGACAGGCGCGCCGAGGCGCTGACGCTCTACGAAGCGCTCGACGAGGACATTTTCCAGGAGCGCTCCAGGCTCATCGGCGTCGACGCCAGCGCGCTGCGCAGCGCGGCGCGCTACGACGAGGTCAGCCGCATGCGCGTGCGCCTCGCCGCCGAGCAGGGCGGCGCGCTGGCGTTCGGGCGCACCGAGGCGCTGCGCGGCCAGTCGCTGCTGCGCCGCTTGCGCATCAAGCGCTGGGAGAGCGAGCTGGCCGGCGTGCAGGACGCCGAGGCGCAGGGCAGGTTGCGCGAACGCATGGCCTCGGCGGAGGGGCTGCGCAAGCTGCTGGAGGCAGCGCCCGCGGCGAACTCTGCGAACGCGGCGAACTCTGCGAACCCGGCGATCGGCAAGCTGATCCGCGAGGCGATGGCGGAGGAGTTGAAAAGCACGCAGGCGCTGTATCGGGAGCAGTATCTGCTGGAGGTGGCGACGCGCAAGGCGCGGGCGGAGCGCGTCTTCGGGCTGCCGGTGTGGATGCGCGGCCAACCGGCGGGGCTGGCGATGCTGGACAGCGGCGCGGCCGGCGGCGGCCCGCTGTCCCTGGGCATGGACGAGGCCTACCTCTCGTGGATCGCCGTGCCCGGCGGCTATGTGGGCACGATGGCGGCGCCGCAGCCCTTCGAGTTCAGCCGCGACGCGCGCCACCGGCTGATCGCGCGCTACGTCAAGGTGAGCGCGCCGATGGCGCAAACGCTGGTGCTGTACCGCAAGCTGCTGGAGGCGGGAGCGGGGGCGCTCCCCGATCCGCCGCAGGCGGGTGTGGCAAGTCCGATGCCGCAGGCCGGTGCGCAGAGTCCGATGCCGCAGGCGGGCCGGCGCGACGATGAAGGCGTCGAGCTTGACGGCGTGACGGTGTGGCGCCTGGCCGACGGCGCCTTTATCGCCTCACGCGAGCAGCCCGCCGGCGCGGTGCGGGCGCGCGCGCTCGCGGAGATCAGCGACAGCATCCACCAGCTCCTGCTCGCGCCGTTCCAGGAGGAGCTGGACAAGGTAGGCAAGCTCACCATCAGCCCGGACCGCGAGCTTTCCACTCTGCCCTTCGAGACCTTGACGCGCAACGGCGCGCCGGTGCTGGGCCGGCTGCGCATCGGCTACGTGCAGTCAATGGCGGTGCATGAAGAGCTGCTCGCGCGCGCGGCCAGGCGCAAGGGCGGCAGGCCAAGTTTGCTCAGCGTGGCCAACCCTGACTACACCACGCCGGCGAAGGGCGCCGCGACTCTCGCGGCTCCATCCACCTCTGCTTCTGCCTCTACCCCTGCTTCTGCTTCTGCCCCTGCTTCCGCCTCTATCCCCGCCTCTGCTTCCACCCCTGTTTCCATCTCCGCCTCAGCCCCTGTCCCCGGCTCCACGGCCACCGCCACTGCTCCTGCTCCCGCCAACCTCGGCCCACTCGCCACGCTCGAATGGGAGGCTCTGCCCGGCACCCGCGAGGAATCCGCCGGCATCGCCCGGCTCTTCCCCGGCGCGCGCCAGTGGCTCGGCCTGGAGGCCAGCCGCCGGCGCATCGACACGGCGCAGCGCAGCGGCGAGCTGGCGCGCTTTCGCATCCTCCACTTCGCCACCCACGGCTACGTCGACGATGAACGCAGCGCGCTGGTCCTCTCGATGCACAACGGCGCCGCCGACGCCTACCTCCTGGATACCGACGTGCTCGACCTCAAGCTCGACGCCGACCTCGTGCTCCTCTCCGCCTGCAACACCGGCATCGGCCGCAACGTCAGCGGCGAAGGCGTGATGGGCCTGCCCTACGCCTTCCTGCTCGCGGGCAACTCGAACACGCTGATGTCGCTCTGGCAGGTCGACGACAAGGGCACCGCCGCGTTCATGGTGCGCTTCATGGGCAAGGTGCGCGAGGGGGTCGATTTGCAGCTCGCGCTTACCGAGACCAAGCGCGAGTTCGCCAGCGGCCAGCACGGCGCCGCGTTCGCTGACCCGCGCGTGTGGGGCGCGTTTGTGCAGTATGGGGTGGCGCTGAAGATAGGCAACTGAGCGGGCAACCGCATGCATTGCGCAAAGCGGTGCAGGCATGCCGCTGCAATCGGCGCCCCTGCGCTTGGGTACCCGCTGCCCTGTCGGCACGAGGCATCTATTGCTCCGTCGGCACAGGCGCCTACCGCCCCATCGGCACGAGGCGCCTACTGCCCAGCCGGCATCAGGCGCCCGCCCTCCGCCGGCACCGGGCGCCTACCCTCCCGCCGGCACCAGCCCGTGCTTGCGGAACACC
>Ga0307511_10008723_pt1 | contig 10133 bp, 6 predicted proteins | sample 13_EM_MG_FD_200266 | JGI IMG/M metagenome (GOLD analysis project Ga0307511, IMG submission 200266) | Populus trichocarpa ectomycorrhiza microbial communities from riparian zone in the Pacific Northwest, United States - 13_EM | ecosystem: Host-associated > Plants > Roots > Unclassified | place... | reverse complement strand
TGCTATCTGGTCGTGGATAATGAATGATGAGGCCTCATCAAGTATTGGCATTTACGGGATGGGAGGTGTTGGCAAAACAACATTGCTCACACATATCTACAATCAGCTTCTACAAGAACCTGACACTTTTCCTCGTGTTCACTGGATCACAGTATCGCAGGATTTTAGTGTTTATAAATTGCAGAATCTTATTGCAAGAGACATTCGTTTAGATCTTTTAAACGAAGACAACGAGAGGAAAAGGGCTGCAAAACTGTCAACAGCATTAATTAAGAAACAACGGTGGGTTCTCATTTTAGATGATTTGTGGAACTGTTTTGATTTTGATAAGGTGGGAATTCCTATCCAAGTGAAGGGATGCAAACTAATTCTTACAACTCGATCATTTGAAGTTTGTCAGCGAATGGTCTGCCAGAAGACAATCAAAGTGGAGCCTCTTTCAATGGAAGAAGCTTGGACTCTGTTCATAAAGATACTTGGATGTATACCTCCAGAAGTGGAAGAAATTGCAAAATCTGTGGCAAGTGAATGTGCTGGTTTGCCTCTAGGAATTAAAACAATGGCCGGAACCATGAGGGGAGTGGATGACATATGTGAGTGGAGGAATGCTTTAGAGGAACTGAAACAATCAAGAGTTTGGCAGGAGGACATGGATGAGAAGGTATTTCAAATATTAAGATTTAGTTTTATGCACTTAAAGGAGTCAGCACTGCAACAATGTTTCTTGTACTGTGCATTATTCCCGGAAGACTTTGAGATTCGTAGAGAGGATTTGATAGCTTATTTGATTGACGAGGGAGTGATAAAAGGGCTGAAGAGTAGGGAGGCAGAATTTAACAAAGGCCACTCGATGCTGAATAAACTTGAAAGAGTCTGCCTATTGGAAAGTGCTAAGAAAGGGTATGTCAAGATGCATGACTTGATTAGGGATATGGCCGTCCAAATACTGGAAGATAACTCTCAAGGAATGGTTAAAGCAGGTGCACAGTTACGAGAATTGCCGGCTGCAGAGGAGTGGACAGAGAATGTTAAGAGAGTTTCACTGATGTGTAACCAGATTGAAGAAATTCCTTCCTGCTATTCACCAAGTTGTCCCAGTCTTTCAACTCTATTGTTATGCAAAAATCCAAAGTTGCAATTTATTGCATATTCATTTTTTGAGCAATTGCATGGGCTCAAGGTTCTTGATCTGTCTGATACAGGTATCACAAAACTGCCTAATTCTGTCTCTGAATTGGTGAGTCTCACTGCATTACTGCTCATTGGTTGTAAGATGTTAAAGCATGTACCGTCATTAGAAAAGCTCAGGGCACTGAAAAGGTTAGATCTCTCTGGTTCTTGGGCACTTGAAAATATGCCTCAAGGCATGGAATGTCTATGCAACCTGAGGTATCTTAGAATGAATGGATGTGGTGTAAAGGAGTTTCCTAATGGGTTGTTACCTAAACTCTCTCACCTGCAAGTCTTTGTGTTACTGGAGGATTCGGTTGCTGACAATCAACTTATGGGTCGATTATATTCTCCAATAACAGTTAAAGGAAAGGAAGTAGGATGCTTGAGGAAGTTGGAAAATTTGGGATGCCGTTTTGAAGGTTACTCAGACTACGTGGAGTATCTCAAATCTCGGGATGAGACCCAATCACTAACAAAATACAGAATTGTTGTAGGAGGGCCACGTCACAATCATTATGAACATGACAAAGATAAAGTAATTGTTTTGGGTAAATTGAGAATCAACAGAGATGGAGATTTTCGGGACATGTTCTGGAAGGACATTCAACAACTAACCATTAATGAATATGATGGTGCAAAAAGTTTATGCGATGTTTCCTCTCTAATAAAGTATGCAACTGATCTGGAGCGTATCGAGATTAGTAGTTGCAATGGCATGGAGAGCTTGGTCTCATCTTCTTGGTTCTGCTCAGCTCCAGTACTATTGCCATCTTACAACGGTATATTTTCTGGTCTTAAGAAGTTCTTTTGTGTTGGATGTAGTAGTATGAAGAAGTTGTTCCCTCTTGTCCTGCTGCCAAACCTTGTAAAATTAGAAGAGATTACAGTTACAGGATGTGAGAAGATGGAGGAGATAATAGGTGGAACAAGATCAGATGAAAAAGAGGTTATGGGTGAAGAAAGCAGCAGCAACACCCCGAAACTCAAACTGCCGAAGTTAAGAAAACTGGTATTGTTGGGATTACCAGAACTGAAAAGCATTTGTAGTGAAAAACTGATTTGCGATTCTATCGAAGTAATTAAAGTAGTAAATTGTGAGAAAATTAAGGAGATAATAGGTGGAACAAGATCAGATGAAGAAGGGGTTATGGGTGAACTCAAATTGCCAAACTTAAGATATCTGGAATTGTTGGGATTACCAGAACTAAAAAGCATTTGTAGTGCAAAACTGATTTGCGATTCTCTCAAAGTGATTGAAGTACACGAATGCAATAGCATGGAAATCTTGGTTCCATCTTTTTCGTCTAGCCTCGTAAACCTGGAAGTGATTACAGTTAAGCATTGTGAGAAATTGGTGAAGATAATAGGTGGAACAAGATCAAATGAAGAAGGGGTTATGGGTGAAGAAAGCAGCAGCAACACCCCCAAACTCAATCTGCCAAAGTTAAGAAAACTGGTATTGCTGGGATTACCAGAACTGAAAAGCATTTGTAGTGCAAAACTGATTTGCGATTCTCTAGAGGTGATTGAAGTACACGAATGCAATAGCATGGAAATCTTGGTTCCATCTTCTTGGATTTGTCTCGTAAACCTAGAAATGATTACAGTTTCAGGATGTGAGAAGATGAAGGAGATAATAGGTGGAACAAGATCAGATGAAGAAGGGCTTATGGGTGAAGAAAGCAGCAGCAGCACTGGACTCAAACTCCTAAAGTTAAGATCTCTGGAATTGACTTGGTTACCAGAACTGAAAAGCATTTGTAGTGCAAAACTGATTTGCGATTCTCTCCAATACATTTATATAATAAAATGTGAGAAGCTGAAGAGGATGGGAATTTGTCTTCCGTTGCTTGAAAATGGCCAGCCATCTCCTCCGCCTTCACTTCAATATATCAGAGTACATCCAGAAGAATGGTGGGAGTCAGTAGTGGAGTGGGAGCATCCTAACGCTAAGGATGTCCTTCATCCCTTTGTACGACATTTATTTAGAGAGTAAAACATCAAATGCAAGACAGTGTTGAAGCAGTTGGAGAGCTACTCACCATCAACAATCAAGTCGTAATAATATGATTGAACGATTCTTTGCCTTTTATTATTGGATCTTAAATGTTTTTTGTACATGGGGTAGGAGAAGATTGTGATAAGTTTGGAAACATTCTAGGAATTCTTGTTAGTACTCTAATTGTAGTAATTGTCGTAATTTTGGGTACAACCTTATCATATTGTGAATAAAACAATTAAAACATTTAATCGGTCAAAAATATTATATAACATTGCACATGTGAGAAAAACAATTTATCATTTTATATAAAAATCAAGTAAAAACTATATTATATTTAATAAAATATCAAATTGGAATTTGAGAAATAGATGTCGATGTAAATATCTAATCTCGAAACATGACTTATAGACTCAATTGTATTTAATAACTTTTATTTTTTACACTAATGTTTTATTTAATGAAAAGATAATTAAAAAAACTCTTAGCAAAGCATTGTTCAATCCCAAAATAAAAAAATAAATAGGGCTACATAGACAGAACGCTTTCCAATATTAGAAAAAATAATGTTAACATTTTATTCATAAACTAAATAAAAATTATATAATATTAAATGAAAAAAAACATCATAAAAATTGTTTAAAAAAACCAATAAAAAATTCAATAGAAGCCTAACATTAAGAACAAAAAAAAAGGACAAGAAGATCAAATGGAAAAAAGGTCGAAGCCCGCATGACCAGGCTAACTAAATTTTTTTCTATTTTGTAAATGGGGGACGACTTATTGTCTGCCCATAATGGTTTTGAAAAAAAAAAGAGAGTAGGTGACGCATTGCCTACTTTCCCTTAGATTCTAGCCATAGTGGTACCTGAAAAATCAAAGTTGATGTTTTTTTACCTAGAAATCTATTCTTTCAACTATTTTGAACCAAAATACACTTAAAAACACTCATACACCTTTATAAATTCGTATATGATCTCAGATAACAAAAAAATTTATCCAAAAACCCAAAGTCAACCCTAAATTCAAAGGCTTTTGGAGCTCAACTCTACCATTTTCAGGAAAAAAAAAAAAGAACAAAAAACACCTATGTGAAACTCTTTTAATTAAAAGGAACGCGTTGAAACCAAAATCAACCCTTTCGTGGTTGACATCGTTGTGAACCAAGATTTTCTCTCTCCTCCACCGAAATCCAACCACTCTCTCTTCTTTTTCGAATTAGGAACCTAAAACTAAGAAAAATAAAGTTTTAGACTAAATTTATTTGTATTTTTAAAAATTTGAGGGATTGAATATTTATAACTTGAAAAGCATGAGGACCAAAATGAAATTTTCATGCTAATTTTTAAATTACCATCCATTTTATCCACTTTTTTTAATTTGAATTTTTTTTTTCAATCTTATATGGGCTCAACAAATTTGAAGTAATTGTGTTTTAATTTAGCGCCAAATAATGCGATCGGTTAAAAAAACAATTATGACAAAAAAGATGGTGAAAAAAATTAACGTATTGAATTTCCTAAAATAATTAGAATATAATAGTTTTAAACAACATTAAAAAAAATTTGTAACAACTAACAATAATATAAATTATTTGCAATTAATAAAAGGGACTGGGTCCATTTGGTCCAGGGAAAGAGCCCAAATAAGAAAACAATAGAAGTCCAATCCCATAAACGTTTTCCTACAGTGACACAGTGGTTTATAAAAAAAACAAAGTGATGAAAAAGGAAAAATATTTGCAAAAAAATGCGTTGTTTATATGAATTTATATGAAAATAAATGTTCACATGAACAGTGAAACGATCCCAGATCTTTTAGCTTTTGAAAGTGACAAAAAATCCTAGTGAAAGTGAAGAAAAGGAATAATATTTGCGGGAAAAAAAATAGAGATATTCACATGAATAGAACAACGAACAGTGACACAATTTAACATCTTCTACTTTTTTGAACATTGACACAATCCGAAGGAAAGTGCAGAAAGGAAAAATATTTTCCAAAAACAAATGCCAACAGTTCAATGCACAATGAAACAATTTTAATTAAGAAATGTTTGGAGTGTATAGGTGGTATTTTTTAAAATGATTTTTACGTAAAAATATATTAAAATAATATTTATTTATTTTTTAAAAAGTATTTTTATATTAATATATCAAATTTAAAAATATATAAAAAAATAAAACCTTTTAAAAACACCATTTAGAACAAGATTCCAAATAAGTACCTAGTTCGGTGACCTGCCATTTCACAATCATATAATTGCCCCCATCTAACAGCATTTATGTCTTAAAGTTTCTTAAGCTCAATATCCTGTTTGTTTCTAATTCAATGAAGAAAGAGGAGGTGCTTGACAGTCAACACACATGCATGCATGCATATGTATGATCTTATTGTCGACTCATGCTGTAGAGTGATCAGATCTCAAGTTTGAAAAGTCCAGAGTTTTTCATGTAAGAAAATGGGGTGCGAAGATTTTTGAGCTCGACAAAGGGGTATCGAGAGGTTGAGCTTAGGATACCTGATTAAGATAAGTTAAGTAGCGGGATTAGGGGTGTGATTACGGTAAGCACAGGCACTAATTGATGCTTCCATGATCCTAAGACGGCTAATCATGATCTCTTTTCTTTGCTAATTTGCCTTAATGTTACTGATTCATGCCAAGACCATCACAAATTAAGTGTTCATTACTAGTACATGCCCTTACACCTAGCCACTTAGTGTGATGATTTTTTTCCATTTTGTACCTTTACTTTCTATCCTAGAACAATAATCAAATACAAAACTTATCTTAAAATTAAAATACAAGTACTCATGGTGGATATTTTTTTAATAATTATTGTTGGTAAGGTATGAATATTGTGAAACTCATTCCAAATTAGAACTTGCTAAAACAAATTTATATTTGTATTATATAGATATATTTGTATAATATTTAAATATTTTTAATACAATATAATACACACACATATATATATATATATATATAATTTTCATATTATCATTTAATATATATACCCACAAACTTCAAATATATATTTTAATTATTGTATTTTTTATTGAATAATAAATACTTATTAAATATTCAAATTCTAATAAATAATTTATGAATATCTAAATTTTTTATTTAACAAATAAATAAATATTAAAAAATTCCACCTCGCAGATACGATTCCTTTATCCATACGAGAGCGTTTGGAAATGTTGGCTAACTCGTGTTTTTAAAAAATTCAAAAAAAATTTTATTTTTTTATTAAAAGCTAATTTTTTTATGTTTTGATACATTGATCTCAAAAATAATTTTTAAAAAATAAAAATATATATATTATTTTAATATATTTTAAAATAAAAAAAATATTTTAAAAAATAATAGTAACTTCCATCATTAAATAAAATATCTTATGTTTCTGTTGGTTCTTTCAGGTGATGAGACACTGAATGAGACTTTTAGCGTTGCAGCAGATCTTGCTTTTGTAACCTTACTGATCAAAGGGCAGGGAACACTGTACTGTGCTACTGTGCTGAGACCATTATAAGATTATTTCTTGTTTTTTCCATAAAATCTACAGTATCTATAATGCGACTTCACATAATTTGTCTCCCTTCTATGTAGATCTTGAATGCTCCCTCGGTATTGATCAACGCAATACAAGGTAATTAAGACTTCATTTGCAAGCCAAATTATTTCTCATGGCGACCCAGAGAGGGAAAGGATAATGACCTAGAAGAAAAGGGATATGTTTGAGGAAAGACAACACAAACTGAATTCTCTTACAAGGCTTGCAGATGATCCGAATCAGGTGGTCTAGCCTCCCTCTCCATACGCATCCTCGTGAAGGCTAAGATGAAAGGGCATGAAAGATATGGGATTGTTGCACAGTAAGATCACAGGCACGCAATAGATTTAATTCACCCTAAATCACAGGCTTAAAGAACCTGCATGCAGTTAAAAAAAGGGAAGAAAAATGGAAGAAATCCCATCCACGATGCAGATATCCTGGCATTTATGCGACCATAAATGATGTTTGTTAGCCCACAAAAGCATGGAGCATCAAATACACAAATGCAAAGTACCTTCCAAGTCAAAGCTATATAATTGTTTCATGTGAAATATAGTGTCATCCAGCAACATCATGAAGATATATGGACAATGTTTCAACTATTTTCTCACTCCGAAATCTCAAATATACAAATACTAAGGTTAAAGCTATATATTGCTATCACCCATCATAAAGTCCAGCAGCTTAAATTTATAGGAAGTATCAATAATCTACTCGAGGACAAATCCATTCTCTTAATCTACGTACAAGAACCATTTCACAACAACATTCAGTTAATTTTACGACAATCTGCTCTTACTTCTCCTTGTGATCCCTCCTTGACATCGAGCAAGCTCATTTTCACCATTGCCTGTTGAAAATCAAGGAAAAACTTGGCCTGGTTCATAGCGTAGCCCTTGACAATTGATTTTGTTCTTGGATTATTGTATAGGGTTTGGTCTGAAAAAAGAACTCCCGATTTCCTCTGCAATGCTTGGAAGTAGAAGTTATCAAAATTATTTCTTGTCATATCAAATGTTTGTTCTGCATCGTCTCCACCACTACATGTTTTGGACAAAGTCTTTGAAAAGTCTGAATCCATAGTCGGATCAACAGGGTCACTCAACCTATTTTTGAACGTTAAACACCTTGCCACCCCTAGTGTGTGCCCCCCTGCATAGACCAATTTGTCACAAAACTATAAGATTTCAAGGGAAGAAAAGGAAAGAATTAGAGCAGAATCATCATTAAGAAACCTTCTTTTAAGGATTGATCCCAGGTCCAGTTAAATACAAAGAAGATCCCATATATATATATATATATATATATGGGATTGGGTCACCGCTTACCAGACAAGGCAACCATGTCTTGGGCACTAAAACCACGGAGGCCAAAGACTCTAACGAGCTCCGAGGCATTAAAAGTTGGAGCAGGCGCATTGAGAGTATCTTCAATTTTAGACCTCCTTCCATCTTTTCTTCCTTTTGGTATGTCATATACTGGACCTCCTGACTGTAATTCCCACCATGACCAGACCATCATATATCAGTAGATGTTAAACAGGTGTTATTAAACCCAGCCTGAACACGCAGGTTAACTCAAGACCCGATCAACCCGGAACCTGGTCAGGGTTGGGTTTCAAAAAATAAAAATCAAAACCTGGATTGAATTGTTACCAAAGCAACAGCCTCTCTAGCAGCCATTGCAACAATGTCAGCGCATGAGACAACACCAGGGCATTGCTTTTCAAGTTGCTCCTTTACATCATCAATGAGTTCAAAGCCTCTCACGCTTTGATTTCCTGGAGATTCCTTCTCTGCTGTGTTATTCTTTGTTGAGTCAAGCAGGACAGACCCATCACATCCCTATTTAAATTATTTCGAACAGTCCCACCAAGAAAAAAAAAAAGATTAAGAGACAGTTGAACTGCTTAATTTTAATGAATTAATACACACACACACACACACAGTATCAGAATCAAATATTTTGCTACATAAACATATTATGAATTAAATTAAGAAAAATATGAAAATCATGATTATTAATTTTGCATGAAGTACAAGTTATCAATACTAATGGATGAGTTTTTCATTTTTATTTTCTAAACCCACTTGTTTCCAGGCGATGTAACTCCATGGAGCATAATTTCCAAATACAGTTCAAGGTTAAACCGGATTAAAACTTGGATAGTGAATTAGCTAGGATTAACCAAGGTCAACATACATTTAAAAAAATAATTTTTAAAAAAATCCATGTTTTTTTACTAATCTAGCCCCATCTAGATCCTAAATTAAAGGATTAATTCAGAACAACATGATGGAGTACCTTTTCTATGCCAAGGCTGTTTTTCCTCCTAAATTTGAAGGCCTTGGAAGAATATAATATTTGTGACATAAGCTACTTACAAAGTATAAAGTAAACTTTGTTTAATATGCATAAATCTCCCTACTTCTTTCCTATAGAAATTAAACCAAAAATTTCCAAATTAAAATTTTGAGTTTAAGAAATTTTCAATAATCCTAGTAATATTATATCCAAATTAACTCTGTCACCTACCATGCGGTACGCCCTAGTGATAAAGATTATGCATGAATGTGAGAGAGGTGTATGGATAATTAATGAGACAGTAAACTAAAAAGGAAAAAAGAAAAAGGCAATTACTTGTATCCAGCAATCATGGAAATGCATTCTAACAAGACCAGCTGCTAAGGTAGGATCAGACTTCAAAGCACTTGTTACTGTGTTCCTCACAATTGCCTCAGCAAATGGGCAGCTGAAAACGTAGTAGTTCATGCTGAGGCCATTCGCTCCATCTCTATAACCACCTGCTATTAACTCCATCAATAAAAACAAAGCAAGAAAATTAGCCATAGCCATGTTTGCTAGATTTGAAGGGAATATTTGATGAGCAGCGTGTGTATGGCAAAGGCCAACAAAAGCTAGGTAGGGTGACGATGCAATGGGAGATATTAATTTGAAAGTAGAATTGACTGAAGAGTGAAGAGGAAGGTAGCAAAGTGTGTGCCTGTGTGTGTCAATGTCAATAATTGAAAAAAAGGTTGCCCCAAAGAAATACACTACAGCAATTGAATGAAGAGTCTGTGTTGAATAGTATTTCCTGTTGCGGTTTGAAAATAAATAAATTATATTTATATATTATATAGCTTTTTTAATAAGATTTTAAGAGAGCTTTTGGTGGGATTTGTGTAAAATTATAATGTATATTAATTAACTAAACATTTTTAAATTTATAATTTGAGCAAACCAAAAAAGACAGACAAAAAATAAAATAGATAAAGCATGCAAAGTTAAAAGAGTGGATGGTCTATCATTTTCTCCACCTAACACTAATATAATATAGATAGATAGCTGGTCGTGATTAATATACATTTTAATAATAATAACCTTACTTTATGTCAAGTATA
>Ga0307511_10008722_pt1 | contig 10133 bp, 8 predicted proteins | sample 13_EM_MG_FD_200266 | JGI IMG/M metagenome (GOLD analysis project Ga0307511, IMG submission 200266) | Populus trichocarpa ectomycorrhiza microbial communities from riparian zone in the Pacific Northwest, United States - 13_EM | ecosystem: Host-associated > Plants > Roots > Unclassified | place... | reverse complement strand
TCAGTACCTGTTGATCAGCTGCATTTACCAATTAGTTTGTTTTTTAGTGATGCAAATGTTTTTGGCTTACTTCAAATTGGCCTTCCTTTACTCATGACATACTTCTCTCTCCCAACTCCATTGTTTTTGCAGGCAACTACAGAATATAGTGCTGAAAGACAGCTGAATGACTTACTATTCCCAAGGATCCAAAGCAGGCTGCCGAAAAAGAAACCGACTCATCAGAACGATCACTAACATAATGCCAGAATCCAGTTTTTTCTGGATGGTTTGTTGTATCCTTAGGTGTTGAGAACCAAACGTGTCTGTCTATTTGTTAAAAACATTTCTGCAGTTCGTGTTCATATGTATTTATCCAATTGTAGTAATGCCATATAAAAACAATGCTAGAATGATCATTGAGAAATCCAGTTTTCCAAGCTGCTTAAAAGAAAATTCTTGTAGTTTGTATCCGTGGCCATTTTTTTCAAGCTAGTAATTATCATTGAGAGATCCATTTTTTCCGAGCTCCTTTTTGCAATGTTGATACTTGACTCCCCAGCTGTTTTGATAGAACTAGTCAGAAGCAGGCAACTTTTGTGAGGTGAATGCAAAGACAAGTTGGTGAATGCATGTATTCAACCGTCCCTTTTTAAAAGACAGTGATCTAAATTGAGTCCTTGAGATCCATTACAAACAAAAAGTGAATAGCTTGTAGATTTCAAGCAACATTTCAAGAGCTTCCTAAAGACAAATTGAATTCAAGGAGGAAAAAGATCATTACAGAAAACATTTGTAGATGGCAAGCAGAAAGAAGATTTCGAGTGGGAATTCCTCATTGTTTAGGATACATAGCATCCATTACCATCCATTTTTTCTAGATTTTAAAGCATTGACCATCGCTTTATTTCTACTAACAATTCATATACTCAATCTCATTACTTATCCTTGATGCAACTCTCATACACCAATTGTGCAGCAAGCAAATCCACAACTGCAGAACCAACAGACTTGAACACGGTGATCTCTTCAGAATTCTTTCTGCCAACTTGCTCCCCTTTGATCAACTCCACCAAAAATCCCACATCCTCTTTCTTAGTCACCCCCCTCTCAAAAGCACCTACAAGTTCCCCTGCCTCCACCAAAGCAGCCTCGTTATCAACAAACACTCTTCCTCTCCTTATTGCCTCATCATCACATTCCCTCATTGTCTCCTTGAAAGAACCCACCATATCCAAATGGGCTCCTTGCTTCAGTTTCTCACCCTTGACCAAAGGTGCATCAGCATTTGTAGCACAACTCACAATATCACCCAATCCAATAATTTCCTCCAAATTCCCATTACTTTCAAAACAAACCCCATCATTTCCAATGCATTCTTTCTTCAATTTCTCAGCCAAGTCAGAAGCTTTCTTTACTGTTCTATTCCAAATTATCACCTTTTGCAAACTGGGTCTTGCAGCAAGATGAGCCTTGATCAAATGGGGTGCCAAAGCACCAGCACCAACCATCACAAGAACTTTACTATCATTCCTAGCCAATATTTTTGATGCTAGCCCAGATACACAAGAAGTTCTATAAAGGGTCAAAACAGTGCCATCCATTGAAGCCAAAGTCTGGCCAGTTGTAGAGCTAAAAAGCACATAGCTTGCATGAATTCCAGGCAAGTTTAGTGCGGAGTTTTGAGGGAAGTAGGTGACAAGCTTGACACCTATATAAGGAAGGGAGGGAGTAGACGACCAAGAGGGCATCAAAAGGAGAGAGGATGATTGTGAAAGGTCATAGCTTTGACGGATTGGAGTGTGGAGTGTGGAAGAGGTAGTGGGGAGAGATGTATGGAAGTGTTGAATTAAGGAATTGTGTGCGAGGATTGAGTGTAGAGATTCATTGGTGAGGAATAAAGGTGATGTTATAATGGCGGTGGCGGTGTTATTGGCTGTGTTTGGTGTTGACGCCATGGAAATGAGAGCTATGGAGGCTTGGTGAGGAAGAGAGGGAGAAGTTGGAAATTTGGGATATCAGAATTGAAAGGAAAAACCGAAAAAGACCAGGACTTTCGTTAAGGAATATGCGCTTTGTTTTATTACCAAAGAAAACCGTGAATTTTTTATTCAGAGTAAACTGTTAACTTAACCAGTGGTATTAAACCTTTCCGGGCTTAATGAATCGATCCAGATCTCATTTGGAGTAGGGTTTCAAAAATATCGGATAAAAATTGACTTTGACACCCATTTAATCAAGCAAATTAATTTTAAACCCAGTCAAAATATATTTTAATTAAATAAATTTAACTTGTAACTCATCATGAGACTTGAATTAATTGAGCCAAGTTTAATAGCCTTAGCCTTTGCTTCTGGTTATGTCCTGGAATTTGTCCATCTATGGGCTGTTTAGAGAGAGGAATAAAAATTAGATCCTGTGTTATGTATTTCAGTCCATAAAAATGAAAACCATGCAACATTACCCCTGAAAGCTTTTCAATCTCTCCTATCCATATGACAATTTCTAGAAATGTACGAGGATACAAGATGATAATAATAGGTTCTTGGGCTTCAACATTATTTTCTTGAAAAGAAAAGAGTGGCAAGCAGCCACTAACTCGTATGCTATTTCATTTTGATTTTGGAAAAAATAAAGAATTCCCATATGTTGAAGGCAATGCCAAGATTCTTTCCCTTTCTGAAAGAAATCTCAAGACATTACAGAAACACATGGCAGTGAGCATATCAGGGATTCTGCCAATAGCTGTGAATATTGACCGTGTGTGCATTACACTGGCAAATGACATAAAATACAACCAAACCCTGCTATGAGTGTAACAGTTGTTGGTAGACAATGTTTGGCCATTCATGTCCATGGGTGGCATTTCTCTAAGCCAAAATTACATCAACAAACAATTCCAAGAGAAGGCAGCAAAATGACCTATCCTAATGTTATGAGTCTACAATCCTATTGATGTTTAAGGCTGTTTTGACAGAGAGAATGTTTAGCTACTCATTCCAGTGGTAGCAGAACCATCCATTGCTGCATAGAAAGGAACAGGCAGCAAAAAAAAGGTCTAGCAGGATTCAGCTGTTCTTTTATTCTTCATCAAAGTTAACTCAATCAGAAACCGTGAAAGATTTTTCCAAAACATCATCAGCAGTAGGTTTCCGATCAGACATCATCCTCTCAAGAGTCTGATCTTATTGTACTTACAAAGAGCTTGCCGCGATTTTGATGGGAGCTTGGATCCTATGACAAGAATTAAACAAGTTAAGCAAACAGAACGAAATGATATTCGAGGTTGAGGAAAAAAGAGACATGATCTAACCACAACACATGCTTGTCTGCAGAGAAGTTTGTCACAGCTAATTGGAGAGTATCCACTGACCAGCAAAAGAGTTCCCTGATTCAAAAGTGGCAATTGTCAGAAGACAAATGAACAAGCCTTCCAATTACTTGGTTATTTCCATCAACTAGAGCAGAATGTAAGGCCTCAAATTTTCTATTACAAACAATTAACGAATAGAACAAACTCAGGAAGCACTATGAAGGGAAATTATCTGCTTAAAACCTGAAGGAAGCCAATGGACAGCATCTCCCTTCAATTGTGAAAAGCAGCACAATTTGGGCACCATGCAAAAGGTGATTTGGCATTAAATCAACCAAGAATTACCCATTTCTGCGTGCAGCAATCTACCCTTGAAATGAAAGAATCACAAAATAAGAATAAAAAAAAATCCGAACATAAATTTAACTAGGTTATGGGCCAATCAACACAACAACGGTGAGTTTCAAGGTAAATTCATATGGCTTGTAAGTTGATGACACTCAGGTCACCATGGATCAGCACCTGCTGTTGACTCGGTTACAGAGCCATACTTCCCAAGTTCACCCATCTATCAATGTTTATGCATCAGCCAAAAGACAGACAATGCTGTTAAGTCATCAATACCACACTCACTTTAGGATATTGTATCTCAAAATGTCTTCAGCGAAGCATATTCTCCTTGTCTTTTTATCTTTTCATTTGCACATTAAATCAACATTGCATATGCTTTATTGAATCAAGGGCCATTCACATACAAGAACGAAAAGCCACAAACAAATACGGAGGACGTCCATTTTCAAGCACATTGAGCAGCTTCAAAACTCCTATAAGAAGAACCATACTATCTAGTAGTTCTCCTCATGACCGTTGTTTTTAACTAGCTACAGTAACAATTCATCGCAAATCCCAATAACCGATACTATCACTTAAAATATAGAACAAAACCCCTCATATCTCAGATCTTTCTTTGCCCATGTAACTAAAAATAAGAAAATCCAAAATTTTTGAACTGGGTTTATCTTAAAAAGGAAAAAAACTCAATCTTGGTCATGGATTTCAATTTTGTTTTTTTTACTTGGAAAGTACTTAGATCCCATAGAAGTAAATAATTCATCAACCTAACCTTAGTAAAACGCAAAACAAGCAATTTATTGTAGTCAAAGCATGCGGGTACGCCATTGATAATGCTGGCTGTAAAGCTAAAAATTGATGAAGAGAAACTAATAAATAATAAATAGATAGAAGAGAGAACTTCTTTTGCAAGTTCTTGTTGGCTGCTTAAGTGGAAAAAATGCCTTAAAGATGGATTTTTATATATTGGGCATGTTTGTAATTTTGTGAAAACTTGAAGGGAAAATAGTATTTTCAGAATTAACAGGCTGTTGTTTACTGATAATAAGGTGTTGTTGTTTACTGATAATAACGTTTCACTTCGGTAAAAAAAAAATCTAATTTTGCTTAGAGAGAGATAAAGAGATGAGAAAATTCATACTTGAAGATGGAGAAGGTTCAAGCTATCCAAGGCCGAAAAGACAAAGACCCTCTTCTCCCTCCTCTCCTCCTCCTCCTCCTCCTGAATTTCCTATGGAAGAAATTGCTCGTGAGGAAGAAGAAGAAGAAGAAGAAGAAGAAGATGATGATGATGAAGACACAAGTGATGAAAGTGAAGAAGAAGATGAGGAGGAGGTGGAAGAAATAGTGAGACCACCACCACGACCACCACAACAACAAAATAATCAGATGGAAACTGTGGGACTACAACTACTACAACCCAGATTATATGAGAGTCCAATCTTTCTAGAACCTACCCTTGTGAGGCCCAGCAGAAATGGAGCTATTTTTGTAGCTTTATCAGACCCAGAAGTTCTTGATTGTCCCACCTGCTGTGAAACCTTGACCATTCCTGTTTTTCAGGTATTTGTTTCTTGTTTCTGTTTTTTTCCTCTTGCATGTCATGTCCTCGCTTTTAATGATAGTTTATTTACGCGCGCGCATGTTGAATATGGTAAGGGATTGTTGGCTTATTAGGCTAAGATTTGATGTTTAGATTTGGCTTTTTTAGTCAGATTATGGTTACATACTTTGAGTTTCTTGATTTTGTATCTGGGTTTTGATTATTTGTTCTTGGGATTATTTGGCGTGCGAGAAAGGATTTTGACCTCTTTTTTAGCTTGTTTTCTTGAAATTGAACTTTTCTATTCTGTTTATATAGTTGTTTTGTGTATATATCAGAGCTATGCTTTCATTAGTTTTGAAATAAGAATCGAAGGCTGTTATCATTTGACATCTTTTGGTAGCTAAGAAGATAGACATTGGATGTTAATGAATAGGAAGTTGATATCTGGTCTTGTAAGAATTTCCAGTTTGTGTGGTGGAGTGGCTATGGAAGTTGGAATGTTTTTCTTTTATGTGGTCTAGTTAATGTAATGGACTGAAGTTTCACTTGTTTGATTGGGATGAAGTTCATACTGCCTTGCATGATTGAGGTTTAGGAGCTGGAAATTTAACAATTGAACCAGGTACTTCTTGGGAAATGGTGGTTGTGCTTCAAAGGTAACTTTCCAGATGTGGTGCGGAGAGAGATTTAAATGGATGGTTGGAGATCTATTGTCTTGATGTTCTTGTAGGATTATGAAGTTTGAAGTTGTGAGTAATATTGTCAGAGAAGTTGAAGTTTGAACTCTTAGGAATAAGACCATCATTCTTATCTGCCAAAAAAATTGCATTCAGGTTATGATTATATAGAAAGTTGTCAAAGATGTCATGGGGATTAGAGAGGTTTTCATCATACTTTAGAACATTTTTTATCCTCCAGTTATAAACAACATGTGTTTATTAAAATTTCATAATTTCTCTTAAAGCACTCTTTTAAAAAAAATGTGGGTGCTTGGATCTTTCAAGAAAATGAAACGTTGAAAAGTTGATCACTCAGAAATAACATTGATTTCCTCAATAGAGATCTGTATCAGTAGATGATAAAAATTAGTTCTATTTTTCTTGCATTGATTCAATGTTTTAGTTTCTATGTGAGCTATTATATGACATTTATGATATTCTGTCTCGTGAGTAGAATTTTTCTTGATTTATTTTCTGTGTTCTTGCTGGGAAATTTAGTGTGAGAATGGACATGTAGCTTGTTCTTCATGCAGCAAAAAACTCCAACATAAGTGTCCTTCTTGTGCTATGCCCATTGGTGATAACCGTTGTCGTGCCATTGAGAAGGTTCTTGAATCGCTGAAAGTACGATGCTCCAATTGGAGGTATGGATGCAGAGAAAACATTTGTTTCAGTAAGAAATACGAACATGACAAGTGTTGTAGCCATGCGCTGTGCACATGCCCCCTGTTGGGTTGCAACTTCCAGGGCTCATCTAAGCAATTGTACCTACACTGTAGACGTAAACATTTAGGCAAGTTGACAAGTTTCCAATTCAATACCAGCTTCCCTCTTTTCATTACTGTCAATGACAAATTCTGTATTCTTCAAGAAGATAAAGAAGGTGTTTTATTCATTCTGAATAATAGATCGGATACTCTTGGACATGTGATCACTGTTAGTTGTATGGGGCTTTCTTCATCAAAGCCAGGGTACTTTTACGAACTTATGACAAGAGCAGAGGGAAGCAATATCAGATTCCAATCTTCCACAAGAAATGTCCGAACCAGAGTTGATGACCCTCCATCGCTGGGGTGCCTTCTAGTACCAAATGATTTCCTTGGTACTTATGGGCAGATAACCTTGGACGTCTGCATCTGGCGTCTTGGCTCATATCCTGCCATTAGCTCTGTGTAAGTTATTAAAGAACTGAATTGCGGTTTGTGAGTGGTCTTTTTGACATTATAAAAGCAGATGTGGCTAGCCTGTTTCTTAGTTTCTATATCATCCTTTAATTTCTTTCCTTTTTCTCTCTGATTGAATCTATATTATGATGATATTACTACAACGATTTTCATTTTTCACCTCTTGATTCCTAGGCTCCTCTCAAGTCCCATGTTTTTATTCATGACTTTATCCACCAAATAAATGATACAGCTTGAACTGTATCAATCAGAAGTGTGTGTATGTGTTTGTGTTGGGATATATGAGATTCAATGCTTTACAAAATCAAATAGATATTTTGTGAAGTGGTATGTTCTTTTCTGGTCCCTAGTGGTTCCTCACTTTGATCAATCCATTTGATCCACAGAAGAGCATGACCTCGGATTAAAGATTGCAGCATCAACGTTTCCTGGTTAACTCAGATGCCCTCTCAGCAGTTCCTGTGATCGACTGGCTGCTGCACACTAGGTGGGCTGCTGTTCTGACATAGCATGGTCATATACATGAACAATAATTTGAGTTGGTGGCTCTCCTAGGTTCCTCAGTCAATTTTCATTAACTTAAAGAGATGGTACATCAATACTCTTGGAGATCAAGTAAACTACCCTTGCTGGTTAAGGCTTGAAATAAGGGGTAGCTACAATTTCTCCAATCATAAACGTATACAGTACAATACAAATAGTGTAATGTAAGCTAGTACAAAAACGACCTTATCATCACAGCATGATCAGGTGAAAGAAATTATGTCTGTCCTGTGATGTTGCTGCTAGAATACATTTAATAAACTTGAAACAAGGGCCACTGAGATTCTTGGTCTTGAAGCAGATCAAACTAGGCCTTTGCCCCGCCATGATTTCCGTTATAGAATGAAAATTTTACAGCATGATGTGTTTGAAGTCCTAAATAATTTTGTTAAACTTGAGATCTGACCTCAAAACTCAGCTTGAACTTGAGATAGTTTCATCCTCAAGAGTAGTAGTAGTTATCACACTTTAAAATAAATCATCGTCGGTTAGCTATATGGGAGTAAATTCTTCAGAAAGGAACAAATTTGTCCATTTGTGCAGGATGGGACCTCAAGAATTTTACTCAAAATATCATCACAAGATATATAAATAAAGAAATATCTATGGAAGTTGGAACCAAGGCACTTCCATCCATTTATTTTTGGATAAGATACATGGAACACATAGCATAAGGCTAGCATCATGAGAGAAGGTATAGCTTAACTGAGAAACCATGAATACTCTAGTTTGTTCACAAAAATCACCCCTCTATCTTGCAAACTCTTCACCATGGAAGCCAATGGCTCCTTCTATCCTCCCAACAAGCATACAAAAAACCCTAAACAACCCACCTGCAACATGGAAAGTGCAAGCAAGTGCTAAAGGCTTTGGTAGCGCCCCACCTTCCATACAAGAAAGTAGCATTAAGAAAACCTCCAAAAACACCAACAACAATGACGACGAAGAAATCCCAGAAGAGGTGCTTTATAGAATCATAAAGAGAGTCTTGGTATCCGTTGGGGCACCTATGGCACTTGCCTTTGCATCAATGAACGTGATAGGTTTGGTCATGGAGCAGCATATATGGAATGTGCCAAAATGGTTCATGTTTTTGACACTTTTTCTTACTTTAGGAGCTTCTGTTTGTGGGATTGCTTATGGGGCTTTATCTACTAGCATGGATCCAAACGAAAAGGGATCGTTTCTTGGGTTTGAACAAGTCCAGAAGAATTGGGTTGAGATGTGGAAAGAAGAAGATGAGGGCAAGAAATCTTGGGACTGAGAAAGGATAAGATCACGAGCCTCGCACGTGCTTTTCTCTCCTTTCATTATTTTTTTGTTCTTCCTAATATGGGAGGGCATGGATTAGTAATGCTTTTGCTAGCCAGATAGTTGGTGTTCTAGTTTCTCGATGTTGTTTTTCTCTCTCCTGTGGAGCTAATTGCAAATATATGGTTACAACGAAATTATAATTCAATTACCATCATGTTCAAAATTTATAAAGTGTTTTGGTTAGTGTATTAGAATAAAAATAACAAACTCAAAAGAGATAGAATATTGTTTGATTGAAAAGATATATAGATGAAATAAATATTTTTTCTAAGATAATTTTATTTTGAATTTCTATACTTTCAAAATATTAAATACCGAGAGAAACGTCATATCTATGAAAATAATTAAGATCAAACATAAAAAGAAGACTAAAATTCTCAATAATCTATTTATTATGAGTACTTAGTGTTAACCTAAATACAAAGAAATTATATACAAGTTAAACTGAAAATATTATTATATCCTTAATAAATAAGACTAAATAAATATTATTTAACATCTCCCCTCAAACTCATGATGCGGCAACTATAAGCATCGAGAGTTTGTCAACTAGAAAACGAAAACGAGAAATGGAATGCGTCTTGGTAAAGAAATCTGCAATCTGCAAGGAAGAAGAAACAAAAGGCAAAGTAATAGTGTCATGCTTGAGATGATGACGAGTAAGATGACAATCGATCTCAATGTACTTAGTTTGCTCATGAAAAACCGAGTTGTGAGCAATTTAAATAGAACTCTGGTTGTCACAATACATAGGAGTAGGATAAGAAAATGAAAATCCCATATCAGCAAGTAACCAACGTAACCAAACGATCTCTTTGGTAGTAAATGTCATGGCACGATATTCTGCTTCGGTGGATGATTGAGAAACAATAGATTGTTCACCTAAAAAGATACAGAACCCAGTAACAGACTTGCGATTTGTGGGATCACTACCATGATCAGCATCAGAGTATGCACGCACCTCCAACGAAGAGATGGATGAAAGTAAAAGACTCTGAAAAACTATACCCCGCAGATATCGTAAAATACGAAGAACAGCTGCCCAATGAACAGTAGTAGGAGAAGCAACAAACTAACTAACAACATGAACAACATATGCAATATCTGGACGAGTAATGGTGAGATATATCAAGCTCTCAACAATAGTACGGTATAAAGTAGGTTCTATTAAAGGTAAACCATTA
>Ga0307511_10008721_pt1 | contig 10134 bp, 8 predicted proteins | sample 13_EM_MG_FD_200266 | JGI IMG/M metagenome (GOLD analysis project Ga0307511, IMG submission 200266) | Populus trichocarpa ectomycorrhiza microbial communities from riparian zone in the Pacific Northwest, United States - 13_EM | ecosystem: Host-associated > Plants > Roots > Unclassified | place... | reverse complement strand
TGGGGGGAGCGGGATTCGAACCCACTACCTGTTGAGAGACCGCCCACTCCCACCCAGGTCATCCAGCTGCGCACTGCCAACTACGCCAGCATCCCCCCACAGTACTTACGTTGTTGTGGTATTGTAGATTCGTAGTTTGGTTGCTGTGGTACCGGGAAAACTGGGACACAAGAGTCCTGGTCGGTTTTTGAGACATAGCTGCAGCCACTCTATGCAACCCGACACAACTCACAACATCTGAGGCGCCAGGCTACATTTGAACATTACAGGTTGGCAACACGGATGGTAGATGTTAGGAGGAAGATAGTCACGAGAGGAAAAGGGAAAAGGTAGAGCCGACTAGATTGCTGAACTCTCCAGGTGCTAATGAGGTTATGTCGGCATCTACAGGCACAGCTCAACCTAAGTCTGCGCGCCCTATTTCTATAACTCCTGATGGGACTGAAGATACGAAGCTTTATGTGCGTGGTTTGCCGGATATTACAATTAGGCCATGGAAGATGGAAGATACATGGGATTCGGATGCAGATGTTGAGTATATGGATGGTGCCGATGCAGAGCTGATCCCTGGCATACTACCGTATTAGTGCCCTCTGTGAATAGAAATGTCTCAAAAACCAGGACTCTTGTGTCCCAGTTTTCCCGGTACCTACAAAGGCTCCTTACTACATATTCTAGCGAGGGCATCCGGTATCAATGCACGTCTGAGGTACCGGTAGGTACTGTACTTTTTGCCAGGATATAACCGACCTAGGCACCGGTAATAAGACATGGCTGCCAGAGTGCCGTTAGTTACCGATTTGGGAGTCGACAGTATAATCAGCATCAAGGCCACAATTCAATTGTATTTACCCAAACCATTTACTCCCCCCCGATGTCACCTACCCGAACAATCCCGCAAGCCTTTCCAAACCTGCTCGCCAAACATAGATTTCACTACGGTAGGGTATGCTGTATCCCGGTGAAATGATAGTCTGGTTGGGGAATGATTAACCCTCATACCCCCATTTGGGCGTAGGTGGGAGTAAAACATTATGAGCAAACTTTATCTTACGCTTATGCTTCCGTACTTACAGATGCACACAATGATTCAACGTACAACGTAATCATAAAGTCTCAAATATAATACTGTAGAAACTCACGAGTAAGACTTTGGTTTTAGATAACCCCAGGACCCAAGACAATGTGGCCCCACCAAAATGACATTGGAGCTTTGATGTACCCATGAATTTTAGACATAAGCTCCATGAGATACACCATTAATGCGCATATTGAGTCTATAAGTCGCTATTAATCCCACTGCCAAAATCCCATGATACTGAAACTTGTGGTGCTGGTGGAGCGCAGGGGAGTCAATTGCGGGGAGCAACTTCTGATACACTCTAGTATAGAGCATCACATTCGGAGAAGAGAGTATGAAGGGAGCTAATCCTAGTGCACCTCAATAGATGCCGGGAGTCATTTGGTAGATGCAGTCACTCCCATCAGGAGCACTCTCCGCGGATCCGCATCGCCCGCATTAGCCTCCACAGGATCCAATTTTGGTCCCATTCCGTAGTGATCGTCAGCACCCTGCAGCTGTTGTTCGCATTCGCCATCTAGACCGGTTGAGGGCCACCCTCAAAGTCGCTAATGTATTGGAGGATTAGCGAGCTCCGGGGCGAGCCGCTCGGACCTTTGAGATATTCTTGGAGGTTTCAACTGGAGGGCCTGTGAAATATATATCGAAGCACGGGGGGGAACTGAACTGTGGTGATTCTTGCGATTCTTACAGCAAAACCGGGGAACAGGCTGATTGCACAGCCATGAGTTCTTGAGGCTGGTCTGGCTCGATCTGGCCGCAAACAAGGGTCGCGATCGCCAGTTGTAAGGTTTATATATGTACCCCGGCGGACGATGTTTATGGAAGGTAATCCGTCCGTTCGTAATGGCCATCGATCGCGAGGCAATTCAAGCAGAGTATATGGTAATCATCTTGCTGCGGGGGCTTATTACAAACATATATCTATCACTGTCTTACTTCGGTGTCACGGCACTCGAAAAAGGGGTGCGTAGGAGCTTTCGGCGCACCCACAAATATGCTAGGTCAACTCCATTTAATTGTTCTCTTCGGGACAGAAAGGGAGATTTTTTGCTGGCGAATTCCGAGCCGCCGCAACCCCACCATTATATAGAAGCCAGCAAACCAAACCGTCTTTTCAAGACTTATGTGAGGTTAACGTTCGTCTTGTCCCCCCGGCATCCACACCGATTCGGAAGTGAAGTGAAAGAAGCGACCCAATAATATTTATCCTGGCGGAGTGCCATACAGTATAAATGAGGACGGGACTAATTTGTTTTCTTTTAAATTTGTCAAGTTGCAATTGATCCATTCGTTGCTGAAATCCCGTTACTAGGCGGGAGGCAATTGTAACTATATTCTTTTTCCTTCGCATTTGCTCTCATTGACATACGTTTATAGGCAGAATAAAAACACCGGAACTAGCACCACGTCGTACATACACCTCTGACCGCCATGCTGACCGCTTCTGCGCCGGACCCCAGACACGGATCTCGACAGAAGCCGTCACGATTGTCTTCCCCCCTAGCTGCCTCAGTTAGATTAATCTGCCTTTTACTATTCTCTGCCGTTGTTCAAGGCCAAGGTAGTAGTGACCCAAGAAGCAACATTTGCCTATTTAATTACCATAGGACTATAGTTGTTGGAGAAACATTATTCATTGATGGAGGGGAATGGGCAAGCAATCGTGGGTTTAATAACACCTCGCCAACAGTAGATGCGTGGCAGAGTGAGTCTTCTGACCCCCAACCCCCGCTCACCGGTACCCATGCATGCATACTATCATAATCACTGTACCCAGAGTGCCACCACCTCCTTCGTTAAAGGCTCTTTTTATTTGGCTGACCACATATGGTGTACTGCGTTCTTATAGATGAGTATCTCTGGAAACTGGACCTCAAAAAATCCTTCTCAGCACGCTCTCCACCATGGGAAGTCGAGGAAAAGCCTAGCTCCTCGGATTCGCACTACAACGGCGCCGAGGGCACAATCTGGAATGTCGGCATGGGGTCATTTACCACCATCGGCGGTTGGTTCCCCCTGAGGCATGGGCCGTCCGGAACTTTATATGGGACTCCCTATATCGATACATCCCAGAAATTTAAACTTCCAGAAGCAAGATTATTCACATATGATGTTAGCAGGAAGACATGGAGTTCATTAGTTTTGGATCAGGGCATGCGGAGGATCTCGACTGCGTCGTGGGTATCAAACCAGAGGCTGCGGAGGGGATATGTATTAGGAGGAATATATATTACGGAGGAATCGACTGGAACACCGGAACCGTATCCGCTGACCGATACCTGGTTGGATACAATGACGCAGTATGATTTTGAGAAGAAGGAGTGGAAGACAGACCCTCTTCCAAATGAGATTGGGACGACAGTTGATGGGGGTTTGATCACCCTAGATAGGGTGGGCGAGGATGGGGTCTTGCTTTTTCTCGGAGGGGAGCAAAGGGATAGCTCTGGGACACAGAGCCGGCGTTCTATGGAAACAATATGGATCTACGACATCAAAACCTCGACATGGCATGCACAGATTACTACTGGAGAAACCCCGGTTGGAAGGAGACAGAGCTGCTTCTTCATGGTTCCTGCGCCGGATTTGTCGAGCTATCAAATTTATACCTTCTCTGGAACAATTGAGCAGGAACCGGCTACATTACTGGATCTATATGTCCTGACTGTCCCAGGCTTTATGTGGAAAAGGATTCCCTTGAAGGATGCCGGGTATCCAGATACCTACCCTATGAACACACATCAATGCTCCCCGCACAATAACGGAAGGCAGATCCTTATAGTCCCAGGGAACATGAATACGAGCAGGAACACCACAGTCTTCGCCTTTCTCTGCAACAATGGTACCGGGATTAAAGTCTTCGACACTCTCGAATGGAAATTCAAATCCGACTTCGACCCGACTCTCACAGCTCTAGGTGTGCCCAAACCAATCGTGGATCTAATTGGCGGAACTACATCTGGTGGAGCGAATGTCACCATTCCAAAGGGAGGCTGGCAAGATAGTTCCCTTGATCCCATCTTCAAAAAACGTAATGCACCAGTCGATACACCCAGCTCGAGCTCCCCACCAAGCGGAATAAATAAAGGCGCTTGGGCGGGAATAGGGGTAGGGGTACTCATCGGCCTTATCTGCCTGGCTGGCCTCTTTTTCTGGTGGAGATGTGCATCCGGCGGCAACAATGGCGAGGAAAACCTGCACCCAATTGAGCTTTCCGCACAGCGGGATCCCGCAGAGACCCAGGGCTCTACAGCGATCGCGAGGCACGAGCTACCGGGGGGATTTCAGCCGCCAGAACTTATGCCTATGGAAGGAGGCAAGTTTATGTATCCGCCGAAACTGAATGAGTATCAGCAGCATCTAGGTCAAGGGCATGGAGATGGGAGTGGTTTGTTACCGGGAGCAGGCTCTGCCGGAGGAGTTGCGAGGGTTGCGAGTCCGGCGGGAGCAATGGAGTAAGATGACCAGATACATGTATATCAACAGGGGGTGTATGGAGATGAACAGCCGATATCTTATGAAGAGAGTATGTAGGGTATAGGTGCGCTGTACCAAGGGGTGCACAGTCCGGATCAAAGTGTGCAAAGTCCATAATCAGGGCGGATGGTACAGCCTGAGCAACCACAGCAGCAGCAGCAGGTGCCTAGGTAGCTGATTGATACCCCACAATCAGAAGTCGGGGGGCAGGGGGGAGAAGGTAGAGGATAACCTGCTGAGGGATGCGAAGCGGGGGGATGGGGGTCAGAAGACGAAAAAGGAACATAATGTGGTAATACTGCTATCATGGATACAAGGTGTTGTAATTCGCTAATGTTATTATATGTATGTATAGTACTTGCATTTGGATTTTTGGTTATTTATTCATTGCATGGCTTTTCATGGTAGCTTTGGGAGTAATTGAGTTCTCGGGTCCTGGGAGGAAAGGAAATGCATAAATATATTTTATTCGAGCCTTATTCCTCAAGTACTCATTGCTCGTTCTATATTAGACAGTTGACAAGCAAGTAATATAAAGGGCAACTGTTCATGGGCTACTAGCACCCAAGAGCGTCAACCGTACCCACCCTAGCTCTCCCACGAGAGTCCCGGTTGAATCGTCTAATTTTGTTGACAAAAAGAAGATCTATGGTCAGGGTCTCGACGGCATGGATTCGGTTCTCTTTTTTTTAAACTGCCTTCATACATGGGGCCGGAATTTAGTTCAGGGTGATGCTAGTGGTCAAGCGAAAAAGAATTCAAGTTCGTATATACTAAGGAGTTGTAAGGTAGGCAATTCTACTACATTATGGGAATGTTTGTGGAATAATACTGGAATGATTGCTGATTAAAGCAGGTGGTACTTAGCTCTTCCGGAATCTAGCCCATAACTAGGCTGTCAGAGGTATGCTGGGGGTACGAAGGAGGGAACAAATTCACCCTATATGCGAATACCTGTGTGAACTAAAGAAGAGGGTATACATAGGGATTAATCGGAGATTTATCCTGAGGTGGAAGAGCAGGAAAGGAGGGGGAAGCAACGGTATTAAGAGGGGTTCGATAAGCAGTGATACAAGAAAGGATTAGATGATGTGGGTAATATGGAATGAGTAACAAGGAGTACAAATATATAAGGTAGTATTTCATGGAAATCTACTAGAGGTAGTTACACATATGTAAACAATAGAAGTCCCGGGTGCTCAATATCTCGAACCCCTTGGGATCGATCAATGGTTGGTTTTGCGAGGGTGAGGAGCTGCTCGCGCCACGCACTGGTATACGTCGTCTTTATCAAATCGGAGATATAATGGAGCTAGGGGGAAAAGTGTTGCGTTCCGTGACGTTGGGGCAAAAGGCAACAGTGCGAAACATCTCCGATAGTCCGAATTACTTAGCGACCTGGAATATCCTGGATTCCGCAACATACATACTGTATGTATATACATATATAACACTGGCGACGTCGGTAAATATGGTTATATCCTGGTCTGGTAATATGATAATAATTAGTTCTCACGAAGAATATCATGTCGGTCAAGTTTGTATATGGATATCCTAGGACCAGCCTTGACCTTTTTAATAACAGAAGAAACCCAGCCACCACTACTTAGGTAATGCTACTGACCGTTTCAGGGAGTATTTGCCACTGGATATTGTCAATTTCTGAGTACAAGGCGAGTCAACCTGTCTGTAAGTACTGACTAGCCAATTGCGAGCCGATACTACAGAATGGCCAAATACGAAGGGCTCTTGATCACCAGATTTACTATACCCTCCTCAATCTTCGCAGGACTCACTGAACTCCAATTCCTGAAGGCAGTTTGAGTTGAGGTGAATACATTACTAATTGCCGCACTACGTACATAAGAATTTTATTTCCAAACAACGGATTTGAATATTTTTAATATTAATCAAAGCATGAGATTGAGATGCTAACCACTGTATGTTACAGATAGTACACCACATCTTATGTAACATTCATGGGTTCATGCTTTGTGAAGAAAAATTACAAAAAAACCATATTTGGAACCTCGATTTCCCCTGAAGCAGCCGTATATGCCGATGTGTCTTAATTTGGTCTTCACTCGATCTGGGCTAAATGCTATTCTGGGACGATTGTATCAGAATGTTGATATCATCAATCCTATACTTCCTCATCGCTGCACGACCTCAATAAAAGGCCCCTTTTCGTCAGCTTTGTATCGCACCCAGGACCTATTTCTTTGCACGACTGATGAGGTTGAGGGAGCGCTCCAGCTTACGTGCTTAAGCTACTATTCTGCCGTTAAATTTAAATTGAGTGTTGTCAGCCACAGCATGTTCGCAACATTAAAGCATTGTGTTGGGCTTCTAGAGTGTAACCACATATGTAACAAACCTGGAGCACTCTCGAACGAAAGCCACAGATACGAGAGTCTATTGAGACGTCGGGCTGCTGGCGCCATGCCAATTAGTTACCATGAGCATTTTATTCGGGGGTCGTAGATGCAGGATGACCAACACCAGATTTGGCGACAATTCAATCTCTAATTATAATAATCAAACCGTTTATTCCCTCCTAGTACCAGTCCTAGTTATAGTAGTTAAGTTCCATTTCCAATCCTGCTCGCCAAACATGGATAGATTACACTACAATGCAATTTTCTCGAGTAGATATTGGGTGGCCTTCTTCTACCAGTGTTGAGTGTATCGTTAGTGTGAAATGATAGTTCTGAAATGATTAACCCTCATCATATTCCCATTTCTGTGTATGCTATGATCAGAGTTTTGAATGTACCATCAGGATGAATTCTTTACAACTACAGCGGGTTGAAAAGTAGTGGATAATCCCAGTGCTATTCACATCAGCCATGCAGTGATGAAATATACTGTTGCTATCGCCCATACCCTCAACTTATTTGGCTGTGGAACGTCTGAATTGCTCTCCAAAATGTGTCTTGCATACCATGCCAAGGCTACTGCACTAGCAAAGCATATACCAGCTCTATGCGTTTATCTCCCGCATATACCAAGTTTTGGCTGCATATACAGCATATGCACCCTTCCCAAATAGGAAGGCGGAAAAGACTTTTGGTGTGGACCTCCGTAGAAGCGAGCGCTTTGGTGAATTGGTCTTTATTCTTACGTGAGGTTCCCCTCTTTTCGGTAGGGAGTGAAGTGATTTGATAGCGTATATCCTGGCGAAGTTCTATATAGTATAAGTAGAGGAGGGCGCTTCTCCTCAGTTATATATCGTCCACCGTTAACCGCCTGGCGTGGAACGGTAAAGGCCCCAACTAATAGTTCGCTACATTCTGGATATACGAAGTCTTACATTACATTCCAATTCGTGATTGGCACCAGAGCCTTCAAAGACAGCACCTCACTCACAAGTGCGAGCACGTTCCCCTGAGCGCTATGCTGGCCATGACCCTCAAAGCCACCAGCGGATTAATCTGCCTTTCACTCTTCCCCACCGTTGTTAAATGCGAAGGCAGCCCTGCTGACCCAAGAAGCAACATTTGCTTATTCGATAACCATAGGACGATAGTTGTTGGAGACACACTATTTGTTGATGGAGGGGAATGGGCAAGCAATCTTGGGTTTAGTACAGATAGTAACACCTCGCCATCCATCGTAAAGTGGCAGAGTGCGTCTTCTGACCCCCCATACATGCCCAAGGTGGCATTATTATACTTAGATTGCCACCACATCTTCCCTTTAAGGGTCTTTTTTGTTTGGCTGACCATATGCGTTACAAATAGATGAGTACCTCTGGAGATTGGACCTCAACAAATCCTTCCCAGCACGATCTCCACCATGGGAACTCGAAGAAAAGCCCAGCTCCCCCGATACACACTACAATGGTGCCGAGGGTACAATCTGGAATGTAGGTATGGGGGCTTTCACCACCATTGGTGGGTGGTTCTCCATTAGACATGGCCCATATGGGGATCTTTATGGGGCTCCCTATATCGATCAGTCTCAGAACTTTCAACTTCCCTCGGCCAGAATGTTCACATATGATGTCAGGAACAGGACATGGAGTTCAACACCCTTGGATCAGGGCGTGCGGAGGATCTCGACTGCCTCGTGGGTGTCAAATGAGAGGCTGCGGAGGGGATATGTATTAGGGGGAGTAATTATCACTGAGGAATCTACTGGACTGCCGAATGTGATTACCGATACGTGGTTGAATACAATGACACAGTATGATTTTGAGAAGAAGAAGTGGAAGACAGAGCCACTTCCAGAGGCGATCGGGACGACAATTGATGGAGGGTTGATCTCACTGGATAGGGTGGGCGAGGATGGGGTATTACTGTTTCTGGGAGGCGAGCACAGGGATTCTAGTGTCATAACCAGCGTGACCTTCACACGGCGGTCTATGGGAACAATATGGATCTACGACATCAAAACCTCGAAATGGCATGCACAGATTACTACTGGAGAAATCCCGGTTGGGAGGAGACAGAGCTGCTTCTTTATGGTCCCTGCACCGGATTTGTCAAGCTATCAGATTTATACCTTCTCTGGAACACTTCAACATGAAGTAGTTACATTATTGGATCTATATGTCCTGACTGTCCCAGGGTTTATTTGGAAAAAGATCTCCCTGACGGATGCCGGGTATCCAGATGGCTACCCTATGAACGCGCATCAGTGTTCCCCACACCAAGACGGAAGACAGATGCTTATTGTCCCAGGGAACATGAATGGGAGCACGACCACCACAGCCTTCACCTTCCTCTGCAACAACGGCACCGGAATCAAAGTCTTCGACACTCTCGAATGGAAATTCAAATCCAACTTTGACCCGACTCTCACAGCCCTAGGTGTCCCAAAATCAATCGTGGATCTAATTGGCGGAACTTCATCTGGTGGAGCGAATGTCACTACTCCAAAGGGAGGCTGGCAAGAAAATTCTCTTGGGCCCATATTTAAAAGACGCAATGAACCAATCATGTACGATGTCGATGGGGATGACATCGTAAATACCTTCCCAACCGAACCCCCCCCACGCAACAGCGGATTAAGTAAAGGCGCCTCGGTGGGGATAGGGGTAGGCGCACTCATTGGCCTTATCTGCATCAGTGGCCTCCTTTTCTGGTGGAGATGCGCATTCCGTGGTGGCAAAGACGAAGAAACCGCTCACCAAGCTGAGCTTTATGCACAGAGGGACACTGTAGAGACCCAAGGAAATACAGTAAGGCAAGAGCTATCTGCAGGATATCAGCCACCAGAGCTTATGCATATGCAGGGAGGCAAGTTTGTGTATTCACCGAAACCGGATGAGTGTCAGTATCCTCTGGGTCAGGGGTATGACGATGGGGATCATCAGGTACATGTACGTCAACAGGGGGTATGGAGATGAGCAGCTGGTTTCGTATGAGGAGAGTATGCGGGGTACGCCGTACCAAGGGGTGTACAGTCCCGATCAAGGTGTGCAAATCCAATATCAGGTTGCCCAAAGTCCGTATCAAGGTGGGTGGGAGGAGCAGGTGTAGCAGTAGATGCCTCGGTGCTCGGTAGTGAATTGGAGAATAGCCTGCGCTATCGGGGGAAGGCTGGGGGGGTGGGCGAAAAAAAGCAACGCG
>Ga0307511_10008720_pt1 | contig 10135 bp, 5 predicted proteins | sample 13_EM_MG_FD_200266 | JGI IMG/M metagenome (GOLD analysis project Ga0307511, IMG submission 200266) | Populus trichocarpa ectomycorrhiza microbial communities from riparian zone in the Pacific Northwest, United States - 13_EM | ecosystem: Host-associated > Plants > Roots > Unclassified | place... | reverse complement strand
AAGATTTGGAGCCCAAATCCAAAGTTTTTTTATTGATTTAGTTATTCTTTCAAGAGATAAATCATTTCAGTCATTTTTATGGTCCTCTTGCGCTCCTCCTAAGGTGGAGGTTAATTTCTAGCTTACTATTATGAATAAATTACCATTAATTAATGCATTAATTATTAATTAATTAATGCAATTAACCCAAATGCAATCTCAAAATATTTGAGACACCGAAACTTGACATATGTCCTCCTCACTTCTTTTCTTTATCTCTGAAAAAGATATGTATTAAACATCTATCCATTAATAAATTGGAAAATACAGTCGATATTCTAAGAAAATTTAATCTTATATAGTTAATACATAGATTAATTAAAAAATATCTTTTAACTTCGATCAAAAAACACAAATATATACGCATTTTTTCTATAATAACCACAGATCAAAAGCTAATTTATTTTTTAAAAACATCGTTTTTTCATGAAATTTATTATTCAAGAGAAATTCATTTTAAGCAAAGAAATGACGTACGGATTAATTGGGTTATGTTTTGATTCTAGGGCACTGAGTCTACTTTTTCTCTTAGTAGCATCTCCCTTCTTTCTTACCATTGCACGAGCTCTCAGGTCTCAGCCCATAGCACAAGATCACACCAACTGCATCTTCCCTTCATGCATGCAATTCTATCCAACACGAAAAAAACCTAGCTTTTCGTGCATACATCACTTTTGGCTATAGTTCTATTAAATAGATATTGAAGTTCAATCATTTCGGTAATTTTATTGTTTTTTTATTGGAAAAACGAAGAATGTGCAAACATTTAGTTTTGGATAATAATTCAAAAGATAAAAATTTATCTATTTTATTTTCTTATAAGGTATTAGTATTATTGAAGTTTTTTAGTTTCTTTTATATAAATAATTACAATAACCTTTTAACTAATAGAATTTGATAAATAAAATTTAAATATTTTAAATGTCTCCTCATAATTACAATGTTTTTGATCTTTAAGGATTTTAAATTATAGCAAGTCTCATTATTTTTTGTTTTCAGTTGAATCAGTTGGTATTAAAACTTAACTTTTTTATATAGTTTTATGTTGAGCTGTTTGATTGCCATAACTAGAGGTCCCGGAGGACATGTTTACGATGGAGGGCAATTTCCGACGAAGGAGGTCTTGTTCCAAGAACATTACGTATGTTAGACATGTTCATGGAGAAGGAAGATGGTTTCTAGATCAGAAGGTTCTGCCCTAAAAACATTATATTCAATGATTGATGATTGGGGATTTGCAAAGGTAGGTTGTAGAGTTGCCCCATCTTTTGATGGATCAAGATCTAGAGGATCGGTAGATGGATGATTGCGACTCTACAAGGTTCAACTTTGCAATTCATTAATTACTCTACGAGCTAATGGAAAATAAATAGTTTTACAATTAATGTTTCTCATATAAAATTTGACATGAAAGAACTGAAGCTGATATTTAAATTTATTATATAAGTGAAGTAAAGAAAAAAAATATAAAAATTTTAATTAAACAACTATGAAATTAAGATAAAAACAAATTAAATTTGATGATAAGTTCTTCCTAACCAGAGAAGATTAATGCAATAGTTTTTTTTTAAAAATAAATATTTTTCTTAGTTATTTATTTTTTTTAATTCAATTAAGGAATTTATTTTTTTTATTTAGTATTATTAGGATTTTCTAATTTTTCTATTTAAAGAAAATGATTTTATTCATTATTATTAAAGTTTTTTATTTTTTTGACAAGTATTTTTAATATCTCCCTGTGATTATAAGATTCTTCATCTTAAGATATTTGTTTTAAAATGCATAATTATTTCATCAATAATTATTTAGAATTGATTCAATGATAAAGAAAAAATAAAAAAAGACGTGAACTAAGTGGCCTTCTCACGGTAGACGTGGGGAAAAAAATACAGATAGTTTGGATAAGCTGCAAAAGAAGACAAGGATTTATTTATTTATTTATTTATTTTGTTGGAACAAGATATTTAATTTGATTTTTATTCGTGACTTGGACATTTCCTCCAATACATTTCACCTGAGAGTCCAATTTTTCGGATTGGGGCTTTGTCATTGCGTTAGGTGGAATAGCCTGGTAGGACTGCACCACCCAAAAACATATTGCCCATCATTAACACTATTATTACAATATGGTATCATGCTTTCTAATAATAATAATAAAAAAAAAAAACAAGAAAGAACCTTATCTATTTTTTTATTTCGTAGCTTAAAATGTTTGATTTCTTCTCTCTTTATTTAATTTTTTGTTTTATAATCTTGGATTTAATCCTTAATTTGTAATTCTTAATCCCATTATTATGTGCATGGATATGTTTTCTTCATTTCTTAATCCCAACATAAAGTTTCAAGCTCTATCTTTTAATGAATTATTAAGATTGTTAGAAAATAAAACTTATTTTTAATAAATGTATAAGCTATTGTAAAAAAAAAATGATATTCAAATTATTAATATATTTTTTTGGCATAATGGACCGCATTGCCGATCAAATATAAAATCTCTATTAACTTTTTTTAATCTTTATAAACATTATTCTTTTCACTATCTCAAGCTAGTTCAAAAAGATTATGGTTTGGTCTAATAATGATGAGGAATTTAGAGGACGAATTAGTTCAATTCACACGTGAAAAGTAGAAGAAGATCTTGATTTCGTGGAAAATATCAAGACATGATTTTTTAGTAAGATTTGAGTTATAAGAAAAAATTCGGTTAAAAAAGAGCTCTAATTTTATTTTCTTATGTTAATATACAATTTTAATCCAAGATATTTTTTTTTCTTATCTTTTACTTTGCCAAAAAGTACAATTTAGTTAAATATTTACAGTGTTCTATAACATAAAAAATAAATTAAAAATTAAAAATATATTTAGTTATTGGAATAAAGATAAAAATAAAAATAAAAATTATCGTTAGATAGTTTTAAAATGAAAGACATATTTTTTTTTTTGTTTTCATTATTTGTATCTCTTCTATATAAGTTGATCCTGAACAATAAACAAAAAATATAAATAAAATAAAAAATAAAAAAGCTAAGAATTAAAAGTAAAGAAAAGAAAAAACTAGAAAAAAAAAGAATTCAAAAAGAGAAAAGCCTATCATTTTTTTCTTTGATATAATAACCAAACAATGCTCGAGCATAGTTATTAGATAGATGGTGTTGCTATCCTATAAATATTCTTATCCTCAAACTAAAAAAATAATAATTATGTTTGCCATGATTATCATATCGTCGTCACTCGTCACCCTTTGTTTTTGTGCTCCAAGACTTTATTTAGTTTCCACTCCCACCTACCACGAGAGAGGAAATTTAGAACAAAGTAAATGGTGCTCGATAGAAATGACACAGGGAGGTTGAAAAATTCAACTCAAGATGGTCAAAAAAATCAATAATTAATAAGATAATGTACCTGCTACAACATTGACCAATTTAAAAACTATTGGGACAAAAGTTATTTTCAACTGATGTGAAAATTAATAAAAAATAATTATGATAATTGAATTACAAAAACATTATAAAACCAAAGAGAAAAAGTTTTATCTTCCATTCAACATTATTGATGTCAATTTTTTTTTTAATTAACGTCGGTATTCGGGCCAGCTTGCGTGCACCTCGATTAATCTCACGGGCTCTAAAATTAACGACTATGTAAGTTTCCGGTGATTATCATATTAACAACCACATGGTTCGAACTTGAGACCATATGAGAAGTAAACCCCTTGATCCCAAACTCTTACCATTAAACCACCTACTAGATAATTACATTATTAATGTCTATTATGAGCACATTAGCCATCAATGATAATGTTTATTACACTTTTGTAAAAATAATTCTTCTAAGTGTTATTTATAATGTACCTTTTGATTTTAATGACTAACAAATATGAAAGTGAGATCGTAGGATTCTTCATGAGCAACACACAGGAAGTAGTTAATAGTTTTTCATTCTTGGATCAAGTTTTATACATTGAAAAGGAAATCTTTCTTAATGAATCTTTAGCAAATAATTTATATTGTGTGAATGAATAAGAGAAATTTATTTATCTTAATATCTGATCTATTTAAATTCAAAATAATAATATATAAACATATTATAATTATTTAAGTCGTGAAATAATTTGTTTCACAAACATATTTATAACATCAATTAATATTATAGCTATTAAATGAGTAATGAGTTAATCATTAACTTGGCTATCCTATTCTATAACCCAGATTAAATTTAAAGAAAATGGTTTGGAAATTAATATAGATTTACCTAACAAGTCAACTCATAACTTAATCAATTCAATTAAAATTTAAATTGATTTTTTATATATAAAATAAAATTATTTTAATTTAACAATTAAAAAAAATATTATTTTTATTAACTAAGTCAATTTAAATTAATTCAGAACTCATGACTTGTGCAGTTTAATACATTGGAAATATCTATTTTTTTATCTTTTCAAAAAAAAAAAAAAGCCCAACATTGAATAATTTTGCCATGCTGCCGTATTGGTGGAGAACGTTAGGTTGGCCAAATGTGTAATTCAAACAAAACACAAGGACAAAGTGATTACGAGGACAAAACAGTCCCCCAGTTGAATATACTTTAAAGTCTAAACCAGTTCCTGCTTCCTTTTGTCTTTGCTCTGATCTCTTTCTCATTTTCCTTCTGTGCTCAATTTTCGGGAGGAGAAAGAAAGATAGAAAGACAACATAAAAGTTTCAATCTTTAAAAATCTCTGAGCTTCCTCAAAAAGCAAGACAACATAACAATGGCTTTCGAAAAGATCAAGGTTGCTAACCCCATCGTTGAAATGGATGGTAAGATTTATGTTTCTTTACTCATTTGACGATCAAATCAATTTTATCTGGTTTTTTTGTTCTTGACGAGTGAAAGTCTAGATTTTGATTGGTTATTAGTGACGTAGTAGTGTTATGAAGTGAGCATCTTTGCTTTTGGAGATTCATGAAAGTTTGTATCTTTATGTTTCTTTGTCTAAAAAAGTTGGTGGGGCATGGCTAGGATCTGATGTTGAATCTGGGTTTGATTGATCTCTTTATTTGAGATCTGGGTTTTACTGGAATCTTCATTTGTTGATCACAAAGACAGTCCTTTTCTTTCTGTGTTTCTCATGCTGTGCTTATTTGTTGTTGTGATGACACAGGAGATGAAATGACCAGAGTTTTCTGGCAATCAATAAAGGAAAAGGTGATTTTAATATTTGTTTGTACATTTATGATTTTGGATTGCTGGTTGATGAAGGTTTGAGCTAATTGATTTAATTTTAATGCTGCTTTTGATGTGATGATGGCAGCTTATTTTCCCATTTTTGGAGTTGGATATCAAGTACTTTGACCTTGGCCTTCCTCATCGCGATGCCACTGATGATAAAGTCACTATTGAAAGCGCAGAAGCTACTCTTAAGTGAGTGTTTTGGACATTTCTATATAAATTCCTTCAGATAAAAAAAATGTTATGTATAAGCTCCTAACATTGATCGATCCTTCTTTTCATATTCATGAGTATTTTGGTGTACATAATAGGTTATTAGTATTAAACTAGTGAAGGTTTGACTTGACTCTGATCGTATTGGGCCCTAATTTTATTAAAACTCAACTCTATCTAGGTACAATGTAGCAATCAAGTGTGCAACTATTACTCCAGGTATGCATTCATTTCTCTTGGGATGAACGTAATGAATATTAGGTTCATATGGAAATAATTTTTTCCGAAAATATCCATACACAAATCTTATATTCAATGTGCAATTGACAGATGAAGATCGTGTCAAGGAGTTTAAATTGAAGCAGATGTGGAAGAGTCCAAACGGAACAATTAGGAACATTTTGAACGGTCAGTGGAGTTGCACTTGAGGCAGGCTATGTGTCTATGTAAAAATTCTTTCATATTTTGCTCCAATAACATCTTTGTTTTCTGCAGGTACTGTCTTCAGAGAACCAATTATTTGCAAAAACGTTCCCCGCCTTGTCCCAGGTATTTCCATTTTCTTAATAAAGCAGCTCAACACTTTCTGTGGTGGACTGGGCTTTAATGATTGTTGCTGTTCTCAGGCTGGACGAAGGCAATTTGCATCGGAAGACATGCTTTTGGTGATCAATATCGAGCAACTGATGCAGTCATCAAAGGAGCTGGCAAACTCAAGCTAGTGTTTGGTAAGCTTTTTTATCAACTCAGCTTTTTTTCAGAATTGTACTGATTAATTTCCCATTTGTTGGTCTTTTCTCATTTCTCATTTATCTTTCATTCTGCAGTGCCAGAAGGACAGGATGAGAAGACAGAGTTGGAGGTGTACAACTTTACAGGTGCTGGTGGGGTGGCATTGGCCATGTATAACACCGATGAGGTACAACTCTGCAAATTCTCCAATGATTGTCATGCACTGAAATGCAGAAAAATTAATTTTCTTTTTTATTCTTGAACCTGAAATGCAGTCCATCCGTTCTTTTGCTGAAGCTTCTATGAACACTGCTTACCAAAAGAAGTGGCCACTTTATCTCAGCACAAAAAATACTATCCTTAAGAAGTACGATGGGAGGTATGGCACTTTCATCACTCTGTATACCTACCTGCATTATCATTTGGTTATTTAGTTGATATATCATCAAGTTTTTTTTTCTATTAAATGAAGATTCAAGGACATCTTTCAAGAAGTCTATGAGGCTAACTGGAAATCAAAGTACGAGGCTGCAGGAATATGGTGAGCGACCTAGTGTCTTAGGCTTGAAATGATGTTTGTTTTGGCTGCATTTGTATTTATTAATAACTCGGATGGTTGAATTGTAAGGTATGAACACCGACTCATTGATGATATGGTTGCATATGCTCTCAAGAGTGAAGGAGGTTATGTATGGGCATGCAAAAACTATGATGGGGATGTGCAGAGTGATTTCTTGGCCCAAGGTATGTGAAACAGACCGTTAACACCTGGAATATTCAGCGCACCAAAACTTTTGCAGTGTGCTTATCTTATCCCTCAGAATTTGGATTGAATTTGGCTGCTATATTAATTATTCATCTTGGTAGCATTTGCTATATTAATTATTCATCTGGCTGTGTTTTTACAGGTTTTGGATCTCTTGGCTTGATGACCTCTGTATTGGTATGATTGTAGACCTACTTTCTTGTTTTATTTTTTCAGTTGTCGTTTGTTTCATTTTTGATAGTTGTCTCTGTTCCTCTGTATTCTCCCTGTACTCCTGCAGCAGAGTAATGCTCTTTCTTTATTAAACTGTCTTCCTTCCTTTTCTCTTTATAAACGACTTTTTACATACACAAAGCATTGGTCGAAGCAGTTTTTAAGCTTCGATAATTTTCATATGCAACAGTTAATAACGTGTTATAAGTGTATGATCTAACTAATGTTTAGTTATAAGAAATAGGTTATTGCTAGTGTGGGAGGGAGTGATTTGCAGAGAGAAATTGCAGTAACATCTAAGAGATTAACATATTGTTTGCGCTCATCTTTGATTTTGTTGAAAGTGGTATGGTTCAGGTGTGCCCTGATGGAAAGACCATAGAGGCCGAGGCAGCCCATGGCACAGTTACTCGGCATTACAGGGTTCACCAGAAAGGTGGTGAAACCAGCACAAACAGTATTGCCTCTATTTTTGCTTGGTCAAGAGGACTTGCCCACAGGTATATATTTATGATTTTGCAAATCTACACTATTGGTCTTGAAGCATCTAAGTATGCTGGAAGCAGTGGTCAAGAAATTGAAACGTATTTTTCTTTTGTCCAGGGCTAAGTTGGATGACAATGCTAAACTCTTGGATTTCACTGAGAAACTAGAGGCAGCTTGCGTTGGAGCTGTGGAGTCTGGCAAGATGACCAAGGATCTTGCATTGCTTATCCATGGATCTAAGTAAGCACCATCATTAAAAAAGTGCTTTCTGAATGTTATCAATGTTTATACTCTGCTTTATATGATGTTTATGTGTATAATATTCTTCTTCTGTGTGATGCAGGGTTAGTAGGGACCAGTACCTCAACACTGAAGAGTTCATTGATGCTGTGGCCGTGGAGCTGAAAGCCAGACTTTCTGTCGAGGCATAATTGTATGTGATATTCACCAACTTGGCTTGACAGTAGAATGATTTTAACGCTGTAGTTTCTTCATTGCCCTTAATGCTTCATCAATCTGGAGTGTCTTTGCTAAACAAGGATAATGAACATAGGCTCGTTGGAATAATTAATTTTGACATCAAACTTGAGTGCTGCCAAATCTCTAGTTGCCAGAGAACATCAGGTTTAGCTTCCTGTTCTTTAGGAGGATGTAATGCAAAAGCTATGTCAGAACCAACTGCACCTCAATTTCGACGTAGTTTACTGTAACTCATTGATGTAATCAACTTCATCTCCCTGACAAGTAAAGTGTTAGCAAGAGTTGCTGCATTTCATGTTTATTCTTCGACTTTTCAATGATTTAGGAGGCTTTGGTGTTGTGTACAGGACTTGGCAGGCAAAGTGAGCAGTGCAGTAAAGCTTGATTCGAGCTTCTTATTGGAAGGAAATAAAGGAGAGGAGAAAGAAGGAAGAAAGGGGATGATTAGAGGATTCATGAATTTAATCAACTCAGCTTTATTTTTCCTCTCTTCGGTCTCTTGTTTGATTTAGCTTCATATCATTTCAATTTGACTTTTTTTTGCCAGCAACTTACTATAACGTGTTTTTGATCTTATTCTCTGCTTACTTGCGTTTAGGGCTGCTTTTTTCTTTTTTCTTTTTGATCTCTCGGAAGGAAAACAAGAAAAGGACAGTCATGGCCAATATGCTGTAGATGAAAGTACAGAATTACAGTTAAATAAGAATGTTATATAACCCTACTTTATATTTTTATTATTAAATAAATGATTTTGATGTAGTTTGTTTCTTTACCAGGGTTACAATTCCTTAATTAAATGTCTAATCAAACTAAGAAACTCGAAAATAAAGAAAAAACAATAAGATTTTAAGCAAAACTTGAAAAATAATATATGAATCTCAAATCAAATAAAAAAATCTTAAATCAATTCAGAAATATAGCAAATTTTAAATAATAATTTTTGAGTTTAATTTGAAGGATTTTCTAATCTTTAATGGATATAAAATCTCATTCCAACAGAAAATAGGGTTTAAGAACACATTCGCAGGCGAAGGGCACTCTGTCATAGGAGTAAACCTCTCCCTATGAAGAGAAGAATATCATTTATATTTCATGTGTGGTTTATTAAAACTGATTAGTTATTCCTTGTGTCATCTCTCTTGTCCACAGCCGTCCACAGCGTCGGGCTACTCAATGGTGTTTGGCATAATTTATTTTATTTTTAGATATTTTTTTGAAAGTAGTTTTCTTTGAAAAAAATTAAATTAATATTATTTTAATTTTTTTTTTAATGAAGTTATCCTACTCGAGTTTAGTAAGTTAATTTAGGTTTATTTTTTGTTATTTTTTATTTAACTATTTTTTTTTCAATTTAATCCTTCAACATTGAATTGATTTAAAATGAAATTATATAATTTTTTTATTTGTTTTTTATGTGGTTATTACGATCATATGACCAAGATTGTAGGTTAGATATGTTGACTCAGGTTTTTTTTTGTTTTTATTCTTCATTTTCATCTTTCAATATTGAGTTGATTGAGAAATATGTTTTATAATTTGTTTCATTTTGCGTTTTACGAAGTTATATCGGTTTCATGACTTGGATCACAGGTTTGGTCTGTTGACTCGGGTGATTTTTTTTGTGTTTTTATTTTATTTTATTCTTCAACATTGAGTTGATTGAGAATTGAGTTTTATAATTTGTTTTGATTTATTTTCTATAAAATTATCTTGATCTTATAATTCAAGTTTAACATGTTAATCCAGGTTAACTTGACTTATATTTTTAATTAAATTTTATTTTTAATTTTATCATTCAACATTAATGTTATTTGAAATGAACTTTTGCATACAAAATAATTGAAATAATATTATTTTAGTTTCTGCAAAATCAATATTTGAAACAATCTATGATTCCTAGAGGAAGGAACAGTAACTATTTGGCGAACTAAATGGGTTTTTTACGTGGCTGGGAAAAAAATGGAAGCTACCCAATACCTATCTTCCAAGTGT
>Ga0307511_10008719_pt1 | contig 10138 bp, 4 predicted proteins | sample 13_EM_MG_FD_200266 | JGI IMG/M metagenome (GOLD analysis project Ga0307511, IMG submission 200266) | Populus trichocarpa ectomycorrhiza microbial communities from riparian zone in the Pacific Northwest, United States - 13_EM | ecosystem: Host-associated > Plants > Roots > Unclassified | place... | reverse complement strand
GTCGGCGGCGTGCACTGCGGGAACAGCGTGGCGAACAGCTTTTCGTTGCAGTCACGCAGGCTTTGCGGCTTGTTGACCACCAGCACGCCGGCGCGCTCGGCTTGCTCGAGCAGGTAAGTGGAGTAGACGAACTCCATGTCGAACGGCGGATCCTTGCGCATCAGGATCACGTCCAGATCGCTCAGCAGCGCGTCGGTCTCGTCTTCCAGCTCGAACCATTTTTCCGGGTTGGCGAAGACTTTCAGCGGCCGCATCCGCGCCCGCGCTTCACCTTCGCCTTGATACAAGTCGCGCTGTTCCATATAGAACAGTTCCCAGCCGCGCTTCTGTGCGGCCAGCAGCATGGCCAGCGAGCTATCCTTTTTATAGGAGATGCTGGCAATAGGATCCATGACAATCCCGACGCGAACGCTCATGGGTTTTTCCTCTGAAGTGGGTGAGGCCTATGTAAGTCCCCTGTGGGAGCGAGCCTGCTCGCGATGGACTTCAGGACACCGCGCTTATCCTGCTGGCACGCGTCATCGTTGACGACCATCGCGAGCAGGCTCGCTCCCACAAAAGATCAATCCAAAGGACCATATAAAAGTGGCGTCAGAGTGGCGCTGAGTGTGTTCCCGGTCAAGGAAAAACCACTGCAAAGGTCACCCGATAGATTGCATTTGGAGACTGTGCTAAAAAGGCTGCCATGTCGTGCTGGCCCTTGAACATCAAGGGTTTCGAGCCACCGAAGATCCGTAAACGGACAATTTGATTCGCAAAGGCGACGGTAGAGCATTTATGGACCAGCATTCCAGCGCCTTGAAGGTCATGGTGATCGACGATTCGAAGACGATTCGTCGCACCGCCGAAACGCTGTTGAAGAATGTGGGTTGTGAAGTCATTACGGCCATCGATGGTTTCGATGCGCTGGCGAAGATTGCCGATCATCATCCTGGCATCATCTTTGTCGACATCATGATGCCGCGTCTGGATGGCTATCAGACCTGCGCTTTAATCAAGAACAACAGTGCGTTCAAGTCCACGCCAGTGATTATGCTGTCGTCCAAGGACGGGCTGTTCGACAAGGCCAAGGGGCGCATCGTCGGCTCCGACCAGTTTTTGACCAAGCCTTTCAGCAAGGAAGAACTGCTGAACGCGATCCAGGCCCATGTACCGGGCTTCGCCGCCGTTTTGCCGCAGTAGGACACGCACAGTGACGCTCGGCCAGCGGGCCCGGCGTCGACAAGAAGAATGGGGAAAACCATGGCACGTATTCTGATCGTCGATGATTCGCCGACCGAAATGTACAAACTGACCGGCATGCTGGAAAAGCACGGTCATGAAGTGTTGAAAGCCGAAAACGGCGCCGACGGTGTGGCCCTGGCCCGCCAGGAAAAACCTGACGCGGTGCTGATGGACATCGTCATGCCCGGCCTCAACGGTTTTCAGGCGACGCGTCAGTTGACCAAAGACCCGGAAACCGGGCACATCCCGGTGATCATCATCACCACCAAGGATCAGGAAACCGACAAGGTCTGGGGCACGCGCCAGGGCGCCAAGGATTACCTGACCAAACCGGTCGACGAAGACACCCTGATCAAAACCCTGAACAACGTGCTGGCCGGTTGATCACCCGACCATGACCGAGTCGCTGACCGCCTTCGAACTGCTGCTGCAGATCGACCAGCGCTGCCGTCTGCTGGCGGCGGATCTGCCGTCGCAGCCGACCCGCCAGGACAGTTGGAGCGGCATCGGTTTTCGTTTGGGCGGAGCGTGGTACGTCGCGCCGATGGGCGAAGTCAGCGAAGTCCTGCACGAGCCACGGTTCACGCAGCTGCCGGGGGTCAAGCCTTGGGTGAAGGGCGTGGCCAACCTGCGCGGGCGCTTGCTGCCGATGATGGATCTGTGCGGCTTCTTTGGCCATGAACTGTCGACCGTGCGCAAGCAGCGGCGGGTGTTGGTGGTGGAGCATAACGACGTATTTGCCGGGTTGATGGTCGATGAGGTTTTCGGCCTTCAGCACTTTGCCCAGGACAGTCTGCAGCCGGTGGATAACGTGAGCGGCCCGATTGCACCGTTCATCAAAGGCCGGTTTCAGCGTGAGCAGAATTGGCAGGTGTTCAGCCCGTTCGCGCTGGCGCGTTCGCAAAGCTTCATGCACGTGGCGCTTTAAACGCGGATCCCTTGTGGGCTTAAGGGTGTTGGTTAACAGGCGAGGACCGATGATAAAAGCAAAAACAGGCAAGCCAGAAGGGTCGCGCAGCCGCTCGCAGATCATCGCGCTGTTCATCGCGCTGATTGTCTTCATCATGCTGCTGTTCGCCAACTTCGCTTACCTCAACACCCAGGCCTCGTACGACAAACAGTACATCGGCCACGCCGGTGAGCTGCGCGTGCTGTCCCAGCGCATTGCCAAAAACGCCACTGAAGCCGCCGCCGGCAAGGCTGCGGCGTTCAAGTTGCTCAGCGATGCGCGCAACGATTTCGCCCAGCGCTGGGGCTATCTGAAGAAAGGCGACCCTTCCACCGGGCTGCCGCCGGCACCGTCTACCGTGCGCCCGGAAATGCGCGCCGTGCAGCTGGATTGGGAACGCCTGCTGAAAAACACCGACGCGATCCTTTCCAGCGAACAGACGGTGTTGTCGCTGCATCAAGTCGCTGCCACCCTGGCCGAAACCGTGCCGCAGTTGCAGGTCGAGTACGAAAAAGTCGTCGAAATCCTCCTGCAGCGCGGCGCGCCTGCCGCACAGGTCGCGATGGCCCAGCGTCAGTCGTTGTTGGCCGAACGAATCCTCGGCGCGGTGAATACCGTGCTGTCCGGTGATGAAAGTTCACAGCAGGCCGCCGATGCGTTCGGCCGCGACGCCGCGCGTTTTGGCCAAGTGCTGACGGGCATGCTCCAGGGCAATCCGGCGCTGAAAGTCAGCCAGGTCGAAGACCAGGATGCCCGCGCCCGACTGGTCGAGATTTCCGAGCTGTTCGAATTCGTTTCCGGTTCAGTCGATGAAATCCTCGAAACCTCGCCGGAGCTGTTCAAGGTCCGCGAATCGGCGACCAACATCTTCAGCCTGTCGCAAACCCTGCTTGACGAAGCCTCACACCTGGCCACCGGGTTTGAAAACCTCGCCAGCGGACGCGATACAGACACTATTGGCGGCTATGTGCTGGGACTGTTGGCGCTGATGTCGATCATCCTCATCGGCCTGGTGATGGTGCGCGAAACCAATCGCCAGTTGCGTGAAACCGCCGAGAAGAACGAGCGCAACCAGAACGCGATCATGCGCCTGCTCGACGAGATCGAAGACCTGGCCGACGGCGACCTGACCGTGACCGCTTCGGTGACCGAAGACTTCACCGGGACCATCGCCGATTCGATCAACTATTCCGTGGACCAATTGCGCGATCTGGTGGCAACGATCAACCTCACCGCCGGCCAGGTCGCCGCCGCCGTGCAGGAAACCCAGGCCACCGCCATGCACCTGGCGCAGGCCTCGGAGCATCAGGCGCAACAGATCAGCGAAGCCTCCACCGCGATCAACGACATGGCGCAGTCCATCGATCAGGTCTCGGCCAACGCCGCCGAATCTTCGGCGGTGGCCGAACGCTCGGTGGAAATCGCCAACAAGGGCAACGAGGTGGTGCACAACACCATCCACGGCATGGACAACATTCGCGAACAGATTCAGGACACCGCCAAACGCATCAAGCGCCTGGGCGAGTCCTCGCAAGAGATCGGCGACATTGTCAGCCTGATCGATGACATTGCCGACCAGACCAACATCCTCGCGCTCAACGCGGCAATTCAGGCTTCCATGGCCGGTGATGCCGGGCGCGGTTTTGCGGTGGTGGCCGACGAGGTGCAACGGCTGGCCGAGCGTTCGTCCGCCGCGACGCGGCAGATCGAAACCCTGGTGCGGGCGATCCAGGCCGACACCAACGAAGCGGTGATTTCCATGGAGCAGACCACCACCGAAGTGGTGCGCGGCGCGCGTCTGGCGCAGGATGCCGGTGTGGCCCTGGAAGAAATCGAAGGCGTATCGAAAACTCTCGCGGCGTTGATCCAGAGTATTTCCAACGCAGCACAACAGCAGACGTCTTCGGCCGGGCAGATTTCCCTGACGATGAACGTGATCCAGCAGATCACCACGCAGACCTCGTCCGGCTCCACCGCCACGGCCGAGAGCATCGGCAACCTGGCGAAAATGGCCAGCCAGTTGCGGCGTTCGGTGTCCGGTTTCACCTTGCCGGCCGCCAAGGCGCAGACTGTGGATAAAGTGTGAAGCGCCCGCAGGCGTTCGAACGATGAACGGAGTGGTTATGGGTGATCGGCACGACTATGTGGCCCTCGAGTGGGTCAAAGGCGAGATTGCCGAAACGCTGAAAGTGGCTCACCAGGCGATTGAAACGTTGCTTGATGACCCCCAGGCGACGCACGCCCTCAGTGAATGCCTGGCGTGCATCCATCAGGTTCACGGCAGTTTGCAGATGGTCGAGTTCTACGGCGCGGCCCTGCTCGCCGAAGAAATGGAGCAACTGACCGCAGCCTTGCAGCAGAACCGCGTCATTCATCGTGACGAGGCGATTCACTTATTGCTGCAAGCGATCGGTCAGCTGCCGATCTATCTCGACCGCATACAAGGCGCGCGCCGCGACTTGCCGTTAGTGGTGTTGCCGTTGATCAACGACCTGCGCAGCGCCCGTGGCGAAAGCCTGTTATCGGAAACCAGCCTCTTCACCCCGCAATTGCCGGACCTGCCGCCGCTGGATGAAGAAGCGCTGGCGCTGCTGGAACCAGCGGACCTGCCGAACGTGCTGCGCAAATTGCGCCAGATGTTGCAGATGGCCCTGGTCGGGTTGCTGCGCGAACAGGATGACGACACCCATCTAGGTTACCTGAGCACGGTATTTTCACGCCTCGAAGGGTTGTGCGGTAATGCGCCGCTGAGCCCGTTGTGGCAAGTTGCCTCGGCACTGGTCGAAGGCATGCGCGGCGGCTCGATTGCCAACAGCCCGGCCCTGCGCAGCCTGTTCAAAGACGCCGACAAAGAGCTCAAGCGCCTGCTCGAACAAGGCATGTCCGCGATCAATCAGCCGGCACCGCCGGAGTTGCTCAAGAGTTTGCTGTTCTATATCGCTAAAGCCGAACACCCCACCGGGCAGATGCTGACCATGAAAGATCGCTACGGACTGGACGACGCGCTGCCTGACAGCGCGATGGTCGACGAAGAACGGGCGCGGCTGGCCGGCCCTGACCGCGATGCCATGCGCTCGGTGCTGGCTGCGCTGTGCGAAGAGCTGGTGCGGGTCAAGGAGCGCCTGGACCTGTTCGTGCGCAGCGACCGTCAACACACCTCGGACCTCGAAAGCTTGCTGGCGCCCTTGCGGCAAATCGCCGACACCCTGGCGGTGCTCGGTTTCGGCCAGCCGCGCAAAGTCATCATCGATCAACTCGCGATGGTGCTCAGCCTCGCCCAGGGGCAACGCGAACCCAACGACGCGATCCTGATGGACGTGGCCGGCGCCTTGCTTTACGTCGAGGCGACGCTGGCCGGAATGGTCGGCACCGTCGAACCGGAGAGCCAGGAAGACAGCCGCCTGCCGACCACCGACCTGACGCAGATCCATCAGATCGTGATCAAGGAAGCACGTATCTGCTTGCAGCAGGCCAAGGACATGATCGTCGACTACATCGACGCCGACTGGGACCGCCAGCATTTGCAACCATTGCCGGCCTTGCTCACTCAGGTACGCGGCGCGCTGGCGATGATCCCGCTGAACCGTGCGGCGAGCCTGATCGAAGCCTGCAACCACTTTATCCGCGAGCATCTGCTGCTGGACCCTGGCCAGCCCGGCTGGCAGGCGCTGGACAGCCTGGCCGATGTCATTACCAGCATCGAGTATTACCTTGAACGCCTGAGCGACGACCCCGAAACGTCCGGTGAACAACTGCTCGACGTTGCGGAAAAGAGCCTGGCAGCGCTCGGCTTTTTCCCCAGCGAACATAATGTGCCGGTGCTGGACGAGGTGCTCAGCCCGAGTGAAGCGCAGGTCATGCAGGACTTGCAGGAACTGGACGATCCCGACGTCGTCCAGACCTTGGCCGATGTCCTTGCCAACCCGGTGTCGGCGGTCAATCCGCCGGCCCTGAATACCCCGGGCAGCCTGTTGCCACCGCCGCCAGGTGAAGAGCCGGTAGACGATGAGCTGCGGGAAGTGTTCCTCGAAGAAACCGACGAGGTCCTGGAAATCCTCCGGGAATACTTGCCGCGCTGGGCGGCCAACCCCGCGAGCGAATCGACCCTGAGCGAACTGCGACGGGCCTTTCACACGCTCAAAGGCAGTGGCCGGATGGTGCGCGCGCTGGTGCTGGGTGAGCTGGCGTGGGCCGTGGAAAACCTGCTTAACCGTGTGCTGGAGCACAGCGTTGAACCGGGGCCGGCGGTGCAGCAATTGCTCGGCGATGTGCTGAATCTGCTGCCAGAGTTGGTGGCTGAATTTGCCGGCAATGCTCAGCGTCAGCGCAACGACGTCGACCAATTGGCCGCCCGCGCCCACGCGCTCGCCAAGGGTGACGAGCCGTTGGCCAATGAGGATGCACAGGATGTCGCGGCCCTGGATCCGTTGTTGCTGGAGATCTTCCGCAACGAAGCCCAGACCCATCTGGCCAGCCTCAACCGCTTCCTCGATCAGGCCGCCGAACATGTGCCGTTGCAGGCCAGCGATGAACTGCAACGGGCCTTGCACACACTCAAAGGCAGCGCGTCCATGGCCGGCGTGTTGCCGATTGCCGAGCTGGCGACGCCGCTGGATCAACTGGCCCGTGAATACAAGGCGCACCTGATCGCGCTGGACCTCGACGAAGTCGAACTGCTGCTGGAAGCCGAAGGCGTATTCCGCGTCGGGCTGCGACAGCTCAAGGTCGATCCGTTGGCCGAAATTCCCGGTGCCCGCTCATTGATCGAAAGAACCCAGACGCTGCTGGCCGCGCGTCTGGAAGCCCTGTTGAGCACGCCGAGCATGGCGCTCAGAACCAAGCGCGATCCGCAGTTGATCAACAACTTCCTGGCCCAGGGCATGGACATCCTGCTGGACGCCGAAAGCCTGTTGCAGCGTTGGCAGCAGCACCCCGGTGAGCGCCAGGAACTCAGTGCGCTGCTGGATGAATTGACCACCCTCGGCGAAGGCGCGCACCTGGCTGATCTGCATCCGGTGGATGAACTCTGTGAAGCCTTGCTCGATCTCTACGGCGCCGTGGAAGAAAGCAGCCTGGCGGTCAGCGAGGCGTTTTTCCATGAGGCGCAAAGTGCCCACGAAGCATTGATCAACATGCTCGACGAACTCGCTGCCGGTCAGGAAGTCAGCCCGCAACCGGAGCGTATCCGGGCCTTGCGCGGCTTGCTCGACGAGAGCCTCGACCCGTCGGCCATGGGCCTGATTCGCAGCGACGGCAGCCGCACCCTGAGCATTCGCGAATTGAGCGACGTCACCGCCGAACTCGCACAATCCCCTGTAGGAGCCGGCTTGCCGGCTATGGACTCCCAGGCGCCGCATTCATTCAGTGAACATGCGTCATCGTTAACGACCATCGCCGGCAAGCCGGCTCCTACAGTTGACCGTGTAGCGGATCTGGACGATGAGATCGTTTCGATCTTCCTCGAAGAGGCGGTGGACATCCTCGAAAGCGCCGGTCAGGCCCTGCAACGCTGGCTGAACGATCCGGAAAACGCCGCGCCGCTGCTGTCGTTGCAGCGGGATTTGCACACGCTCAAGGGCGGTGCGCGGATGGCTGAGGTCGAGCCGGTCGCAGACCTCGCCCATGAACTGGAAAGCCTTTACGAAGGGCTTGTCGATCGCCGTTACAGCCACAACGAAACGCTGGCGCAGCTGTTGCAACAGAGCCATGACCGACTGGCGCAACTGCTTGAGCAATTACAGAACCACAAGCCGCTGGGTGATCCGGGTGAGCTGATCGAGGCCATTCGCGAGTTCCGCCAAAGCAACGCGAGTGCGCCAGAAGCCGCCGAATCTGCACGGGCCGAGGATTCGCCGGGGCATGATCCGGAGTTGCTCGAAATCTTCCTCGAGGAAGGTTTCGACATCATCGAAAATTCCGGCGCGGCGCTGGTGCGCTGGCAGGCCGAACCTTCCAGTCGTCAGGAAATGGAAACCTTGCTGCGCGATTTGCACACCCTCAAGGGTGGTGCGCGGATGGTGGAAATCGGTCCGATCGGCGACCTCGCCCATGAGCTGGAATTTCTCTACGAAGGCTTGTCCGCCGGCGTATTGAAGCCCACCGCCGCGCTGTTCGGGCTGTTGCAAAGCAGCCATGACCGACTGGCGCAAATGCTCGACGCCACCCGCGCCGGTCAACCGTTGCCGCCCGCGGATCGGCTGATCGACGCGATCAGGAATTTCAGCCATCCGGAAGTGCTCGAAGCACCGGTTGCCGTGCCCGCTGTACTCAAAGTCGAGGCGCCTGCGCCACAAGCCGATGCCGGCGCCGACATGGTCAAGGTCTCGGCGGAACTGCTCGACGATCTGGTCAACCTGGCCGGGGAAACCTCGATCTTCCGAGGCCGTATCGAACAGCAGGTCAACGACGCGCGCGTGGCGCTGAACGAAATGGAAACCACCATCGAGCGCATGCGTGATCAATTGCGCAGGCTCGATACCGAAACCCAGGGCAGGATTCTCAGCCGCCAGCAAGTCGACGCCGAACGCTCGGGCTACGAAGAGTTCGACCCGCTGGAAATGGACCGTCACTCGCAGTTGCAGCAACTGTCGCGGGCGCTGTTCGAATCCGCGTCCGACCTGCTCGACCTCAAGGAAACCCTCGACCGGCGCAATCAGGACGCGGAGAACCTGCTGCAACAGCAAGGCCGCATCAACACCGAATTGCAGGAAGGCCTGATGCGTACGCGCATGGTGCCGTTCGAGCGGATGCTGCCGCGCTTGAAACGCATCGTCCGCCAGGTCTCCAGCGAGCTGGGCAAGGACGTGGAATTCGTGGTCGGCAATGCTGAAGGCGAGATGGACCGCAACGTTCTCGAACGCATGGCGGCGCCGTTGGAACACATGCTGCGCAACGCGGTGGACCACGGCCTGGAATCCGCAGAAGTGCGAGTCGCGGCGGGTAAACCGGCTCAAGGCAAGATTGCTTTGGACCTGTCCCGTGAGGGTGGCGACATCATTTTCGACATCCGCGACGACGGCGCCGGCGTGCCGCTGGACGCGGTGCGGCGCAAGGCGATCAAGCGCGGATTGCTCGCTGCCGACAGCGATGTCAGCGACCGCGACGTGCTGCAATTCATCCTGCAACCGGGGTTTTCCACTGCCGAAAAAATCACCCAGATTTCCGGGCGCGGCGTGGGCATGGACGTGGTTCATGAAGAGGTCCGGCAACTCGGCGGCACGATGAGCATCGACTCTGTGCCGGGGCAGGGCGTGCATTTCCGCATTCGCCTGCCGTTCACCGTGTCGGTCAATCGGGCGCTGATGGTGCAGTGCGGCGAGGACCAATATGCGATCCCGCTGAACACCATCGACGGCATCGTGCGCGTGCTGCCCAACGAACTCGAAGGGCATTACCGGCTCGATCCGCCGACCTACAAATACGCCGGGCAGCACTATGAACTGTGCTACCTCGGTGAACTGCTGAAAACCAGCACACGCCCGAAACTGTTGGGCCAGAGCCTGCCGTTGCCGGTATTGCTGGTGCAATGCAACGAACGCCACATCGCGGTGCAGGTCGATGCCATGGCCGGCACCCGCGAGATTGTGGTGAAAAGCCTCGGCCCACAATTCGCGGCGGTGCAGGGCTTGTCCGGGGCGACGATTCTGGGCGATGGTCGGGTGGTGCTGATTGTCGATCTGCTGGCGCCGATCCGCGCGATGCAGGCGCGGGTGCCGCAACAACCGCTGAGACAGGACGCAGAAGCCGAGCCGCACAAACCCTTGCTGGTCATGGTGGTCGACGACTCGGTCACCGTGCGCAAGGTCACCAGCCGTTTGCTCGAACGCCACGGCATGAACGTGCTGACCGCCAAGGACGGCGTCGATGCCATGCTGCTGCTCGAAGAACACATGCCGGACCTGATGCTGCTGGACATCGAAATGCCGCGCATGGACGGTTTTGAAGTCGCCACCCAGGTGCGCGCCG
>Ga0307511_10008718_pt1 | contig 10139 bp, 15 predicted proteins | sample 13_EM_MG_FD_200266 | JGI IMG/M metagenome (GOLD analysis project Ga0307511, IMG submission 200266) | Populus trichocarpa ectomycorrhiza microbial communities from riparian zone in the Pacific Northwest, United States - 13_EM | ecosystem: Host-associated > Plants > Roots > Unclassified | place... | reverse complement strand
CTTCCAGTCCGCCCGACCCAACGCCCCCATCCCTCCGACGCCACACAGTCAGACTGCTGCGCCCTCCCCGTCCCCACTAGTCACTAGCATGCAGCACAGCCCCGCCCCGGTCGGTTCACCATATCCATTCCCCTTCTCACACGTTCGCAGGAACATGTCCTACGCACCTCCCACAGCACCATCGTCGACATATGATCCCGCCGCGATCGAGGAACAAATCGCACTCCAAATGCAGATGTATGCGCTCAACAACCAGCCCGTGCTCACCGACTCTACATTTTCACCTTCGTCTACGCCGTTCCCGGGGCCGGGGTATAACCCGTGGGCATTCTTGCAAGCCACCCGCGGGTTCCCGGGCGCACGACCCCGCTTCGATTCGATGAGTATGCGGTCGAGTCCGAGTCATCAGCCCGTCCATCTCCCGTTCCCTTCGTCGGGGCCACGCGGGGTCAAGCGGCGCGAGAAATCGGGCAATTTGCGCAAAGCTGTTCCTGGTGCGGGTACGGGTGGCCGAGATAAAGTTCAGCCGCCAAAGCGCGTGGAAAGTACTCAGCCAAGGGACACCAGTCCTGAGCCGTACTCGTCTGGCGAGGAGACGGCGGGAGAGGAACGATATGATGTGCACGAAGAGGCTGCGTGGGTGAATGGGGATGGCGATGGGGACGACGAGTGGGTGGACGAAAGTGAGGATAATAAAGAGCTGATCGATCTAGAGTATCATCCTCACTATATCTCCAACCTTGATAAACGTCGGCGAAAATGGGACGCGCGGTGGGAAGCCCTGCAACAGGCGGTAAGTGTGCCCTTTGCCTTTTGCCTTTTTGCCTGATTGAACGCTGACGATGTGCACAGTTCCAGGCGCTCGACTTTGAGACGGACACGACTATGGTTCTCCTCGCTGCACCCTCTCATTCTACAAAACTGCATTCGCTCACCTCACGTTTCGTCCGGCGCGAACAACTTCACCGGTCTCCAGCCATGGCCAACATCCGCACCGCATTCAAGGGCATCGCAGGCCGTCGACCCGCCGCCCGCGCACAAAGCACCTCCATCGTCGAGCGGCTCCTCAACAACACGAGCACATCGACGGGAGGGGGCGAAGGCTCCGATGCCGGCTCAGACTCGCGCGAAGGTGACCTCAAGCGCGCGCTGGAGACGACGCTGGGCAGCCTTGATTCTCTGAGGATTATCTATGAGCAGCGGGTATCGCGGTGGGAGGACGAGATGACGAGGATTGCGGAGGAGCGTCAGCGTGTTGAGCTGTTGTTGCGCCAGACGCTGGGAGTTAGTTTGCAGCAGCCGCCGCCGATTGGGCCGTTGTTGCTGTGAAGGGGCTGTTGCTGGCTATATTGGACGACGAGGACGAGGACGAGGACGGGGTGGTGCCAGCGGGGTGAGGCACGGCCTTTCAAATGCATGCATGTGGATCCTTTTTTGGGGATACCTTTGACGTTCATTCGCGTATATTGGGCAAGCATTTTGAGTCACACTCATTTGCATACGTAGTACTGTACATACATACATACCTCCTCACATTACATAGATACATACCTACGCACACATATGCTGTACCTATACCTCTACATGATTCCACCTATGCCCCCATGTATGCACTTTACCTCACGTATGTACTATGCACTTCTTTTCTAGCTATGGCTTAAGCTTCCTTTTGTTGTATTACTTGAGGTGGCATGATCCATGATACGAGGTAAATCTTGCGGAATGTCTCGCGTGGTTCTTTTCAAGATTATCTGGACAATCATGTACATCGAACAGATATGCGAGAACCGTTCCGTAGTAATTGCGAGCGGCCTGTTCTCTTCTCTTCTATCTGATGTTTACCAGGAAACCGATTTGAATTTTGCAACAGTTGAATTCGTTACCTTAGAAGTTTCACCAACTAGTGCGGAACGAGTGCATCTGCTTCCTGATTGTGCATGAACATCACCTAGTATGAAATGCCGATGGCCCTTTCGAACAAAGCACATATTCTTATTTCGGTTATCATGTGCTTATGTCAGCTCGTCGTCTCTTCCCCCCTGGCGGTTTACATGGCGCCTATGTCTTGTTCTTGTTGGTGACCTCTGTCGTCCGTGCAGATCTACAAATTGGCGTGGATATCGCGATGAAAATTCGAGTTGAGCTTGGCCATTTCGTTCACCCTCGAGTCACCACAACCAGCTGTTTTCGTACTCGACGTTATGCCACAGACTCAACATTTGGACGCAAATTGCTTGCCTAATACATACGCTTTTTCGTCAACCACTAATAGACCTGGGCGGCTTTATCTGGAGTCTATCTAGTGGGTCATCGTCCTTAAGCGTCCTCCCTTTCGGCTGTTTCTGTGTTAGCTACGATCATCGGGCTTGTCTGTGTGCCAATCACTTGATGCCGCCCTCAAAGTCAGTTGGTGCCTCGATATGCCACAGGCCTTGCATCTTTGGCGTGCACTTTTATACTTTCACCGCTGGGCATCTATGCAGAAGAGTTTGCCTACAATAGCGCCAACCGAAACTGCATCGAGGCACTCGTAGTTCGTCTATAGGCTTGACAAGAAGACCGTGCTTGCGGTGATCGAGGACATCTTCGAAGATGGCAGGTACGCGTGACTTGGAGGAAGATCTGGTCGACTGTAAGCCCAATCACAAGCAAGTTGTAATGTGGTGGTGGATCTGAGGTCCGTGGTCTCTCCCACTGGCTCTGTCGCCCCCTCTTCATCCATTGTCTTCCCCCGGATATGTATTTTTATCCCCCTTGTCGAGTTACTACCCTTTATACACCATAGCATATGTAGCATTTCCAGTCCTCTCATCCACTGGACTCCCAAGCTCACTCGATCACTTACCCGTTTGTCACAGCACATCCATGGGCATTGTTCGGCGTGAATGAAGGCATGATAAACTCTCGATTACGTCGTAACAACACGAGGCCTGAAAATTTGACGGCTAAATAAACGACATTCACGGCGATTATAATGCGACTTGAACGTTGGATTTGAACGTCCATGTCCTCTAGAACGCGGGGCAAGAGTTGCTCTAATACGACTGCAACAAGTGACCTTCGAGTAGCTGCTCCAAGTCAACCCGCAGCAGGTAATTAATTTTGTAGCTCATACCGTGATTTGCCTCTCACTCATGACTATGCCATCAGGTGCTGTACGGAAACACGTAGCATGCACTAACTGTCGAGCACGCAAGTTACGTTGCGAATTCTCTCCTGGAGTTAGTGCATGCCGAAGATGCACAGACGGTGGACGTGCGGATGAATGCGTTGTTCAAGAACCCCGTGCTCGTCCTGCTCGTGGCAAGCGCACCGCACCTGCTGACCATCAAGAAGTCGGCCAGAGTCGGACGAACGATGCTCGTGTTGCTCAACCTGCTACTACGCATCCAACCAATCGCCAAGCCAAACGGCAACAGCAGTCAAAGTCGAAATCTCGAGAACGCGAGGCAGACTCTCAGACCCGTGTCATGCCAGCACACAACGACGTACCTTTGGGTCCAATCCTTGAATTAGAGGACGACTGTGACTCTGATGCTGTTGATCTTCCACAAGATAAACTCGATCGTATTGCTGAGATGCTCAGAGTTCTGATGGGCAGCAACGATGAAGAGACGGACGAGGACGGAAGTGGAAGCGACGAAGACACTGATACTGATGCCTCGGAGTCGTCGGATGGTAGTACAGATGACGAGGATTTAAGCTCTGAAGAATCGGAAGAAGACATCATGCCGTTCTTCTCCCGGCAACGCCATCCGCCGACAGTTTCACAGGCGTTAATCAGTCAGCAATGGGGACCTGGCTGGGCCAAGGGAAAGTCAGCGCTGGCTGAGCATAAGCCACAGCCAATAAATCCCTACGGTGCCCATACATATCGTATGTCTGTTCCCAGAGGCGATTCAATGGTATTGACCAAAATTTATGGTATCTAGCCTTTATCAATCCAGGTGCCATTTGCCGACCAGGTGGATCAAATTCGCTGCTCCATGAACAATCAACCACCTCGCTTAATGGACTTCGTATGGCAGTGTATCCAGGACCTGTCCCCACTGGAGGATATGGCTACTGTTATCCTCCCATGCGAGTACGGTTATGTGAAGAGTGTTACCGACCTATTCTGCCCTCCGGACCCCATTTTCATGGTTCATCGTCATCAAGCTACAATATGCCATACTTTGTTTCCTACATCCCAGACATTATCACCTGGTTCTCTTATCTTGACCGTCACGAAGTACGAAACGAAGATGGAATTATCTTCGCACCATATGGACACATCTTGAAGGCGAAACGGTTCGATTGGTTATCTCAGCTGACGCCTGAATTTGTTGAAGTCGAAGATCTGCAGGCTTGGCTTGATATTGAAGTAGGGATCGCCATCCTCATCATGGAATATGCCAAGGAGGATTTAGATGCCGTGAGGTCGGGACAGGCAATTCCTTTTAGGAATATTTAGGTCATTCATCCTCTGGGCGCTGTACATCATTGTTGCTGCCATCTAGGTATTGTTACCACTATCTAAGCACCAGCACATTTATTGTCTTGTCGTTACTATGGAAAGCCGCAGTACCATGCTCCCTTCGACCTTCGGCCCATTCCCATGCAGATTGCAATGATGTACAGTTAAAGAATTGGACAACTCGAGCCGCATTACAAGTTGGATCTATATTAAATTGGTCTAAAGCTGATACAACTTCATACAACGTTGGTTATCTATTTCGATGTACCAATACTCCTCTTTCTTCCATTGTACCCTGACTAGTATCCTAATACCCGAAGGTCTTCCTTGATTGTCAACCAAGTCTGCGGTTCGAAGTTTGTCGAAGTGCATGACTGGTACAGGGGGACACTATCTTCTTACGAAGTATCAACTGCACTCAAGGGTGGTATGCTCCCTTGGATCCGAAAGTAGTGTTATGCAAGGGCGATAGGGTGAATGATGTGAGACTATGGGCAATGAAACCTGTGAAACCCGGGAAAAGCTCTAATTCGCAGCGAAGCTTACCTGCAAGGTCATCCATCGCCGAAAAAGAATCGGAGAGGCTCTTATGTCCGATAAGATAAAATTTACGCACGTTAACCAGAACTCCACGAAGCCGCCACCTACATAGAATGTGATTGAATTCTCCGCGTACAAAAGTGCGCATATAGGGACACCACGCAAGAAAAAAATACCTACCAGCAAAGTGCTTTTTCTCTGAAAGAAGTGCGTTTTTTTGCACCTCTCTATCGACAGTCTCACTACAGTTCTTCTGGTGGCATTAGGCAAAGACTTTATGAGCAAGGATTACAGGTCCAAGAAGTATGGAAACGGGAACCGACATTTATTTTCTTGGAGGATTGCCGTCATGGCTTGTATGTCGGCACAGTCAACGATGACAATATTCGACCATTCAAGTGGTGGAAGAGTTTTCCGTCACGGGCAGTGCCACGTCGCCACGAGTACGACCACTCTGGCGTTTTGGCTGATAGGGGCCCGTGAAATACAGGTTGCTATCGGTGGAGAAGTCTACCAAAGAAACCGACCTGGACAATCCACGCACCGATTGTTCTGTGCTCCGGCGAATGATGTGTAAGACATCGTGAGATCAAATGCTATTCCTTGTTATCTGCAGAAGGCTCATCTTGAGGCTTGGAGTGTGCACTGTGGGCGCTACGAGAGTTTTGTGCACGGCGGTGCCTCGTCGTGACGCCGTCGTCCGAATTGTCAAGAAGTCTGAGCATACGAAATACTTAGCCTACTACACACGTGCAGGAGTTGAGAGACACCCCGTGTCCAGTTTGTCTTATTTGAACATCAGGGGAGATGGGCCAAGTGGAAAACAATTTCCTCATGCAGGCTTGCCGCGCTTAAGCTTTCAAGCATCGCTCTTGACTATGTCTACCCAGTCATTGCTGAGTTTAGCACTGATATCGTTCCTCTTCACCTCCGCAGCATCGAAACGAGTCCCTCATACGTTCTTGGACCCACCGAGCGACGCCGTGGATCACGTCAATCCGTAAGTTGCGCTTGTCGATACACTTATGCCCAGGTGCCATTACAACTACATATTTAGGCTTATTGGAAATGGTGGCTACTCTCCCAATGGTTCGGGAGGCATGATACCCTCTACTGCACCGCCGTTTGCCATGACGCGGTGGGTCGCTCAGACGCGGGAGAACTACGTCTCTGTCACACCGTACAACTACACAGCGACATCCATACACGGCTTCCAGGGCACACATCAGCCCGCCATTTGGATGGGGGAGAGCGGACAAGTGGTGGTCTCACCCGGGGCTGGAGCCGTGCGTCCAAATTTTGAAGATCGTGGCATGATGTTCAGCCACGACGACGAAGTCGCGTCAGCAAGCTATTACAACGTCGAGATGGATGCGATTGAAGGGGGCAAGATCATGGCGCAACAAAGTGCAAGTTGAGTGTCTTATCCTTAATCCGAGTTTACTTGGTACTTCCTTGATGATGTATTGATATGCTACTGTTTAGCATCTCGTGTTGGCCATTTACGCTTTACATTCTTCGGCACCAGCACGCCGTACATCCTTGTTGAGGCAACCCGCGCAAGCGTGATTCGTTATTCAGATCCGAATAACTTCACATACCCTCAGGGTGCAGTTGTCATCAATCCCGAAAGTAAGGAAATATGCGGACGGAATCCAGAACGGCAGGACTTCATCATCGGGCCTGTGTCCACACCAGCAAACCACTGGAGTGGTTACTTCTGCGCCCGGTTCGATCAGCCCTTTGCATCGTGGGGTATCGCACAGAATGGAAGCTTATCGGAAGGAAGCACCAACGGCAGCGGTACCATGTTGTCTGGATATGCAAGATTCGGCCCCGATATCCGACAAGTCGACGTAAGAGTTGGCGTGTCGTTCATCTCCATCGAGCAAGCACGGAGGAACCTGGAAATCGAGATACCCGATGGCCAGTCATTAGAAGAGACGGCGAAGACAACTCGCGTGGCGTGGGCGGAGAAACTCGATAGGATCAAGATCAAAGGAGCCACGAAGGATCAGAAAGAGGTATTTTATACTGGCTTCTTCCACACGTTGCAAGTATGCTACGAATAGCCTGTCTATCATGTGAGTGTGCTGACGCTCTCGGATGCAGTACCCTTATGAACAAGATGAATATGGAAGATACTATTCCGGTTATGATGACACGGTTCATGATGGCGTTTCTTACACTGGATATTCAAACTGGGTATGCTCGATTAGCTGTGACCCATTGCGTATTCATTTGACTACCAGGATACTTACCGTGCAGAATGGGCTTGGCTTCTCCTTTTTGCTCCAGAACGTGTTCCCGGAATGATACAGAGCATGTTGCAGGACTACACTGAGGTATGCATACAAGCTGCAGGTCCAAAAACAAGTGTCCAGTAGCTCTAACAACATTTACATTCCTAGGGAGGCTGGTTACCCATGTGGAAGAATATAATTGGTGAGTACGAGGTATATGCCGCTTATCCCCCGGACTTACACCTTCCTCAGAGACCAATATAATGGTATTAACCTGTTTTTCTATCCCAAGGCTGTGACGAATATAGCACAGATAAGTACACATGCCGATTCGCTCATCGCAGAAGCCGTCCTAAAAGGCCTGTCCGGGTTTGATCTCGAGACCGCCTGGGAGGCTGTGTACAAGGACGCTGTGCAACCCCCCGTAAACGACAGCACGACGATGTGAGTTTCATATACTGGGTACACGGACAATTGGCTTATGCATTGCACAGTTATGATGACCGAGAGGAGGTTAGTGTGGCTAGCTTAGGTACCTTATCCACACCTACTGAACGAATTTCGTTCTCTAGAACGTAGACTACGAAGTCCGCGCTGGTCTGTCCTCCCTGTATGCAGAACATGGCTACGTCGCAGCCGACGTCCATTCTGAGGCAGCATCCCGCACCCTTGCCTATGCATGTATGTCGAATTAATCTCTACGCATGCTTATGAGTCATGTACCTCGGATTCATTCAAACGTGCAGATGACGATTACGCAGTTTCGGTGCTCGCAGGTCTTCTCGGAAAGACCACAGAAGAAGCATTCTTCCGAAACCGCTCGCTTACGAACCCGTTCACCATTTTCAATGTGCAGACAGGCTTCATGGAGGCACGGAACGCCAGCGGTGCGTGGGCTGGGCCCGATGTGGGTTGGACTGAGGGCGACGACTGGGCGTACACATTTGACGTCGTGCATGATATACCAGGCTTGATTGAGCGTCAGGGTGGGAATGCGAGCTTTGTAGCGTTCTTGGACGAGCACTTTGATGGCGGTGGGTGACTCGGTGGACTGGTTCTTTGAAAGTTACTGAGCCTGCCCTGGCGCTTGTGTCTGCACACCTGCAGGTCACAACGACCATACCAATGAGGTGCGCCTTGATGTTTAATGAATAATCAGGGCTATCTGTGTTGCTCACTTGAAACACTCAGCCGTCCCATCACATTCCATACCTTTATGCATTAGCAGGGGCAGCGTCCAAGGCGCAAGCGCGCATCCGCCAGATCGCAATGGACAACTACAACGCGACTGTTGATGGCCTTTCAGGAGTACGTTTCTGCTTTCTTCACAGTTCTGCTGTTTCTTTTGCACGAGCTAACTCTGTCGCACACCAAGAACGAGGATTGTGGACAGATGAGCGCATGGTACCTTTTCAGCGCACTTGGATTCTATCCAGTCAATCCCGTATCGGGAGAATACGTGGTCGGAAGGCATGTTCACGTGTTCTTGCCAAGTATGCCCACACTTTCTGATCGTTGTGGCCAACAGTCCGTTCTTTGATAGTGTCACCTTGGAACTTCCGGTGTTGGGTTCTGGGCGGGGGGACACACCTGTCAGTACGAAGCTGCACATATCCGCACCGGGAGCACCGTCGCAGCCATACGTGCGTTCGCTCAGGGTGCACGGGCGAATCATGGATGGTCCCATTATTACCCACGCAGACATTGTCCGGGGAGGACACATCAAGTTTGAGATGAGCGCCGAGCCACAGCCCTGGGCCAGTGGTACGTTGACTGCTGGCACAGACCAGTCAGGTGAGCTCCACTCAGGAGTTCAAGCACACTATCACATCGACCTCTGAACGTGTGACTGATGCTATTTGGGCCACCGGATAGCGTGTTGCTGAGCGGTGTGCCAACCATGGGAGCCAGTTATAATTACCAATGACCTACCAGGCCAGTTGGTGTTGGCCTACACACGCAGTGAAAACCCGTCGATGTAGTGTATCTTGGCTTTACGGCAACACATGATTTGCATGATGTTAACCACACGCACGTCAGAGTTCGCGCCTTAACTCAAGCTTGCTACAAAGACGGTAGGTAGCCATACGGCGCAATGGTGTATGGGTGCTATTGTACAAACAACAGTCCGAAGAATACGTAAAGGATGAAACATCAATGCCCTCCTCGCCCAAATGAGAAGCCGCGGTGTCCGCCCTGCTGGAAGAACTGTGCAAACGGATGTTCACCACCTTGACCAAAACCTCCGAAGTTCGTAGCGAATCCTGTGAATGGATTGCCACCTTGGGAGGATGTATCGTTGGGATCGTCGCCATTATCGAAGCGCTGGCGGAGCTCTGCAGAATGAGGTTATGACCGTGACTAAAATGGGGGTTAGGATTGGTGTCGCACCTGGGTTGCTGAGAACTTCATATGCTTCATTGACAGTTGCCATTTTGGCTTCAGATCCGCCTTTGTCAGGATGTGCTGTCATGGCTGCTCTGCGGCTACAAAAGTTGCTTCAGAATATCGTGAAAGACTAGGTATAAGGGTACTTACAAGGCTTTCTTGATCGTCTTCGAGTCAGCATCGCGTGACACGCCCAGCACCTTGTAATAGTCTTTCCGTTTTGACTGCTTGAGGAGGCGCTGCGCCTTCTGCAACCGAGTGAGTACCTATCGCACGGTGAGTAACACGGATTTACATGTTCATTAAGCATGAAGGGCTTACATCCCCATTACTGCGCCCACTTCCCTCTGCAGCTCGTTCAAATGCTCTTACAGCTTCCTCCCATTCTTCACGTGCAAGTAATGCCTCTCCCTTTCCGATCCAACCATCGACCTCCGGACTGCTCTCAGTGTAGATCTCACTCGCCATTTTGTGAGCTTCTGAAGACATAGCCAGGAGTGCATCACACCACG
>Ga0307511_10008717_pt1 | contig 10139 bp, 2 predicted proteins | sample 13_EM_MG_FD_200266 | JGI IMG/M metagenome (GOLD analysis project Ga0307511, IMG submission 200266) | Populus trichocarpa ectomycorrhiza microbial communities from riparian zone in the Pacific Northwest, United States - 13_EM | ecosystem: Host-associated > Plants > Roots > Unclassified | place... | reverse complement strand
AGCGTAAATATAACAAAAGGAATGTTCAATGTTAAATCGCATTGGGGGGGGGGGGAGGGAGTGTAACGTTCGAAAAGGGGGAAAAAAAAAGGGTTAACAGATGTGATTGTGATCCTCGATATTGATAGACGAGATTGAATGTTTTTCGTGTGGTTGGATTTCGAGCATCACACGTCATATTTTTTTTTGCCTAGTAGCTTATAATTATGAGAACAGGGAAAAAAACGGTCAATGCCTTCCCCTCCAACAAGGGGAGTGTGTTGTGACAGTTGATTAATGTCCTAATTTTGTGATATGAAAAAAGTCCCTGTGGATCTCTGCCTGTGGATGATTGTTATGATGGATGATTATTGGTTATATGGTACGTACCGTAGTTGACATGAATTTATCACAATAGCCCCCCATTATTGGTCCGCAAATTTGTGGAGCCGCACTGTAATCTGATAAACTTGTCTTTGCTGGCCCAAATCAATACTAATTTTTCTCATGTTAAAACCCAAGATATATCTTTGTTGGGGAATTGACGTTGAACGTCGTCGTCGACGATGCCAAACGTGACCGCAGGGATTTTCATGTAAAGTACTTTGGGAGAGTAGATACCCCTATCTACTGCACTGCAATGTCCAGGTTTGCTAGCTCACTTTTTAATTAATGATTTTCGTTTCCTGGTTTTCGACAGAATCAAGTGCAGTTTGTTATCTAATTGTGAATCCCTGCAGGAAACAGTCTTGCATTGAACCTGTCAGCTAGGAAAGGTCCGGGACAGATTTGAAATATGTAAGGTAGTGAGTACAGTAGTTACGTACAGTAAAGTGGCGAATGGCCCTGGCCAAAAAAGGAAAAAAAAAGAGACAGACCTTCAGCTGCCCACCCAAATAAACTACTACCTAGGTATCAAATAGCTTCGGCGTGATGAATCTAAATAAACTCCATACACCACCTGCAGACAAGTCAGCCTAAAAGTAGCTGAATGGTTTGCTAGAATTGCCAAGTGACAAATTCTCGATTCTAGTGGGCCTTACAGATATTGTTAGCTTGTTGGAGGTCGTCCAATGGAGGGCAAGGGTTATATCTACAAACTCCTCAGAGCGTGCAGTGAATATGGAGCTCAGTCTACAACACTAGCTTTTTCTCGGTATGCATCACGGTGTCAATGGTTGTGGCTGAACCCTGGCTGCCAATTGTATGGCATCGATTGATTGGGGCAAGAAAGTCTGAGTTTCCTTGATGCCTGGGTAGTCGAGTTTTGAAAATCCCTGGTCTGGTTGGCTTTGACGTGTTGTCAGTACCGTAGTGGGATAAAGAGCATGGTGCTTTGCTTAGTCTCGTACCTATTGTACTAGGGTAGTGTACCTAGGGTAGTGATCGAACATGAGACTTTATATTTATAGCTCGTTGGAATCACCATCTAAGAAACTCCAAATGGTAAACCACTGAGCCCACCAATCTCATCTTTAATCGTTTCTTGCAGTACCCGAGTACCTAGGTATGCTGGGTTGTCTCACCTACTTTGATATTCGTATGCGTGACATGTCTTAGTCAATATGATATCGATACCAGGTTGATAGTTCCCGGGCTAAGTTCCCTGACACTTGCCCTGCAACGTGCATGCATAAGCCTGTACAGGATTAGTACTATAAAATATTAATTGGATCACGGTACTTGGAGCACTTGTCCTCGAGATCGATGCTCAGGGTAGCGATTCGTTTCCCCATTGGCCTCGATCGTACACCTTAAAAGACACGATTGATTGATTGATTGTCTCGTCGACCCATCTATGTCGAAAGAGTATCAGCAAAAAGGCATTACGTACGCCCCAGCATAAGTTATTGGGTAGGTAGCTGATTTGTGACTGGATTCGCTTTTTAGGATGCTAACCAAATTTGTAGTTAGAAAATGCAAAGCTGGGGATTGAACGAAAAAGCTGACATTGCAGTAATGCAACCCTTTGTACTTAGCGTGTAATCCTGCTCGAAATTCGCGGAATTGAAACCGTGCACTGTAAATCAAATATGAGACTTGACCTATTGCCTCGATAACAAAGCATTTCATGCGTGGTTGATGCATCTATAGAGCAGTGATCTCACGAAAGTAGGACGTCGTTGATACTAAGGCAGCGGATCCCGTGATGAATTGAAGATCTGAATTCTAAACTGGACTGAGAGAGGTTGATTGTGGATACTGGCTAGATACTGAACCTGAGACCGAACGTACTGAATCAGGCTGGGTACTTTTGGTAGTGGATATAGTATGTTGGGGCCTAGGTACGGCACAGTATACATTTCCTGCTGGCAGTCTGCCTGCAACTCAGTAAGATTTCGAATCTCTCCACATGTGACTTTGACATCTGGCCAAACGTCTGTACAGAGAGACAGGGTTAGTCAAAAGGTCAACTAATGGTGATATTTTCATCGGAGTGTGGTTTAGATGGGGAAGCTGATTTACCATACAGCGTGAGGTGCGGCAATTCCAGTATTCAATCTCGTTGTATTAACTGCCGCACTGCATCGTTAGTTCGTTCGGGGCATGCGGGTTTCCGAATCCCCATCAGGCTTCGTTCCTTCGCCCTTGCGCCCGTATACGTGTGCATGTACCCTAGATTCCTCCGTGCCCAGGGTGGCCATGGATATGAGTTTTGAATTGATGCTGTCGCCGTGGCCTGAGGGTCTAGGCCATATTGCGCGTGAAACAACATGTCCATGGAGTATATCTGTACCAGATTCTTGGGCTCGAGCATTTCAGATCTGCCTGTTATGGAATGTGACCCGGGTATGAGGGGCGGTAAGCTGCAGTTCAAGAATTGTATCATCTTCGTGGGCATTAACGTTAACCTAAGAGGTGAGCATCAACAGCCGGTATTGTTTTCCGTTGAACTTGCGATCCACCCACCCAGGTTTCTAGCAAGCTTCTTGGAGGCAATTTATAACAGTCTAGCAGTCTAGTAGAGGGAACAACCCCTTCACCTCATTGAAAACCACTGTGCATCCAGATTGATTACTTCACAGGGCGTGGTCTCCGCCTATAGCTCAGCCCCTGTAAATGCAGAAACCATATCTCATGGTGAGCGGCAAATCATAAAACGGAGCATCGTTAAACTTGTGCTTTGAAGGTGCATCACAGAGTGCAGGCTACTATCTTATAAGATATGCAATGTCGATCAGTATTTTCAGATCAATGTTGACTTGACCGTAGTGTACCTAGGGGTGTAGTGGGGAAAATTAGGGTAGAGCACACCGCAAGTAGGGATCGGCGAGATGAAGTTTTTTTGTGGGAGACTTTAAGGCCACTAAAGCTGTCTTGAGACTGACGAGCTGCTACTACCTAAAGCATCAGTGAATAGTTTGATAGGGTCAGTATTGATCTGGGGGGCCTGACTCCTAAGGAAAGCCAGATTGGCACAAATTTCAAATCTCTACAAGCCTACGGTACTGCACCGTTGAGTACAGGATTTCCCTTTGGCATGGCCAAGATTTTCAGTCTGTCATGTTTGGACGAAGGAAAGAGCATGGCAACCTGCCTGTGTGGGTTCCAGGACTGGGCAGAAATGGTGGAGGATGTTAGAATGTCAGACATCTTATGCCTACTGGGCCTCAACAGCCTCTCATGTGATCCATTCCCAGTGGGGAGGCAATTGCTTGGTTGGAACTCGACGAGTGACCTGATATCGTTAGTTAAGTACCAAAAGTGTGAAAACTCGTGTCCAGCTTGTTCGCAATGATAATCTGTGCGATTGTTGGCCGCACCTATAGAACCCCAGCCAAATAAGATCGATAAACGAAACACAAGTACCCAGATCCGTGGCTACTGTGCCCTTACGGTGCGTCTGGTGCGTTTGCAGATGCATAGCACCGGCTCATAATTCCAGGGCTAACGTAACCTCCGATGATATGTACTCTATAGGTGATGTGTGGATTAAGAGGAGAGTGGTAGAAGGGTATAGATACAGGTGCCACTTAGCTGGGTTAGTTACTTCGCAGCTATAGCACCATAGCATCCAGCATTTTATGATCCCCCAATGTGATATTCCTCAAGAAGTATTGCATACCGGCCCAAGAGTACATCGAACGCGCTGCGTCTACTCATTTAGGGATCTTCCGCTGCAGAGGCTTCGATGTCAATCGTAACCTTGCTGCAAAAGGCCTGCGCTTCTAGTTGCAGTCAGCTCACACACTTCACCAAAGTGAGGTCGGGTTTCACCATGAATCCTATTCTTCCTATAAAGTTACGCGGCCCTCCTGCTCCCACAGCATTGGTAGTAACTCACAAGTTTTCATAACTCTCTTGACCGTTCCAGGTCTTCTAACGAACAATTTACCTCGGCCAGAAATCTGTCACGGCACTGCACGAGACCGATTGTACTCGTTACAGCTAACCTTAACCTCGAATTCTGAAGAATTTTCTGTACTTGATCGCGATCAAACAAGTAACTACATCTACAGGGTCCTCAAGCAGAGAAATTATATCCAAAAGGACGTTGGAAGTCAGTGACTGTCTATCGGCCACGATCGGGCACCTGCAAGGTTTTAGTTCTGAAGAACCGAGCTGGGTGCTTCCTGCTTCAGCCTCGAGGCTGGAAGTATCTGTTATAGGGCTCGCTGGTATACCTACGTCCCGTCTAAATACCTTAACTACCTAGAGGTGAGCATAACATTTCATAAAAAGTATTTCCGATTTGTTCTTGGCTGGAGCGGGTCGCACAACTACTTCCAACTTTGCCACAATGTTTCTAGAGCCATACTCTCGAGCCACTACTGGGGCCAGACCCTGTCAGAATTCACTCCACCGCAGACCCCATATTGTATGCTCTGCTCGACCTACCATAAAGATACCCGTATGGCGCGACCCGGGTGGTTTCTTTGTAGCGTGGTGCCAGTGCCATACCCCAACACTTTTTGAGACTCCCGTAGTTCCAGTGCCAGCCAGCAGGGCAAGCTTTGCTCTTTTCACCATGCCATGTCAATGGAGTAGCGTGGATGTTCTATTGTATGTATCAACTTTGAGCCTAATCGCAGTCCGATAAAGAGAATAAATGTTTCCAGACCTTGAATTCAGACCTTTAACGACACGCTCAGCCAACCGTTTTACTACTTCTGATCTGACACTGCATCAGCGGGAGCTCCCTTGCCGCGTGTGGAACTGCTCCTTCTGATGAGCACCAGGAGTTGTTAGGCTAGATGTTTCATAAGCAGGGGCAACATAACAGCCAATCGCAGCTTGTCAAACAACCTTCCTCAACACCCATTGGCATTTAAGTAGGTTTATAGCTAACGTGTCAGTATGCTCGCTCAGTATTCTGCTCAGTGCGATCCAAATGTTAGCGCCCCCGGCAACATGAACTGTCTGAATTGAACCGCTATCAACAGCACCATTGTAAGTAGATTTAGATCAGGTGTTGTGATATCAGGGAACTGACTACCTTCTCCTTTCATTCACACGAGACCCAGGCCGTGATCCACGTGTGGTACCCTAATAGCTTATTGTGGGTACTGCTGCAGTCAACCTATATTCTCGGATCCAAGGAGGATATTTAATCATCCATATCCTAATTCATTTTCCATCCTGATACCCAAGTGTTAGTCTAGATTTCTCTTGTTTCATGTTTAGCTTGCACTTTCTGCCATTTCCCCAGCTCCGTAATGAGGGCAGCCCTGGGTCTCCAAAGATTCTTCATGCTTCTATGGGGCATGTAATTCCCAATCTTGGGGGGTGCAGGTTTACCATCCCCGGTCCAGAAGAGGCAGAAAAACAAGAGTTTTTGCCTTGTTGCCCTTCCAATAACACAGTGGACCGGCTGATGGCTTAGGGTCAGTGTGCCCACCCTTTTTATCATCTGGTGTGGGAGGCACCAGTTGATGGAGGCTAGAGCATCCAAACATAATACTTCTGCTTCACCCACGATTTTTTTCTTTTGGCCACCACGTCTGTGCTTACAGACAGTGGGTCATGTTATTGTTTCCTGCTTTCATTGTATTTGTCATTTGTTGGCTCAGTTCCTTTCCGTTCAACGGAAGACACTGCCCGACCAGCATTGCGACAATAAAATAAGCAAGGGACGGAAGAATACTAACTTTATTACTGAATCCTTATTGTAACCCAGGCTTTCGGAAAGTTACAATATGGCAAATCCTTCGCAAGAAAGGCTCCCACATATACTTCGCCCCGAAGCCTTAGATGCAAGCGCTGCCAGCGTACATGCTAGAAATTCCGAATCGCAACACTCCAACGCCCCCCTCTCACTCTCGTGGCCCCTTCAAACTTCCTTGTCATCACACTCGCAACACTCTCACCCAGAGCCAGCAAGACTTGTCCTAGAAAACGTGCACGAGCCAGGGGTTTACCCCATGACATCTGGGGTTATGGGGAACGTTGTGATGCAGTCAGCCGGAGAAGGCACCGATCAATATGTGGTTCTGATCGGTAATGTAGGTTCACTCCGCTCTCTCTTATCCTTCCTCGAGGTTTTTGTTTTCTTCAGCTGCCTATGACCTATTCCCCCCCGTAGCTGTGCGCACTAAATCATAAGAACCCAAAGTGTCGTTGCTAATCCACCTTAGATCCCGTGGAAAGAGAAATGGCAGGATTTGAAAGATCTCGTTCGACAGTGGACCCCCAATGTTGAAAGAGCGGAGATTTATACGAGTGAGGGGAGGTCAAGAGGCTTTGGCTATGTCCGTATCAAAGGCTTAGAGGCAGCAAAGAAGGTCCAGGGTGAGCAAACCTCACCTCACAGGCACCTAAATGAAATGCGTTGTATCTGCGATGCTGATTTTCCTTCCGCAGAAAACCTCGATGGGTACGTATGGAACGGGAGAGCGCTCGTAGCCAAATTAGGGAATCTGCAATATGATTGCCCTGTTGGCGGAGCTACGGCAACAAAGCTGGGCCCAGGGCAGATTCTCCCACCGCACTATGCCCAAGCGGGGCAATCCACATTTCAAAACGTACTGGGAGGGCTTTCAGGACCTGCAGAGTGGCTAAATTCTCTACCCCCGTCCGGACCCCTTCCCTCGAGCGGAAATTCATGGGAATTGGATGCTTGGTACAGGCATACGTACCAAGAGTGTACGTACTGGAACAACCAGGCGGCCTTCCACACTAACAGATCAAAGGAACTCTGGGGAAAAATGTCAGAAGCAACGCAACTCGGCCGTCTTGGAGAAGTAAGGGATTTTCAGAAACAATTTAACGAACACCGAGAGGCCGCCCGTCAAGCAAGCGACCACGCTATGGGTTTAGGTAGATCCCTTCAGATGAGGTCTCCATTAAATACGGCGACTATTCCAGCATCAGGAGAGATGTACTCACATTCATATTTGTCTCCGCCCATGCTCCCCTATGGACCCAGTGGTTATCACAGTCAACTAATGTTGCCAGCAACCCCAATTTCAAACCCTACCAACCCCCCCACCGGTATGGAGAGCTCCATGACGCCTGGCTCAATTCCCCAGGCTCCAGCTTCCTTTATGATGCCGGTCAACACGACTAACATCCATGTTGCACCATCCCCATTCTATGTAACTCTACCGAATGGTTTGCCTGTGAATCTGAGCCATGGGGCGGTACAGACAGAATGCCGTAGTGTTTTCATAGGAAATTTACCCTATGGGACGACCTGGAAAGAGCTGAAGGAGTATTTAGAAGGCAGTACAAGAGTGGAGGTCCCTCGAAATGCTGATAATCGGGCTAAAGGTCATGCTATTGCAACATTTGAGTCATCGGAAGCTGCCAACCAGGCATGTCTTCGATATAACAACACACCATTCAAAGGGCGCCAGCTCCGTGTGAGAATGGATCGGCACTATGAGACAAAAAGGTCAGGGGCTGATATGACGCCGGGAGTCGGAGGCGATGCGGAGGATACTAGGACAGCTTCTCAAACCGAGGGAGCTAGGGGTACTCGGAATGCAGAAAGCCAAAGATACATGCCCCCAGTAGTGGTCGATGGTTCGAACTTAGCAAGTGGAAGTTTTTGATGGCAGGCATTTGATATTTCCAAATTCCGGACAATGGTGTTAAAGAAGGGATGGCAAGCGCGTGGATACCTCTGTGTTGGATGAAGCTTGAAGGTTACCGTTGAATGTTTAATTTGTTGGATGTTGATCCCATGTTTTTTTTAAATATCACTTCTGTTGTCTATACCGTATTAGCCTCGTCCCCCAATGAAGGAAAGCGTACTTACTTATTAAACACATTGCCCCAATCATGTAACAATGCGACCACGAAATTCTTCATGTGTAATGTGATCTGGGTGGGGTGTCACCAATAACGCAGGGAGAACGCCCTTCGATCATGAAAGTTCGGTAGGTGCAACTTATGAACCACTTATGTGCTCCTATAGCCTTTTTCAATATCCCTGTACAAATTACTGAGGGTAGAGTGGCCCTGAGCTTACACTGATAGTGCTTGATGGGTTTAGAGCATTGTAAATCTCCCGTCCCCGGGCTGCAGAATCTCGTTGACCTGTTGGTTGAATGGGTGCAGGTGAAAGAATTTCTTAGGTTTATGACGCCCTTTAACGTTCATAGTCAGGCAGGCCTCATGGTCTATTTTCGAACAAACCAGAAACTGTGTTTTATCCCGCCGCTTCAGATCGTTCGGCTCCGGCTCCACTCTGCACGATTGTCTAGAAATTCACACTGATAGCCATACGTAGCCACATGCATGTTCCCCCCTATGCACAGAAACAACATGATTCATGCAGTTGAGGCAACATATGTATGCGGATGTAGTAGTCTCAGCCATATTAGGCTGTTCCGTTTCTCCTTTGTCGTTTCAATGTTCTTAACAAGGCTTTAGGGATGCATACTCAGTTGTGCTTGTTCCACTCGCTCCATGCTGGTTGATTGAGTAGATCAAGCCGTGAGGTCCTGTGGCGTTTATATGAGGATTGGTGAGCTTCTGGAAGACGGAGTAAAGTACCGGGTAAGTACCCCTTCGTTAAGTACCCTGAGCTTGGCATGGGGCTATGCCCTAAAGCCTAACATTAACCACCCTAACTGACCTCTGAGCAGAACCCAAATTTGAAGAATCACTGTCACTTTAATCTATATACTACCCACCCTCGCTCGTTATAGTACTTTCAGTCGCGACTGTCAGGCGTCGAGTATTGGTATTTCGAGAATGAGAGCCCTGGCCTGGCAACTGTACTTCTCTCAGCGAAGTTTCCAATCCATACAGAATATTTGCAATTCCGATCACAAGGCTCAAATTAAACTTATTTGCAGTGGTATAGCTCCGACGTCAACATAGCTGCTTGCCCAGGGCGATCGAGCCCTACTACAACGGCCTGGCAGTGCTGCAACGATTTGCTACCCGCAACGCCCGGCTCATCAGGTGGGCTTACAGGCCCGCATACGAGTACTGGGTTTTTTTTTTAAAAAAAAAAAACATCAAGTGGGCACCGTTACCTCTTCACGTTCTAGCAAGTTCGTTTACCAATCTACTGTAGTGTTGCTAGTCGGTCCCGTCGCCACTCCTACAGGGTCCATGATCAATATGAGGTACCAACTGCAGAAGCTCAAGCCTCTTGTCTCAGCCAATTATGGAGATAGGTAGTAGACGCTTACTCCTTCAGCAGATCAAATGCAAGGAGACACCTTGCTGGGAAGGGCTTAAAGTTTCGGCAATAACTACTTAGTATAATCGGGTTTTCTACGCCGATTTCGGATGCTAAAGTGTCGAATGCAGTATAACACAGTGTAGCGGCTTGTTATAGCCTCAAAGGCTGTTCTACACAGGCATCTGCATAGTACTAACAGACTTTATCTCGATTTGATGAGAAATTGATTGGTCTATTCCCGAGTATATTCCATGCCGTTAGTTGGAGACAGGGTGATTACAGTATAGCAAGGGCGTCATATATTTGGTTGACTCATTCTAGGACCGAGGTAAAAGCCATGACCATCAAGCAGCCTGAGTTCTGTAACTAACACCATCATGACTAACCTCGGCCTCTTTCTAAAGTCAAAATAAGAAATACATACATATTGCTCTGAACAATCTACAGATGACAGCTGGGTTATCATATTGGCTTGCAAAGCTGACAAATACGGCCAGACCCGTGCAAGCTCAAGGGTCCGTTGCTTCACGCGTTGTATGTACAATATTACATGAACATGGGCTACCTAGTTCTTGACCCC
>Ga0307511_10008716_pt1 | contig 10139 bp, 11 predicted proteins | sample 13_EM_MG_FD_200266 | JGI IMG/M metagenome (GOLD analysis project Ga0307511, IMG submission 200266) | Populus trichocarpa ectomycorrhiza microbial communities from riparian zone in the Pacific Northwest, United States - 13_EM | ecosystem: Host-associated > Plants > Roots > Unclassified | place... | reverse complement strand
CGGCCTCACGCCGCTCTACGACGTCCTGTCGACGTGGCCCGTGGTGCCCAGGAGGTATGTGGGATCCGGCCGAGGTGAATTTACCTTGAAGTCCCACGAGACGAGCGGATACATCCGGCGGAACAACGATTCGCCATAGAACTCGTTGAGGAATGACAGGTAGTTATCGAACCGCTTCGAACGGTCTATGTTGGCATCCGCCCAGCTGACATCGTGGTTACCTGGGCAGAAGATGACTCGCTCCCTAGTAATTGGAAGTCCCTCAACAAGAGCGTTGCAAAAGGCGATGGCCTGCCGAAACTCATCCGCGCCAGCTTGATAGACGACATCTCCTGATATTACCAAGATGAGCCGAGTGGGATCGAAACGGAAGCGCCTGCTCTTTGAGGCAAATTCGTTCAGCACATGCTGTTGAAGTGTGATCGAATAGTGGCCATCGCGAAAGCGATGCATGTCGATCTTTCTGCCGTCGCCGGTCAGCCGATAGCCGAAATGAGGGTCCGAGAGATGGATGATCACGGGGAGTGGTCGGAGGATGCGGCTCGGCGACGGTATCCCGCTTTGGCGAAGAGTGCGAGTTGGTCTGCCGGCGACATCAGGATGGTGGGAGCGTCGGCGAGACGGCGCGCATCTGGGAAGTTCGCCATGGCGGCATCGTCATCGCCCAAGGCGAAGCTCGCCTCCGCCGCCACTGCGAAGGTCCAAGGATCTCCAGCTCTCTCCGGTTTGGCGCACAGTGTGAGGAGGTCCCGATACAGGTCGAGGGCAGGCGAGTCCAGCCTAGGATCAACAAGAAGCATTAGGCCCGCGTGCGCTACACGCAAGTACAAGTTGTCCGGTGCCTCTCTCACAGCTCGGCCATAGAGCTCAGGCCGCGGATTTCCTCGCATGGGAGTCACGCAAGAACTACGAGTTGAAGCGGACGACAAGTGGCGCACTGTCCGACGTTATCCGAACAACTTGAAGCGGGCTTGTCTCTCAGTAAGGAAAGGCAAATCCCCCGCCTCAGGCGGATTCCAGTCGCTTGACCTTGATCCGGTCGGTGTCCACCTGCGCAAGATCGTATTGCGCCTGCTGCACAAGCCAACTCTCCGCGCTACCGCCAAACACCTTGGACAGCCGCACCGCCATTTCCGGCGAAATCCCCCGCTTGCCGTTAACCAACTCCGATAGCGTAAAGCGGGAAACCCCAAGCCTCTCTGCCGCATCCGTGATGGTCAAGCCCAACGGCTCGATGCAGTCGTGCAACACCGTGCCACCCGGATGCGGAGGATTCTTCATCGGCATGGCAAAGTTCCCTTCAGTGATAGTCAACGTAGTCAACATCGATCGCGTGTCCCTCGGTAAGGCGGAAGGTAACGCGCCAGTTCGCTTGAACCGTCACCGCCCAAAACCCTTTCAGGTCGCCTTTGAGCGGATGCAGCCGGTACCCCGGTAAATCAAGGTCCTGCGGCTTCGTCGCAATGTCGAGGCGCGCCATCGGGAGACAACTCGGCCATCCTGACTTTCTCCAATGCATCCCGGGTCATGGCAATGGCCACCGGCACATCCTCATTTCCCGTACAGGGTACTTATCGGCCTCCAACAGCAATCGAAAAACCTCACACGCCTTGAGGGGCGCCGCCAAAGTTGCATCTTGCGTCGCGGTCATGATTGACGTCGCGCCTATGTGTCTTTGAGAGGTTGCGATCCTACGCCCCAATCTTTCTCGTGTCAGGGCCGACAATCGGATTTTCGCCGCGATGAGTTTCTGTTCGTTCTCGTATATAACATGCGGTGCGCAGGGTATCGACCAGCGGTCTATGACGCTAATTCATTCCCGGTTGGGTGCACGATGTTGCCCGTGTATTCCCACGACCCGGAAATCGTCGAGTGAACGCGACAGGTTTGCGGACGTCCTCTCGCGACGATGTAGACTCGTGCGTCAAACGCGTCAGCGATGCAGCGCACGGATTTTTCGACTGCCGTCCGTGTGCCACGAAAATCCGGTTGTCCAATGGCGCGATGATATGGAGGGGGATATAGCGGCGCCCGCCGGTTGCGGCTACAACCAGCGAGCGCCTCACCACATAAACACGAGTGAGGTGTTCATATGGCTACCCGTCATGACAACGGGCCGCAAGGCGAATGCGCGTCCGAAGCCCCGGAAAGCTTCGCGATGCCGCCGGTCTTCATGGATCAACTTGTACGTTCGCACAGCCGAGTGCAGGCAACAATGTTTGTTCTGAGAGCTTCCACGCCTGCAAACTTTGCGCGCTCGCGGCATTCTCTGTAGCAAGCAAGCTTCGGATCGGGAAGGGCTTGCGGGCCGGAAGGTTCGATCCTTACTTTCATTCGACGCGTCGCATCCGTTCGGATGCCGCAACTTCTCAATGCGCCGCCCAGTCCCCCGGGCTCGCATCCCGCATCTGCTGCGGTTCTCTCAATTTATGCAGCCAACAGCTTCCGCAACGGGAGGTTGCGCCAAGCACTTCCTCCGCGCGTGCGTCACAGCGAGGTGTCGCGCGCGGCGGCGTCTATTCGTTGACTTACTTTACTAGTCAATATATGGTTATGCATAGAAAAGGGGTGAGGACGATGACAGAACGCTCATTTGCGCGGGAAGTCCAGGATTTGCGGCTCGGGGCTGGCGAGGTTTTCGTCGGCGAAGGGATTCTGGCGATCACCAAGGCGCTGTTGCAGTCGGGTGTCGCCTACATAGGCGGTTATCAGGGCTCGCCCATATCGCACCTCATGGATGTGCTGAACGACGCGCAGGACCTTCTGGGCGAACTTGGCGTCCTTTTCCAGAGTTCCGCAACTGAGGCGACAGCCGCAGCCATGCTATCCGCCTCCGTTATGTACCCCCTGCGGGGCGCAGTGGCGTGGAAATCAACGGTCGGCACCAACGTCGCTTCGGATGCCCTTGCGAATCTCGCCTCCGGCGGCGTGACCGGCGGCGCCATGATCATCATCGGCGAGGACTATGGCGAAGGTTCCTCCATCATGCAGGAGCGATCCCATGCCTTTGCGATGAAGTCGCAGATATGGTTGCTCGACCCGCGCCCCGACCAGGATTGCATCGTCAACCTGATCGAACAGGGGTTTCAACTGTCAGAGGCTACGAACACCCCCGTCATGCTCGAGGTCCGGGTCAGGACCTGTCACATGCACGGTAGCTTTGTCTGTAAGGACAACGTGGCCCCTTCGTTCACGCTGGGCGATGCGCTAAACAAACCGCGACGCGACCTCGACCGAATTGTCCTGCCCCCGGCGGCCTACGAACATGAGCGGGAGAAGATCCAACGGAGACGGCCTGCGGCGATCGACTTTGTGCGTTCTCGCAAACTGAACGAATGGTTCGGCCCACCCTCCGGTGACATCGGCATCATCCTGCAAGGTGGCATGTACAACAACGTGATTCGTGCCCTTCAGTATCTTGGCCTGTCGGACGCCTATGGCGATACGAAGGTGCCGCTATACGTCATGAACGTCACCTATCCCATGATCGCCTCGGAGGTGGAGGATTTCTGTCGCGACAAACGTGCTGTGTTGATGGTGGAGGAAGGGCAGCCCGAATATCTGGAACAGTCGCTGAACACTCTGCTGCGCCGGGCCGATATCGCCACGCGTGTTGCCGGTAAGGACATGCTGCCAATGGGCGGCGACTACAGCGCGAAAGTGTTGATGGACGGCATTGGCACTTTCCTGGAAAAGAATGCGCCCGCGCTGCTCGGAAACCACCCGCCGGTGCCCGACGCGAAGCCGGTTGTCACGGCAGTGCCGGTCGCCCGCCTGAATAAGGTCGTCCCCGCCCGCCCGCCCGGCCTGTGCACCGGCTGTCCGGAACGCCCGATTTTCGCGGCAATCAAGTTGGTGGAGGCCGAACGAGGCCTGCACCATGTAACCGCGGACATCGGCTGCCACCTCTTCTCGATCCTGCCGCCCTTCAACATCGGCGCCACCACCATGGGGTACGGCCTGGGGGCCGCCTCCGCCGCCGCCTTCAATGTCAAGTCGGAAAAGCGCGCCATATCGATCATGGGCGATGGTGGCTTCTGGCATAACGGACTGACCAGCGGCGTGGGCAACGCCGTGTTCAACAAGCATGACGGCGTGATCGTGATCGTCGACAATTTCTATTCGTCGGCCACAGGCGGGCAGGACGTCCTGTCCTCGCGCGCCCGGACCCATTCGCATTCCACAAACAATTCCATTGTCGAGGCGCTCGAGGGCATCGGCGTCAAATGGATCCGACAAGTAGACAACACGTACGAAGTCGGGCGGCTGCGCACTATCCTGACAGAGGCGCTGACGACAAAAGAGGAAGGCCCGAAGGTGATCGTCGCCTCTTCCGAGTGCATGTTGAACAAGCAGCGCCGGGTGAAACCGCAGATCAACAAGGCGCTCAAGGAGGGCGTGCGTGTCACCAAATCGCGCTTCGGCGTGGACGAGGATGTTTGCACCGGCGACCATGCGTGCATGCGTCTGTCCGGTTGCCCGTCGCTGACGCTCAAGAAGCTGGACGATCCGTTGCGCGACGATCCGGTGGCCTCCATCGACAACAGCTGCGTCGCATGCGGAAATTGCGGCGAGGTGGCGGATGCGGCGATTCTCTGTCCCTCCTTCTACCGCGCCGATGTGCTGCATAACCCCGGCCGGTGGGAGCGGTGGAAAGCCCGCGCCACCATGCAGGTGATTCGTTACCTGCAGGGCCGCCGCGAGCACGGCCGTGCACAGAGGATCGCCAACGCATGATGCGGGAGATCCAGGCGCTTGCGCCGGCCCGGATGAGCCGCGCCACCGAACGGCCCGTTTCCATTGCCATCGTCGCCATGGGCGGTCAGGGCGGGGGCGTCCTGACCGACTGGATTGTGTCCCTTGCCGAGGGGCAGGGCTGGGTCGCCCAATCAACCTCCGTGCCCGGCGTGGCTCAGCGCACCGGCGCGACCATCTATTACGTGGAGATGATGCCGCCGCTGAACGGCCGAAAGCCTGTTCTTGCGCAGATGCCCACGCCCGGCGACGTCGATGTGGTGATGGCGTCGGAATATATCGAAGCAGGCCGATCCATCCTGCGCGGTTTCGTCACGCCTGATCTTACGACGCTCATCGCGTCTACCCACCGCTCCCTTTCCGTCATCGAAAAGATTGCACCGGGCGACGGACGAGCTGACGACGGGGCGGTGTTCGAAGCCATCAACTTCGCGGCACGCAACCAGATCGTGTTCGACATGGATTCGCTCGCGGTACAGCACGGTAGCGTCATCTCAGCTGCCCTATTCGGAGCGCTCGCCGGATGCGGCAGGCTGCCGTTCGATCGCACCGCCTTCGTGGACATCATCCGGTTCACGGGCAAGGGCGTAGAGGCGAGTATCGCAACATTCAACAGCGCGTTCGAAGAAGCGAAACGCCAGAGCCAACCGAACAGCAAGCCCCCGTTTCGATCTTCTCAGTCCCCCGCTTGGCCCGGCGGTCAACAGCAGAAAACCCAGCCGGCATTCGACGGCGGCGCGCGCTTCCGGGTGGACCGCAGCGCGCTGCCCTCGTCGCTCGCAGCGGTGGTGCGCGACGCTTTGCCGCCGGACAGCCATGGAATGGCCCTGACCGGCCTCGCCAAAGTCGTGGACTATCAGGATGTGGCCTATGGCCGGGAATATCTGGCGCTGCTCCAGCGGGTCCAATCCTGCGACGCACAGGTCGGCGGCGCCGAACGCGGTCATCTGCTCACCGTGACCGCCGCTAAATATATCGCCAACGCGATGACCTATGACGATGTCATCCGCGTGGCTGACCTCAAGACACGCTCCACGCGGCGCCGCCGTATTGAGACGGAACTGCGGGTTGGCAAAGGCCATATCCTCCACACCACCGAGTTCATGCATCCGCGCGCCGAGGAGATGACGGGTCTGCTGCCAGCGCCGATCGGGCGATGGATCATGGCACGGCCGCGCCTGCTCGCGTCGCTTGATCGGCGCTTCAGCAAGGGCCGGCGCCTGCGTGCCTATTCGCTGGGGCCCTTCTTGTTGCTTTACATCATGGGCGGCTTGCGTTGGTTACGGCGCTATTCGCTACGGCATGCGGAGGAGGTCGCCCACCGCGATCGCTGGCTCGAGTCGGCGCTACGGCACGCGCGGCACAACTACGCGCTCGCCGTGGAAGTGCTGAGCTTCCGCCGGCTGGTGAAAGGATACTCCGACACCCATTCGCGCTCGTTGTCCAAGTTCGGACGAGTGATGGCCGCGATCGATCTCATCGACCACCGCGCGGATGCCGCGGATTGGGCTCGGCGCCTGCGAGAGGCAGCGCTCGAGGACCCCAATGGTGAGGCGCTTGAGGCGCTGGTGCAGACAATGAAAGGGCTTCCGTGACTCTCGCCGATAACCCAACCGCCATTGCCGCGGAGGCCGGCCGGCCCGTGCCAATCAGCATGGAGGCCCTTCCACCGAACCGGTGGTGCAAGGAGGTGAAGATCCGCTTCGGCTATTGCGACCCAGCCGGCATCGTCTTCACGCCCCGCTTTTTCGATATTTTCAACGCAGTGGTCGAAGACTGGTTCTGCGAGGGACTGGGGATCGACTACCACGACATCATCAGACGCCGTCGTATGGGTCTGGGGTATGCCTCGGCCGAAAGCACCTTTTTCCGCCCCTGTCGTATGGGTGAAAGAATCACTGTGCATGTCAGGCTGGCGGCCTTGGGCCGATCCTCCCTGACGCTGCAACTCCACGCGATGAAGGACGGATCGGAGGCGTTGCGGGGGAAATTCACCATTGTGATCACCGACCTCGAGCAGCACCGGCCCATCGTCATACCGGATGACATTAGACGCGCCCTAGGGGTTTATGGCATAGGGTGATCGCTTGTTCCCACAAGCGTTGCCCGGAGCCGCAGGTTGAATACGAAGTCCAGGAGAGTTGATCGAGGTCGCACCCGCCATGAAACCCGGACGTGGCTTCGGATATTGGAAGTACACAACGCAATCTTCGCCACCCTCAATCGGACGATGACCGTCAAGGCGGGCATTTCGCTCGCCAAGTTCGATATTCTTGCGCAACTGGATCTTCACCGCGACGGCATCAGCCTGGGTGTCCTGTCCGAGCGGCTGAAGGTTACGGACGGCAACATCACCGGTCTGGTGCGGCGCCTGCTCGCTGACGGCCTCATCGTCAAGGAGATGTCGCGCGTGGATCGCCGATCTTTCCTGGTGAGTCTGTCGCCCAAAGGGGTTGAGAAATTCCAGGCGGCTTGCGTGGTTCATCGCGAACATCTCAAGAGGCTGTTCGCGAGGGTACCGGGCGAGGACCTGGACGAGACTGAGCGTCTCCTGTCACTCGTGATCACGGGCGTCAGGGCCGCCAATCAAGGGGCGAGGGGTTGATGCGAAAGATCGAGAAAGCGCCGACTCCAGAGCCGTTCGCGAAACCTGAGGAACTGTTCGCACATATCCCGTATCTGGTTAGCCGACTGGCCGGTAGCTGGAATGCTGAGCTCGGGCGCCGGCTTGCTTCATACGGGATCACCACCACCATGCTGCGCGCGCTGTCGCTGCTGCACATTTTCGGCACGTTGACCGTCAACGAGATTGCGGAGTTGGCGATCGCCGAACAGTCCAGCGCCAGCCGGGCGGTCGATCAGCTCGTCGTTGCCGGGTTGGTACAACGGCGGATCTCGCAAACGGACCAGCGCCGGCGCGAAGTGGTTCTGAGCAAACGAGGCGAATCTCTGTTGCGGAGCGCCTGGCCTGTCATGGCCAGCGGCTACGCCCGGCTCGCGGCCGGCATCGACTCGGAAGCACTGGCGACGACCGCCCGGACTCTGGCCCAGATGATGGAGAACATGCGCTCTGTTGCGGATCCTTGAACCCCGCCGGATCAACCCGCCACGACCGGGTGACGCAACCGACCTATGCCCGCCACCTCCGCCTCGATCACGTCGCCGGGCCATAGCCATTCCGGCGGCGTTCGCCCGGCCCCCACGCCCTTGGGCGTTCCGGTGGCGATGATGTCTCCCGGCTCCAGCGTCATGCCCTGGCTGATGTCAGCGATCAATTCATCCACCTTGAACAGCATGTGGGAGGTGTTGGATCGCTGTTTTTCGACGCCATTGACAGTCAGCCAGAGGTCCAGAGTCTGCGGATCCGTGATTTCGTCGGAGGTGACGATGCAGGGTCCCATCGGTGCGTAGGTATCCTGTCCCTTGGAATAGATCCACTGACCCGCGCGGCGACAATCGCGTGCGCTCATGTCGATGATCACGCTGTAGCCGAAAACGTGCGAAAGAGCATCCGCGCGGCTCACCCGCCGCGCAGTGGTGCCGATGATGGCGGCGAGTTCGACTTCCCAGTCGAGCTGCTGTGTGATCGCGGCGCGATGCACGACGGCTTCGCCATTGCCGATCACACTGGTGGGCGGCTTGGAAAAGATGACGGGCTGCTTCGGCAGGTCCGGTGAGGAGTCGAGCGCGGCAGCACTCTCGGCCACATGATCGATGTAGTTGAGCCCGATACCGAAAATGTTCTTACGCGGACGGGGGATAGGCGCGAGCAGCGTCACGTTGGATAGCGGCACAGCCACTCCCGGTCGCCAACGATCGGACTGCTGCTGTATCAACCGCCGCAGCGCACCGATGGCGGCGGGTCCCAGATCGATCAAGTCGAGCATCCGGGACGGAAGCGGCTCGCCCGTCATCGCCCCTAACGCTCCGACATCCACGACGAGTTGATCGGCAATAACACCGAGCCGGGCTTCGGCTTCGATGGAAACGCGATAGGTGATCAAACGCATGGTTGGTGACCGCCATTTTCCCCGAGCGCCTCGGCCCGATACAGACCCAGGGCGCGCATCATCGGCAAATCGTGAAAGGAGAACAGACACGCATCCTCCTTGTCAGAGCCGTTGGCATGCTCATGCCAGGCCCAGGATGGCACGACGAAGATGTCGCGTTCCTTCCAGTTCAGGCGCTTGCCATTGACGATCGAATGACCGGAGCCCTTGGCGCATTGATACACAAAGCTGCCCACCTCGCGATGGGCACGAGTGGCCTCGCCGGGGCGCAGCATCTGCATCGCGGCGCCCATAGTCGCCATGACCGGGCCACCGGTCGCCGGGTTCACATAGTCCAAGTGAATACCGTCATAGGGCGAACCGTCCGTCACCCTGGCATAGCGCTCGAGGGCATCGTAGGTCTCGGCCCATTCATATTTGAGGAGCGGGGAATAGCGTTTCGACCACTCCTGCCCCGCCGGGCGAAGCGCGGCATGACCCCAGGTCTCCGTGCTGTCGTTCACCGCAAAGGCGATCGCCTGATTGAGGTCGGGATGGACTTCGTAGAAGTTGGCTTCCAGCGCATTCATCAGTGGGATGTCGAGGCCGTCCTGCCAGATGCAGATCGTGCCGTCTTCGGCCACGCCATGCTCATGCCAGGTTCCATTGGGGGTCAGGACGAAGTCGTTGCAGCCCAATGACATTTTGTGGCCGTCGACATTGGTGTATGCGCCGCTCCCCTCCATGATGAAGCGCAGCGCGGACGCGGAGTGGCGATGGCTGGACGCGCATTCGCCCGGTCGCATGACCTGTATGCCGGAATATAACCAACCGACCGCCGCCACCACATCCTTACGGCCAGGGTTGGCGAGATAGACCACCCTCCGACCTGCCGCCTCGGTCGACACCAGGTCCAGGGAGCGCAGCACATTCGGCTTCAGCCGCTCATATTCCCACAAGAACGGGGAGGACTCGGAAACGGGTTGCCAGGGTTCGATGCGATTTGCGACGGTCCATAACGCGCCGGTGCCCTGTGTCTCAAGAACGCGGTAGTACTCAATGAGCTCGGTCGTGTCGCCTACGTTGGCCCGGCCAACTTTCTCCTCCCGGTATTGATCGTAGCTTGCAGACATGCTCGACTCCCGCCATTATTAGTTTATGTGTAAACTAACCCATATGCATAAGTCAAGAAGTAAACTAATGAAGTGGGAGAAGTCAGCGTGAGCTACAAGGCAGCGGTTATCCAAGCCGCCTCGGTGCCCTTTGATCCTGCTGCATCCGCCGAACGGGCCGTGCGTCTGATTGCGGATGCGGCCGGCGCCTCGGCCCGTTTAGCCGTTTTTCCGGAAGTATTCATAGGCGGCTATCCCAAGGGCGCCTCCTTCGGCACCACGG
>Ga0307511_10008714_pt1 | contig 10141 bp, 9 predicted proteins | sample 13_EM_MG_FD_200266 | JGI IMG/M metagenome (GOLD analysis project Ga0307511, IMG submission 200266) | Populus trichocarpa ectomycorrhiza microbial communities from riparian zone in the Pacific Northwest, United States - 13_EM | ecosystem: Host-associated > Plants > Roots > Unclassified | place... | reverse complement strand
CGTATTCGCCACCTTTCCAAGCGGGATCGTTGCGGATTGCATCGCTCTCCAGCCGTCGCCATACACGGTTGCGACCTGATACCTGGGTCGGCAGACAGGCGAGAGGCATCAGTGCATCCATGAAATCCGCGTGCTGTTCGCCGAAAAGCCAAGTATGCATGCAGCCCATGGAGGTTCCCATGATCAGACGCGCATGTTTGACGCCGAGCCCTTCGGTCAGCAGGCGATATTCCGTCTCAACCATGTCGTTGTAGCCGTAGCGTGGGAATCGCGCATGCAGCCCGTCACTGGGCTTGCTGGATTTTCCGTGTCCCAGTGCGTCCGGCAACACGATGAAGTAGCGCGTGGCATCCAGCAGTTGGCCAGGACCAAACAGCTCGCCGGAAAATTCAGGGCGGATGAGACTACCGCCACTGCCGCCGGTGCCGTGGACAATTAACACGGCGTTGCGAACCACGCCCTTCGAATCCTTTTTGGGCTCACCAAATGCATGATAGTGAATGCGCAACTGCGGCAGGGTCTCGCCCGATTTGAACTTGAAATCGTGTATGACGAAATCCCCTTCCCGGGGAACAGCAGCCTCCGCGGCCACGGCCCACTGACTGGCCAACAGCACCGCGGCCAATACGGCCCGGGCCAATATGGCGCAGGCCAACATCAATCCACGCATGGGGACTCTCCAACCGGAAGACAGTGACAATCTGGAAATTACGCCAGAACGCGCCGCACCGTATCTATCAAAGCCGCGATGCGGAACGGTTTTCGCAGGAACGCCGTGTAGCCATCGAAGCGCTCCCGGACGACGGTCTCGCCCACGGCGCTCATCATGATGATGGGAATATTCCTGAATGCCGGATCCGCCTGCATGGCGCGGCCGAGTCCGGCGCCATCCAGCAGCGGCATCATGAAGTCGATGACAGCGAGATCCACCTGCCCTTCCGCGAGTTTTTCCAGACCGTGACGGCCATTGGCCGCGCTCAATACGCGGTAGCCCTCGTCTTCCAGCGCCGTTGCGACGACTTCGATGGCTCCCAGCTCATCATCGACAACGAGAATGGTTTGCACGGCTCGAATTCCGTCAGTGCGTCAGAGGTCAGGACTGGAGGAAGGAGGATTGCCCGCCGCACTGGCAGGTTCACGAGCAACGCCGGTGGTGACACCCTCGACGCCGGAAAAGCCCTCTCCCACGTGCACGCCACGATCTGTGATGTAGAACTCCCGCAGGCTCGGATCGTGTCCGCTGTCTCTGACTTTGTGAACCGCGATGAGTCTATGCAGGCTCGAGTCACGCTCCACGAAGCGCAGGAAGATGAGATTCTCCAGCAGCGCCGACAAGCCGGTGGAAGGAACCTTGACAACGGGACCCGTGATTTCCGCTACCTCCATGGTGAAGATCGTGGTCGCGCCCAAAGCACGCAACTCGTTCGTCAGACAGGAGAAGAACCGGCTGACCCGCTGGGGCGAAGTGGCGGATTCGAGAAATCCGCCCAACCCATCAATGAACAGGCGTTTCACCTTTCGCCTGCGGACAGCGGCAATCAGACGATGGGCCAACTCGTCGAGCACGTTCTCGCGTTGCGGCTGCCACAGAAGCTCGACGTCGCCGCGCTCCACGGCGGCACTCATGTGCAGGCCCAGATGCCTCGCCTTCTGACACAGCCGCGCCGGCGTCTCGAAGAAGCCGAACATCAGGCCCGGCTCGGCGGGGCTGGAGTTGGAAAGAAAATGCAGTCCGAATGTGGTCTTGCCGATGCCGCTGGCGCCGATGAGACCGGTGGTGGTGGCCTCCGGCAACCCGCCCAGCAACATCTTGTCGATCCCTGGGATTCCTACGGAAATCTTCGCATCGCTGATCACATCCGGCTGGCTCGCCGAGGCAAATGCCGCCTCGACGCGTGGGAAAAACTTCACACCCTCATCGGTGATACGGAAAGAATGGCGGCCCCGCAAAAAGCCGCTACCGCGAAACTTGCGCACAATCAGGCTGCGCTCGGTGCGGAATTCGAACAGCTGGTCTTCCAACTCGAACACGCCATCGACCATGGTGTGCTCGGCGCTGACCTGGCGCAGCAGGCCGCTGGTCAACAACAGGACGGTGCAGCCGCTCGCGGAGGCGTGCGCCTGCAGCTCATTGATGAATTTCTTGAATTCGCGGTCGGAGGGTGCCGACTCCTGGGCCGCCACCAAACCGTCGACCACCAGCAGGTTGGCCCGCTGCCCCTTGATTTCCCGGCGCAGGACATCAATGAGCCCTTTGAGGCCATCGCCCTCGAGCGTGTGAAAGGCACTCACGTAATAGAGCGACTCGGGAATGACCGACTCATTGAAGAAACTCATGGGGCGCAGATGCTGCAGCAGCCGGGTATGCATCTCTGCCAGCAACGTCACATAAGCCGCACGGCCGCCGCTCGAGGCGTGTCTGAAGCAGATCTCGTTGGCCAGCACCGTCTTGCCGGCTCCCGGTGAGCCTTGCAGGATGTAGACGCCGCCTTCGAGAAAGCCGCCCCGCAGGATGTCATCCAGGCCGCAGATGCCACTCGGGAGGCGCACGAGCGCCGGAACTGGATCGTCAGGCTTGGTCATCATGCGCACCTGTCTGTGAGCCGGAGTCCAGCGGCAAAACGACCGTAAACGTCGCCCCCTTCGCCGGCTCGCTGCGAACGTTGATGGTACCGCCGTGCGATTCAATCAGACCTCGGACCAGCCACAATCCCACCCCTGCCCCGGCCGGATGACTCGGTTGTGCCGCCAGTCGCTCGAAGCGACCAAAGATGCGCTCCTGATCGACCTCCGCAATTCCGATGCCGCGGTCGTGAACTTCAAACTGCACGCTGCTGTCCTGTTTGCTTTCCAACGACACGTCGATGGACGCGCCGGCGCCAAACTTGATTGCATTCGAGATGAGGTTGGAGACGATCTGCTCGAGGCCGAGCCGGTCCCAGCGGCCGCACAGCGTCGGCGGAATCCGCATGCTCAGGGGCGAGCGATTGAACGCCGCCTCGGGCGAATACGACTCGACGACCTCCCGGACCACTTCGGCAAAGTCGACTGGCTCGACCTGCGGACGCATCCGGGTGGCATTCATTCTGCCGACATCGAGCAGCAGGGAGGCGCGTTTAACATATCGGTCCACGATGTGCTGGACCCGCTCGAGACGGCGCGCGAGTGGACTCACGCCCTGTTGGCGGGCGATCTGCAAGGCGGCTGAGACCTGCAGCAGCAGGGAGTGCATCGGATTGCGCAGCTCATGGGCTGCGATGGAGAGGAACTCGTCACGTGCCTGAAGCAGTTGCTCCAGCTCGGCGATTCGCGCACGCAGCCGCGCCTCATTGTCTGGGAGACTGCTCTGCAAGCGCGGGTCCCCGCTCAAATCCAACTACCCCCGAAAAAATAAATGGCGAACGTCCTGTCGCGCGGTGCGCAGGGGGCAGATCTTACACAATTTTTCCCGCGTTGCGCTCGAGCGCGGCAGGCAGGCGGATAGTCGCCGTATCCCGCGGACTTTGCTGTCCGCGGGATACCAGTCAACAGGCTGGATAGCCTGTCAGGCCGGCAGAACGCCCTTGGCCTTCGCAGTGTGAGTCGCGATTGCGTCCATCAGCGGCGGGCTGAGGCAATCGTAAGGCTCGAGCTTGAGCTCTTTCAGACGTGCCCGCACGGCACCCATTCCATCCGGCTTGTAGCCCGACTCGATAATGGATGACACGAACGCGGCGAATTCGGGAGCGGCCCAACCGTTTTCCTTCGACAGCTCGGTGTGCACGAAGTCGAGACCGTAGAACGGGTGGTTCTTGTTCTCGATGCGGCCGTACATGTGAACGCCGCAGGCGCTGCAGGCGTGGCGCTGGATGGTAGCCGCCGAATCGACCACCTTCAGCTTCTGCTCGTTGGCGGTGACCTTCACATTGTCTTTGCTGATGACAGCGATCTGCGCAAACGTAGCGCCTTCCGGCTTCCAGCACTTCGAGCAACCGCAAGCGTGGTTGAACATGACGTCGCCCTTGAGGCTGACAGTCACGGGTGAAGACGTGCACTTGCAAACGAGCGTGCCGCCGGCGAAGTTGCCGGTGCCCGGCTTTACGCCGTTATCGACGGCAGGATGAATTTTAACAGCCATGATGTTGTTCCTTTAGACGGTGAATGATTCGAGGAGATCGTCCGTAACCGGTGCCCCTCAAAGGACTGGACTCTCGTCCCGAATTTTGGCTCTTGGACATGACCTGATATTTAGAACGTGACGACCGTGCGGATCGACTCGCCCTTGTGCATCAGATCGAAAGCATCATTGATCTTCTCGATGGGCATCACATGCGTGATGAGGTCATCGATGTTGATCTTCTTATCCATGTACCAGTCGACGATTCCGGGGACCTCGGTACGGCCACGAACCCCGCCGAATGCCGTGCCTCGCCAATTGCGTCCCGTAACGAGCTGGAACGGACGGGTCGAGATCTCCTTGCCCGCGCCGGCAACGCCAACGACGACGGATGTGCCCCAGCCACGATGACAGCACTCGAGGGCCTGACGCATCAGGTCCACGTTGCCAACACACTCGAAGCTGTAATCGGCACCGCCGTCGGTCAGCTCCACGAGATGCGGCACGAGATCGCCTTTGATTTCCTTCGGGTTGACGAAGTGGGTCATGCCGAATTTCTCGGCAATGGCGCGCCGCTTCGGGTTGAGGTCAACGCCGATGATCTTGTTGGCACCCACCATCTTCGCGCCCTGGATGACGTTCAAGCCGATGCCGCCGAGGCCGAAGACAACAACATTCGCACCCGGCTCAACCTTCGCAGTTTTGATGACGGCGCCAATACCGGTGGTCACGCCGCAGCCGATGTAACAGACCTTTTCGAAGGGCGCATCTTCGCGAATCTTCGCCACCGCGATCTCGGGCAGCACGGTGAATTCAGAGAACGTCGAGCAGCCCATGTAGTGATGGACCTTGTCTTTGCCGATGGAGAAGCGGCTCGTGCCATCGGGCATCACGCCTTTTCCCTGCGTCGCACGGATCGCGGTGCACAAATTAGTCTTGTGCGACATGCATGATTTGCACTGTCGGCATTCCGGCGTGTACAGCGGGATGACGTGATCGCCCTTTTTGAGGCTCGTCACTCCCGGACCCACATCAACAACTATGCCGGCACCCTCGTGACCGAGAATGACCGGGAAAAGCCCTTCCGGGTCCGAGCCCGACCGGGTGAATTCGTCGGTGTGACAAACGCCGCTGGCTTTGATCTGAATCAAGACTTCGCCCGCCTTCGGGCCATCGAGATCCAGGGTCACAATCTCCAGGGGCTTGCCGGCGGCATAGGCAATTGCGGCTTTGGTTTTCATAGCTAGTGGATTCCCGATTAACTTGACCAGAAACAGTGCGCATGGGCGCCGGACGGTGCGCGCAGTCTGCGCGCATCGGCTCGGCGAGTCCAACGCGGGAATCTATACATGTGGGCCGCAGGAGCAATAAAAAGCCTGTTTGCAGTGCCCTACCTGATGGTCAGTGTTCCAAAAAGGACCACTGACCGGGCGCGGTGTATCGATTCCGATGCTGGTCAGGCACGTTGCACCGCGCGCGTGGCATACTTGCCGACAGGAGGTGAGCGCAGTTGCGAACACCCGGAGCTCCGCCAGACATCGAGGGGGAGGCAATGCTCCAGCCGATTGGAAGTCATACTCGTTACATTCAGTCAGTTCTGAAAGGCACGTCACGCGAAGACAGCGCGGCGACGCCGGACTACGTCAAACGATCGTGGGTCCGTTGCCTGAGTCAGTTCCGTCTCGACCCGCAGTCGCAGCGCGAGCCCTTCGTGTTGCCCCGCGAGGAGCGGCTCGCCCGTAAAGAGCTCAACCTCGAGCTGGTCTCGTTCGCGGATGCGGAAATGGCGCATCTGTATCACCAGCTCGCCGGCTCCGGATATTCGATCATCCTCACCGACCACGATGGTGTACTGCTCGATTATTACGGCGATCTGAGCTTTCGCAACGCGGCCTTCCGGACGGGACTGGTGCTCGGCGCGGTGTGGAGCGAGGAGCATGGCGGCACCAACGGAATGGGCACCTGCCTGTTCGAGCGCGCGCCCCTCATCATTCACCGCGATCAGCACTTCTTCTCGCGCAACACGGGACTGACCTGTTGTGCGGCCCCGATCTTCGACTATCGCGGCGAGCTGGTGGCCGTGCTGGATGCCTCGGGCGAATCGGACCGGGCGCAACAACACACGCTCGTGCTCGTGAACATGTCCGCCCAGATGATCGAGAACCGGCTGTTCCTCAATCGCTTCCGCGACGCCTTTGTCGTCCGCTTTCACAGCCGCCCGGAGCTGGTGGGTACCTGGGGTGAAGGCATCATTGCACTCGATGCCGCCGGCGCCATCGCCGCCCTCGACCGCAACGCACTCTTCCAGTTGGGTTGCAAGGGCGCCAGCGAGTTGCTCGGCGCTCCGCTGGAGCGGGTTTTCAACATCTCGTTGTCCGCCCTCCTCGGCCGCAGCCAGAAGAAATCCTTCCATGCGCTGCCGATCTACGAGACGCGCCACGGCGGCCGCTTCTTTGCCGTCGCGCAGGCGCCGCAGTCCAAGCGCCAGCAGGCGGGTAAACAACAACTGACACCGGATGAGGAGCGGGTGGCGCCCTCGATCAGCCGCAGTGTCCTCGATGAGCTGGACCTGGGCGACCCGGCGATGGGACGCAACATCCAGGCGGCCAAGCGCCTCGAGTCGCGCGACATCCCGCTGTTGCTCGTGGGTGAGTCGGGCACGGGCAAGGAATTATTCGCGCGCGCGCTGCACTCGGCGAGCGAGCGGGCTGACAAGCCGTTCATGGCTGTCAACTGCGGCTCGCTGCCCGAGATGCTCATGCAGAACGAGCTGTTCGGGCGCGCCGGCACCGCAGGCACGGGCGACGTCGATCGCGGCCGAATCGTGCAGGCGAACGGCGGCATGCTGTTCCTGGATGATGTCGGCGACCTGCCGCTCGAGTTGCAATCACAGCTGTTGCACGTGATTGAAGAGCGCGAAGTCATGCCGCACGGCTGCGACTCGCCCATCAAGGTTGATGTGCGGTTGGTCTGTGCGATCCGCGGCAGCCTGCAGGAGAAAGTGCGGCGCGGCGAATTCCGCGAGGACCTGTTCTACCGGCTGCAGGGCCTCGTGCTGCCCCTGCCGCCCTTGCGTGAGCGGCAGGACAAAGCGGCCCTGATCCGTCACATATTTGGCCAGGAAGTGGCCGCAACACCCTCTGTCACGTTGAGTGAGGACCTGGTTGAGGCGCTGTGCGCTCATTCCTGGCCGGGCAACATCCGGCAGCTGCGCAACGTGCTGCGCGGAATGATCGCAATGCGGACCAGCGACCGGCTCGATATCGGCAACCTGCCGTCGGATTACGGAATCGGGCTGCCGGTCGCCGAGGCACAAGCGCGCGAGGTTTCCCCGGAGACGCAATCACTCAATCCGCTCGAGAAGGCCGAGCGTGCCGCCCTGTTGCGTGAGATCGATCTGCACCACGGCAACATCAGCCGGGTCGCCTCCAAGCTGAGCATCGGCCGCAATACCCTGTATCGCAAGATGCGGCGGTTGGGTATCGCGTTCCCGTCGCGCCAGTCCGCGCGACGCTAGGCGCCCGTCCTAGAAGTCGTGGTGGGCTAGGTAAAAGTAAACGTAGGCGGTAATAAACAGCACGCACACACCGCAGGCGATGAACGTCGCGCACGCCGCAGCCAGCAGAACAAAGATGCTCGGTGTTCCCGCTGTGGCGGCACCCCCTCCAAGAGCATCGAAATAGGCGGTCAACAGGACCGCGATGCTGCAACTGGCAGCCCACCGCAACATGCAGACCGGCAGATGACCGCGCATCCGGCGGTTGTGTCGATACGCCGCCATGCGCTCCTCGAAAGAGCCGCGGCTCACGTCCTTCATCAGGCTGAAAGGCGAGAAAAATCTGAACAAGACCTGTAACACGTCGGTACTCGCGAATTGAATACTCAAATAGACGTGCGGGATTCGCACATGTTCCTTGGCGGACTGTGCCCGAGAATATGACTATAAACCGGACCGGGCGCGCAATTCTGGGACCTTAGCCGTACGGCTTCACCCTTGCCCTATTTCGGTGCCGGGCGAGAATACGCGCAACGACGCTGACTTCCCCTGGAGACGAGCATGGCCGACACCATCTTTGGAAAAATCATTGCGGGCCAGATCCCGTGCCACAAGGTCTATGAGGATGACCGGGTGCTGGCCTTCCTGGACATCAATCCACTCACCCGGGGACATACGCTGGTCATCCCCAAGGAGCCCGCCGAGACCCTCGACAAGCTGTCCGATGAGTCGGCAGCGGCCCTGGGGCGGGTACTGCCGAGAATCTGCCGGGCCGTGATCGCGGCGACCGGCGTAACCGAATACAACGTCCTGGAGAACAACGGCTCCGGGGCACACCAGGCCGTCTTCCACGTTCACTTCCACATCATCCCGCGACCGGGCTCAAACGAAGGTCTCGGCCTGAGCTGGCGGGCCAGGTCGCTGGACGCGAAAGAGGCCTCGGAGTTGGTAAAGTTGATCACGACGGCCTTGCAAAAGGCGCCCTGACGTGTCGTTTTTACCTGCTTGCAGACTCTAACTCCGACTCGACGGTGAGCGGCCAATGTCCGCGTCAGGTCTGCAACTTGCTTACGCTTGCATCCCACGATGCAACACTCGGCCAACAGCGGCGCGGCTGCCCGTGCCATCCCCAAATCACCCACAGGCATCCAAGGTCTCGACGAAATCACGCATGGGGGTCTGCCGAAAGGCCGCCCTACCCTGATTTGCGGCGGCGCCGGATCCGGTAAAACGCTGCTCGCGACCAGCTTCCTGGTGCACGGCGCCGAGCAGTTCGGCGAGCCCGGCGTGCTCATGACTTTCGAGGGTGCAACGCATGCGTTGCACGGGTGGCCCGCGAGGGACACCCAGGATCGACGGTGAGCAGGCGAACGCCTGCGCAAAAGGAGAATGGCGAGGAGATCGCCAGCGATGTGGCGTCCCTCGGTTTCGACCTCCCCGCCCTCGTCGACGAAGGCAAACTGTTTGTCGACTACGTGCGCATCGAGCGCAGCGAGATCGAAGAGACCGGCGAATACGACCTGGAGGGACTGTTCGTGCGGTTGGATCACGCCATCCGCTCGACCGGTGCCAAGCGAATCGTCCTCGACACCATCGAGTCGCTGTTCTCAGGCCTGGGCAATGCCAACATCCTGCGCGCCGAGTTGCGCCGCCTGTTCCGCTGGCTGAAAGACAAAGGAATTACGGCTGTCATCACCGCGGAGCGCGGCGAAGGGACTTTGACGCGCCAGGGACTCGAGGAGTACGTATCCGATGCGGTGATACTGCTCGATCACCGCGTCACCGACCAGGTTTCCACGCGCCGCCTGCGGGTGGTCAAGTATCGCGGCTCGCATCACGGCACCAACGAATACCCGTTTCTCATTAATCGCCAGGGACTGAGCGTACTGCCGGTCACCTCGCTCGGCCTGATGCACCCGGCTTCATCCGAACGCCTGTCCAGCGGTACCCGGGAATTGGACGAGATGCTCGGCGGCCACGGCTATTTCCGGGGCAGCACCGTGTTGGTATCCGGCACCGCCGGCACCGGCAAAACGAGCCTGGCGGCCCATTTCGCGGACGCCGCCTGCCGCCGTGGCGAGCGGGTGTTGTACCTGCTCTTCGAGGAGTCGCCGCTGCAACTGGTGCGCAACATGCGCTCAATCGGGATTGACCTGCAACCCTGGGTTGAGTCGGGTCTGCTGCAGTTCCAGGCGGAGCGGCCGTCACGCGCCGGCCTGGAATCCCACCTCGCCGGCCTGTATCAGCAGGTGCGCGACTTCCAACCCGCCGTGACCGTCATCGACGCTGTCACCAACCTGCTGTCGGTCGGCACGAGCAACGACGTCCGGGCCATGTTGATGCGGGTCATCGACTATTTGAAGGTGCACGAAGTGACCGGCTTTTTCAGCAGCCTCACTCCCGGGAAAAACGAGTCCGAGGAGACCCAGGCCGGTGTTTCATCTTTGATGGATACCTGGATAGTGCTGACATTCGATGAAATTGCAAGACAGCGCCACCGCGCGCTGCGCATTCTCAAATCACGGGGCATGCCACATTCAAACCAGGTG
>Ga0307511_10008712_pt1 | contig 10142 bp, 13 predicted proteins | sample 13_EM_MG_FD_200266 | JGI IMG/M metagenome (GOLD analysis project Ga0307511, IMG submission 200266) | Populus trichocarpa ectomycorrhiza microbial communities from riparian zone in the Pacific Northwest, United States - 13_EM | ecosystem: Host-associated > Plants > Roots > Unclassified | place... | reverse complement strand
TCAGGTCGGTCGCAGGTAAGTCTTCAATCTTGTCCAGAAATCGATCTTTCCAAATATATATTCAGCGGATTGCCATTTCTCTTCCCTCTGCAACTAGATTCGTACCTACTGAATTCTGGAAGGTTCAAGCGACCTCATTGGTTGTCCCTCTAACGAAAAGGAAATGTGCTATTCGGGGTGAAAATCGATCGGTCTTCGCGACATGGGAAACGCTGGGTTCTTAATTCCCTTATCGGTCTTCCGAGCTCTTATTAATATCGTGGCCACTTGGAACATCCTCAGGCTGCGTTCTCTCCTCTTCACCCCTATCCTTTGTTGACTAATCCCCAAGTGTCTTCTTATTCGTCCTTTTCTTCGGAATACTCACTCATCCTCGAACTGCGGTTCCCCTTCGTCTTCATCCCCATCCCCTGCTGTCATCCACAACCCACCTATTCTTCGTCCTTTCAGCTCGTCCTCAGGCTGCATTTCGGACCTTCCTTCACCCCCATTCCTCTCCTCCGTAGGCTCATGATCGATTCTCTTATTCCCCCTTTTGCGTAGTTTCTGTGCCTTGAGTTCCACAACCGATAGCAGATTATCTCCATGCGCTTCTTCCACTCGTGAGATATTTGGTAGGAATTTGATTCTCCACCTCAGCTGTGTTTCGTCCTTGATGAATGGTAACCCTTCTCCCCTTATCATACTCCTAACAATATATTTTCCACATTCACCCCTATTTCAACAGGAACCTTTCCTTGTCTATCACATTTAAACGAACAATAAACACGAGCTTCAACATATCTATTCCTGAGTCCATATCATTGACCTCACCATTTCCCTGCCCTTCTCATAATTATGTATCCTACTTTTCAGGAAGAGAGTCCCACAGTACCCAAACATTCTCTGCCCCAACATGCACGATGTTATGCTCTCGAAGCTTCCCAAAATTCTTCACATCCACTGTGATATCAGTTTATAAATTTCAAAACTATAACGAAATCAGCAGCCTCGGGTATTGGATCACACATGTTGAATAGATTGACGACTAATCCCCCACCAATGAAAACTTTTCCAACGCGATCTAAAACCCCTCTCCCCTATCATGAGGCGCAAACAGCCCCTTTAGTATGGAAATTGAAGATTCAAGCCGTTCGTCCATTGAAGATTCCGTCAGTATCAAATGCGATTCCGTTTCTCCGTAGCACTGGAGTTGGCTCCATTGAATTTGACTGGGATAAACAACGGGGTTATACGTGTTGAATCAGAAAGGGGTTTATTGCTGCTACTTGGGCGGTTTCTTCCGCCGCTAAATTCACGTCATGATCCTTATCTCCCTTTCCCAATTTCTTCCCTTCTTCCTTCTCCATCAGAAGTGCTTTGCCTATAGCAGTACGAACTGAAGGTGGCCAATCAAAGGCACTTCCAAAGCCTAGTCCTGGGTGGTTCTAACCCCTTGAACCGGGTCACATTCTTTGTAGTTTTTACCTCGATATACCTTCGAGGTTTAGCTTCTCGCTTCAAGCATGTTTGTTTAGCCTTTGAGGGAAGCGGATAGCGTAATTTGACGTTGATATCGAACTGCCGAACTCCTATAAAATGGGCCCGGTTCAAATCATACCCCCTGAGGAGCTCGACCTATGGTCTGGATGTGGCTGAGGTTGTTGTGGTCGAGAATGAGGTTGGTATATAGTTTGTAGATTCATGGAATTCGGGGCATCAAGAAGGGTCTATTGAGACGTATATGAAGAGATTGGATTCGAAAAAACCGGCAGTTGCTGTGCATGAATTTGTGGAGGCATTTGTGGTTGTGGTATTGGTGGTACTTGTTGTTGACCAGGCATTTATTGTTGGAAATTTTCGATCTTTGTTGCCTCCACATTTGACCCCAAAATCCCCGGGGTTAGCGTCTATAACCTTCTTCTTTTGGGCGTTTGGAGCTTCCATCGCTTACCTGTCATTCCCATGTTGCTCTGAGCTAACGCACTTCTCTGCCATAGCTACCAGGAACGAACGATCCTCCACAGCTAAGTATTCTCGCACCCAGCCTTGCCCTCTTTACAGCCGCATCATCTTCGCCTAATTGCTCCACCACTTGTGCAGCCATCATCATGGCTCCAGCCGGGTCCGTCTCCTGAATCACTCACAGGTCTTGGTCACCTATTTCGACACGGGTTACTGCGTATGGTCTATTTGAGGGAGGTTAGACAAATTGTGATTGATTATTCGGGCTCAATGGAGGGTTTGCTGTACTCTAGCTGACAGGAGGATTTGCCGTATACTGCTGGTTAGAAATCCTTGTATACATGGCTCTCAATCTATCGTGTTCTTCTCTTGGTAGGGGTTTTAGTAGATCACCCTCATGCAAACGACAGTACGAGCGACAGGTGAAGATCCACCAATATGTATGTTCCTATAGGTTTCCACTTCCAAATGGCAGGGTATAGGAGTTTTCCTCGTTAGAATTCTGCGGGTCCCTTTTTCTCAGTTTTGACTGGGGCCCACATTTGTTTGTTCCTTCTCTGAGTTAAGGGGGAAGATCAGAACGTCTTCTTGTTCAATGGAGGTCCCACAGGTGTCGTACTATTCGGTGGGACCTTCGATGTCATAAAGGTCGGCAATTTTGGTGGCTATTTAATATTCGCTGAGAAATCAGTGGGGTCGGGCATAAGCTGTGTCCATGGCGTCGGGGGACGCGGGGATTTGCATGGACCACGTCGGTAAGATTGTTCAGGGCGTGGTAGCGTTCTTCTGCGCCATGCTCTCCGCCATGCTCTCCAGGACCTGGAACGGGTTTCCACTGGGATCGGGGTGGGGTGGTGTTAGTGGTTGTGGTGGCCAGAAGAGCTGATACCGGTACTGCGGCAACGAGTATACGCGTCCCTGGGGGTAGCCCTGCTGCGGGTGGCGGCAGTGCCCAAACGACTAGGAATTGTTGTGTTTTCCTACTGCATAGACTACCAGTTCGTCGTCCCTTATCGATGTTCCTAGGCTCTGCCAGGGTTGGTTTCTTCCTCTTGGGCGGTGCCCACGGTGCCTTGTCACGGAGGCGCCATCTGCTAGGTCATACAAGACGTTAGCCATGTCGGCACAATTGGGTCTGGGGTGTTCTTACGTTTACCTGCCGAAACCACTTCCTCATTCGATGAGCTCTCAGCGAACTGGGTCGTAGGAGAGAAAATGGAGAGGCGTATTAGCCCAGGTGAGAGCGCATTGGTAAAATCACCGCCAATGCTGGTAGCAATTTACCTGGAAGTCTGGCTGTAGGTGCAGGAGATGTCGCTCGGTGATGCTGCAAATCAGTAAATTCAGTATTCGTTGTATCACTTAAGAGCTAGTATTACTAGCTACAGTGATGCGATAGATATGAGACCGACCTCGGTATTTCCGCTAGTCCCGAAACTAGACTTTTTACGATACTGACTAATCAAAACTTTAACCCGCGCTTGGGGTCGAGGCTACATTATCGTAAAGAAAGTCTGCATGCCTGTTGTACCGCATGCACCAGCCACAGCTATTCCCAAAGCTCGGATTATAAGGTTGGAAGCTCACCCAACTCCTGAATCCTGAGTTACTACCTATGACAAAAGCCCTTCAACTCGTGTCCTAACTTCAATCCAAATAGTTCTACGAGCATGGTCTCAAGTCGCCTTAGCCTGGTTGGCACTCGCCTATATTCTACTGCGTTCGACTTCAGGCTTTCATGTTTCGCCTTCACTAACCAAAATCCTTATCGCGGCTAACCACGGGTTTGACGGTTTGAGCGGTGACCCTCCATTCTCCACATGTGGAAATCTACACGGGGACTAGTGGGTAGAGCTTGTGACCAAGCTCATGACGATAGAGAACACAGAGCTTAGTGCACTCGAGCTTATCTCAACACTGGCACCTTATCACATCATCGCTACAGCATAACCTTCGGTTCTGCGTATATGAATCATAGTTGAGCTAAATTGATGAGCCAGCTGAAAGCTCCACAATGAGTAGGTCTACCAGCCAACAAGTAATGCTACAAGAGGCCCGCGACTAGTGACCCATAAGTCTGGTTGTGACCCACATGTAGCATCATTGAGACATATCCACTGCTCTTATCATAATATCTAACCTAAAGATCTGACTTCTGTCACACAACAGGTTTTGTTGGTGGAGTCGCCTGGTGTGTCACGGGCGACGAGCGTTCCGTCATCTAAATCAAACGTAATTCTTGTCCGCTACTCTGTCAGGGAAATACAGCAAGATATAAGGAGAGCACCCAGCCTCTCTCTTCCACCAACATCTGTTCTCTACCAACATCTTCCTCCAGTAATTTCATCTCCAACACATCCTCTCCTCCTCCATACCAGCCCATCTTCGCTTCCCTTCTCCTCAAAGATCTGGTCTCCCCGGGGTTCTCCTTTCGCTGACCAACTTTCTACGGACGTCCTCGTTGACTCGGATCCTTGGTGACGGACCCGAACGGACGGTACACGCGAGTGTGCTCCTACATTAGCCCTAGAAACAATCTCGATCTATTGTCAATCCGCCATTGCTCGCAGTAGCAGAGCTTGGGTCTATATTACCCCTGTGCCCAACGTCGATACTGCTGCCCACAATCTGACCTTCACTCCAACAACCTGACCTTCATTCCAACAACCTGACCTTCATTCCAACAACCTGACCTACATCTGACCTTAATTCCTCCAATTCCATTTGCCTGGTAGATACGCCACACTTCACGGTATCTCTGCGCACGAGAAATATTCGGGCTGAAGGAACAAGCTACTGTGCGAAGTTCTGGCTCTCAAAATACGGGGCGGTGATTCCAAATCCTGTTCTCACGCACTCCGGTTCCATTATTGCCTCTTGAGAGGGACGAATCTCGTCGGGGGTCCGGACATGAGTTGCGACGGTTCAAGGCCAGTGTTTATGGAGCTGGATACCGACTCATATTCACCGCCAATGAGTCCACTGTCACCTGAACCATCTGACTCGGAGCCTACCTTTGCCTCCCGTCCAGGTGTTACTGCTTCTGCGACTACAGCTACTGCGGTGCAGGTTGGGTGTTTGGATATATCGCAGTGTCACAACCCGCTCGTCGACAGCGAGCCCAGGCACATCCCCAAAATCTTGGGCGGTATATCTCCCGACACGACTACATTCACCCGTGACTTACAACGCACTTTCTGTGGTTCCAAATCTTGCTGCCACCCAATCCGTTTCCTTGCTGCCGGGGAGGGTGAATCTCGCCTCCCGTTTAAATCCACGCTGCCAATGTGGATGGTCTCTGCCGAGTGGCCGCCGAGGAGGCAATTCTATCGCTCTAGCACGTACACACCACCACTCAGCTTTCCTCGATAGAGCGTGGTTGGGGGTTGAGCGCTTGGAGAACTTGATAGGTGCAAGGCACTAATCTCAGAAAAAAGCAAGGCTCGGCCTGCAACGAAACCCAAACAACCATCATTGGCTGCACTAAATGGAGCTCTGACGATTGGCAATGCAAATGCCTTGGCGTTCCTGGGGATCTGGTTGGAGATTGTCGATGGTCCGCTTCATCCTGCTGCACTAAAAGAAAGGCTATGACCGCTAGGTTCGCTCTTAGCATTGTGGGGAAAACGACCCATGTCCTGGCATTTCTACTCACGGAACTTCGGTCTTGGTTGTCTGGAATAAAGACGCCGCCCATGGGATGAATGGCAGGCACGGACGTTTAATCAACGGACAGATGAGCAATTCTACGATCCTCCGGGAATTTTGGGTCCAGCGATTGGATTCTACTGGAAACCTCAAACCCCCTGGGCACCAAATACGCCTAACGCACTTCCAAACGACAAATCAAGTTTGCCCCCACTCAACTCCCTCCACAAAGCCCCAGACGAGCAGTTCTAGGACTCTCCTGAAACACTACCACCTGAAAGGGAACAGTCTGGCCATCTCCAACAGTCCCCCGTAACAACCCCTAAGCCCTAGGAGTTCTGGTCCCCCTATTCGGCGTTTGGAACGTAGTACACCATAGCTAAAATAAACATCCACACGCATCCCCCGAAAAGGCCAAGAGGCAACAGTACCGGGGAACCGAACTGACTTTCTGGAAAATCTTTGCCGTGGTGTCGACTCTCCACAACAGTTCGAGAAACGGAAGTCTAAGCAGAAACAAGAGTTGAGCAACCTAGGACGCCAACAGCTGCTGTTATATTGCAGGTTTCAGCTGCCTGGCTACAGAGGTCTGCAGTTGAGGGGGGACAACAAAATGTAATAGTTGGGTGGTGGGATAAGACTGACAGGGTGGAGGGCTCTGCGTTTAATTGACAGCTTCCCTTCATCGTCTTTGGAACTTCCTATTCATGTATGTTCTGTTAGCATAGTGTTCCAAAGTTGCGTTGTTTTGATTTTGTGGATAAATGCAACAACCTTGGCAATAGATATATGGGGAGTTTGACTTGAGTTTTGAGGCGCTGTTGAAGAGAGGTGTGACTGGATGGGATGTAGGAGGTATCTGGTACTTCTACTATATGCATTATGTATTTAACCTGTGGGGTTGCCCCATCACGGCCGGCTATTCCACAACTGGTATATGCAGTGGGTGTGGGAATCCACGCCCTATTTTTATTCAGGGATCGGTTTCCATTGAAACTAGAATTATTGTAAGTATCACAATGAGTTGAGCATTCAGACAATGGATATATGTGGGGGCTTGGTAGCAATCTTGTTGAGCGTTATCTTTCATGAGAATGATTGATATTAAATATTACTGCATGTGACGGGGTAGTGCAACACAACCGGGATATGCAACAAAACAGCTGTAGGGTAGAACTCAATGGGTTTTCAGTAGAATTGGACGATAGGGGGCTCAAAAGCTGCGCACGAGTTCGGAGAATAATTTATGAAGTGCCTAAAGGGCCAGGATTACGGGGTCAAGGGGGGTATATTGATATATGGCTAATACATGAATTGCGTGATGAGGATATATGGCCAGGTATTAATACGGAATAATGTGATTTAGCAGCGTCTGGGTACATTTCCTGCCTCTTTCGCATGGTGCAAAAACCATGAAGTCAAGTCCACACCTCACGGTATGAGGGATAAGACATGAGCATACACTAAAGTAGGGGGGAACCGGGGGTTGAGGAGGGCCTAGGGACAAGTCTATCCAAAACGGTCCAGGTTAAGAGTTTAATATACCACCTGAAGTACCAGACTTAAGGGTATGAACTTCAGGTACTAAGTTCTTTATTTGAGTCATTATCAATATACTTAGGCCCAGATTTCGCTTTCTCCGCATAGCACTCTTAAGAATCTACATACATCTACTCTCTCAATCCTTGCCTAACTGAGCGGCAAATTGACTCAAAAGATTCCCTTTCTCACCCAGATTCACTTAATTCATTGAGTTCTTGAGGTTTCCTCAGCAATATGAAGTTGTACCAACATTTACCTGGTTTTTTTGGGGTGGGTGACCGGGGCGACCTTATCCAGTTCCCATTAATTGCTGTATATAACACTCAGAATAGGATACCTCGAATGAGGAGACCCTTTTAAGCACCTAGGTGCTGGTCCTGGGCTGTTTTGATAGATCTGTTCCTGCAAATCCTGCAACCCCGTCACTAGGCTCAAGTCATAGGTTCTGTATGCTCCTTTGAGGCCGTAAGCTTGTCCTTTTGCTTCACACAATGTGGGTAGACAAGGGAGTATACAAAGACCCACCTCATTGTATGGTTTGGAGTTCACTCCTAGCTAGATGTGGAAATATTGGGCAAAACATATATCAGGGTAATGCTATTGGCTCCGTAAGCCAGGGCTCTTGGGCAGTTTAGATATGTTTCTATGGAATCGCGCGTCCGTCTTGAGCCCCCTACTATCCGGATCTGATCAAAACTTCTCGAGTTTGAGCCTTCACCCATTATGTTGCAGTTCCGCCCCGGACCCCATACTTTGGGTGGATGCTCATGTATTATCCCTCATACCGTGAGGTGTGGACTTGACTTCATGGTTTTGCACCATGCGAAAGAGGCAGGAAATGTACCCAGACGCTGCTCAATCACATTATTCCATATTAATACCTGGCCATATCCTCATCACGCAATTCATGTATTAGCCATATATCAATATACCCCCCTTGACCCCGTAATCCAGGGCCCTTAGGCACTTCATATATTATTCTCTGAACTCGTGTGCAGCTTTTGAGCCCCCTATCGTCTAATTCGACGGAAAACCCATTGAGTTCTACCCTACAGCTGTTGCATATCCCGGTCGTGTTGACTACCTCGTAGTGTGCTGTATGAGCTTTCTGTGATACTGTATGCCAATCTATGGAAATTAGTGCCATGCAATAATTTAACTCCTAAGAGGACGGGGTTTTTGTTGGATATCAGTAGAGAGCCGGTCACCATGTGGGGTACGTCATCATAGGGAGTCAAGACCGGATATCTTCAAACAGTCCACGTGTAATGTGCGGACTGTACGGACTGCGCCAGTGGGCGTAGAGCATACACGGATGACGAATTATTTCTCACGTGAGACAGGCATGCGTACCTGTGAGCTACTACCAGATGTATGGTGTGCAAATATAGAGGTCTTTTTGGTGATAGTTACGTGGTAAAGGCGGTGGCGGTGGAGGCACTGCGGTGGCGAATATGGTGGATGTTATGGAGGTGGGTCGGGTGGTGGACATGGTTCAGTCGGCGAAGTAGGTGTAGTTGGGAACCGAGGTGAAGGAGGTAATGGAGGGGTTGCGGCGGTGATCAGTTACCCTGAACTCGCTTGTGCCGTTAATATATTGTGGCGTGGCACGGTGGAAGGGACTGTGATAGATGTGGCAAACGCGGTGAAGTTAATGGAAGTAGCAAAGGGAGATATCGAAGGAGGTGAAGGAGGTATAGGGTTGTGGTGGTGGTGAGTTACCCTGAACTTGCTAGTACCGTAATGATTTTGGTGGTGAAGCCGGTGGAGGTGGGTAAAGTGGTGGTCTTGGTCCAGTTGGCCAAGTAAGCGGGGGAAGGTAGTGATGGTGGTGAAGGAGGAGGTGGTGAAAGAGGGGTCGTGATGGTGAGAGGTTACCCTGAACTTGCTAATTGGGTGCTAGCCAGTTTGGGTACAACAATGGGGGTATTTACATATACCGTCATAGTCTATTTACATTACCAGACTATATCTATGTACAAGGTGGAAAGCTCATAAACATTTGGTATATCACCCCTCAGCTATAATAATTGCAGCTACCCCTCGGGGCATAGCTTTGGCTAGCAGGCTGGTAGGAATCTCTTTCCATGCTTGTCAACTAATGAAGGTCCCGAGGGCAAGCTGGATGATCCGTGACCTCCCATCTTGCCTCTTGCAACCAAATTAGGGCACGATAACAATTGTGGATAAGAGGGTTATCTTCCATGCGGACAGGTTTGGCACCAATAAGATTAGCTTTCTATCTTGTATACAGAGATAGTCTGGCGATGTATGTAAATATCTTGTGCTCAATCTGGTTAGCGCTCAACTCATTTGTGATACATATCATATTTCACTGCGTAACGATCGTTAAAAAAAGGGGTGAGCTATATACGCACTATATGTGCTTTCATCTATTAGGTGCTTGATTTGGGTCTGTTTCGATTGCGTTAGGGCAAGGAATACCTCGTCAACACCCTGCCTTAACAGTACCCCCTCGGATCAGTCCTCCTACCGCAACATGTGGCATTCAATTGCCGTAATAGTCATTTAAAAGTAGATACTCAAATACGCGAGCACGTTTTTTTACACAAGAATTCGATAAGAAAAAAAAGACGTTTGTCGCTAAGTTATATAAAATCATATTAAAAAAATCGAATTGCTAATGGTATGCGCAGACCGCAACGATCAAGGTGAAATAATAATTCCTGCTAATCAAACTCCGCATAGCACTTATCTATTCGTATATCCTATGGCCAAAGCTACCTCTAGATCCCCTAGCTTTCTGGCTGCAGTATGCAAGGGGTAATAAATCTGGGGTCTTTGCTGTTAATATGACAAACTACCATACACTTACAATGCATTCCCAAATCCTGAGCCTGTTTGGTTGTAAATTGGGCCGGAAAACATTGAGAAAGGCAAATAATTACGTGATCCACTGCTGTGTGATTTTCCGGGATGTGATGTAGAGAAAATTAAAAAAAATGCAAGTTCCCCTTAGGCTTGGGTTTACCTAAGCCGAAGGATCT
>Ga0307511_10008711_pt1 | contig 10142 bp, 10 predicted proteins | sample 13_EM_MG_FD_200266 | JGI IMG/M metagenome (GOLD analysis project Ga0307511, IMG submission 200266) | Populus trichocarpa ectomycorrhiza microbial communities from riparian zone in the Pacific Northwest, United States - 13_EM | ecosystem: Host-associated > Plants > Roots > Unclassified | place... | reverse complement strand
GCAGCGTCGCGAGCTGGCTCATCATGAACGCGGCCGGCTCCTTGGAATCCTTGATGTTGTCGCGGCTATCGTGCAGAAGTTTTGCCCAAAGGTGCGCACCCGGCGACAAGGCAAGGACTTCGCCCTTGGCCAGCCACTGTGCAAACCCTTCGTCGTGCGACCAGTTCTCGACAAGCTCCTGCTCGGTGATCATGGCATCGATGGCCTGTTCGAGGTCTGCGAACAAGGCGTGGCTCAGATGTTCTTCGTTCGTGAAAACCTTCGCCAGGTGGCGAAGAACACGAAACACAGATTCAATCGCCTCGCGGACGGATTTGGAAAACGGTTCAGAAACGAGAAGCGTCTGTTTGTTTTTCACGGTTTCACGAACGTGCTCTGCGACTGATTCGTGAGGCAGCTCCAGCGCAAGACTCACCGATGTAACCGAGACCTGCACAGCCTGGTATAGCTCTTCCTTCGTACGCTCGGCCAGGAATGTGGCCATCCACCCATTGCCCCTCTTCCGGGCTTCGGTCGACATCGTGAGCACGCAATTGAGAACCACGGCGATCAGCAGCTCACGGGTTCCTTTCCCCGGACGGCTGTGCGAAAGAATGTGTCTGAGCGAAAGCCGGTCGAAGGCCCCGATATCGCCTCCGCACGTGATGAGGTGCACGAGCAGGTTCGGAAAGAGCTCGCGAATGATCTCGCGGGTACGGATGAACTCCGCGCGCACGCGCGTCCGTTTGAGCTCTGCCGTCTCCGTCATCTCCTCGAATGGCGTCTCCATCTCCAGTTCTTCGAACATGGCCAGACTCTCGGGCATCCATCCGAATTTCCGCATCCAGGCAATGTGCCCCACCTCATGAACGAGGATGTACCAGCGGCTGGGGACGAACAGGACGTTGAACGGCACATCGATGTGAAAGCGAGCCATGCTGCCACTGTGACCAAGTCGAAGGCCGAAGGTGATCAGGACATCCTTCTCGAAGATGCTGAACGCAACCAGAAGATCGTCCACGTAGCTTTCGATCGCGGTGATGAGACGGCTGTATCCGCCCCGGCCGGTGAGCCCCAGGGCATTGGCATCGTGTTGGAACTGGGCCAGGCCGTCTGTGGCCTGCGTCATGGCGTATTCCGCGATCTGACAGAGGTCTTCCATGTCCTGGCGATCGAGCTCGGTGATGCTGGCCGTTTCGACGAGAAATCTCTGAATGTGGCGTACGACGGAACTGCGGATCGGATCGGAGAGATGATCGAGGAGAGTGGTCAGTACCGTCCCAAACCGGTGAGCCGTCATCGGCGAGCGGCGTCCTCGGAGCTGCTCGGGCAGGTTATCCATCAGGGTCCGGACAGCGCCGATGGCATCTTTCAGCCTTTGATCGGGAGCCGCGACGTGCAACGTCTGCCGGCCGTCTGAAGGGTTGCGGAATCGAAAGAAGGTAGTCGTCTCCGCGTAGCTATTGAACAGGATGTCCTTGTCGACGGGATGCTCGTCACCAGCATCGACCGCACGAGCTTTCTCACCGATGAACGTACGGATTTCCGACAGGAGCCGCATCGCCGACTTGCCACCATTGCCGTCAACGACGAGAGACGTGATGTTGGCTGAGAAGGTGTAGTGCCCCATCTCGGTCGGCATGTCGGCGGCGATCACTTTGCCGCCGCTGAGCTTCTCGATCTCCCTTCGCACCGGCCATTCGATCGCCGGCGGGACGCGAACCAGAAGCGTAGCCATCCCGACGCGGTCCGCGAGGTTACCCATGGCCAGCTTGCCGTTGATCAGCGCCTGATAGCCGCCGATGAGATGCGTATAGCTGGCTGCGAAGACGGGAACGCCTTTGTACGCGTCGAAGGGTGTCAGATCGGCATCTGCCGGAAGCAGGTCCTCGAGCGTGAGCAGACGGATCTGCGACTGGATCTCCAGAAGACACTGCTCCTGGCCGATCGCATGAAGCACGCAAACGATGTCATTCCAGCCCAGCGTGTGCGCGACGATGGCAGCAAAGACCGGCTCGTCTCCACGATTCCACTTCTCGTTCAGCTCGATCAGCCGCCGCTGGAGGTACTCACAGAAAAGGATTTCGGCACCCAGACCGAACTCGCGGCGCACCCAGTCCTCGAAGCGGAGGGAGATGATCATCCCGATTCCGCTGTTCTGAAAGCGGTTCAGTTGATCGTCCAGGTTTACGTTGAGCTCATGGGCCCACAGGTAGCCGAAGTAGCCCGCCGTGCCCGAGATCTTCGAGTCGATGGTGAAGTCGTCGTAGAACTGAGTAAGGACTTCCGGGTAGAGCTCCTTGGCGGGAAGGATGACGACCGCATCCCACTCGGACATGGCGACGAACGTACGCGGCCGCCCTTCCGCTGCGGGATGCATCTGCACGACTGCCTCGTGGAATTCTGCCTCCGTCCCGCATCGCAATCTCAGGAAGTCGAAATGCAGTGCCCGGTCGAGCAACTGGTACTTGAAGGTGTACGGAGTGGACGGATCAATCATCTTCCATTACCCGATCGAGGAGAGGACTGACCTCCGACCACGCCGTCACGTGGTAGGGGATCAGCGAGAGCTCCTCCAAAAGATTGTCGAACAGCGACTGCATGTCGCGCATCATCCAGGCCCGCCGGAGCGCGGCGGACAACGGTTGGAGTAGCGGTGGGTCCAATGGCTTACCGACGTACACGGCTGACAACGGCATACCGTTTGTCGCAGATTGCGTGAGCAGCAGACGAAGACTGGGATCGAGCAGAGAGAGTCCGATGAACATCGAACCGGAGTCCTTTTGAAAAAGGAACGTATTCATGCAGGCCCACGACCAGTGATTTCCCGGCGCGGCGAGGATCTGCACGTACATGTAGGCATCAAGCACGATGTCGCTGAGCTTGTTCGCCAGCGAGCCATGGAGGTGGTAAACATAGATCCCGGGACGCTGGCGTGCGCGTCCCATTTCGAGAGCGTTCGAGACCGAGACGACGACGCGTTTGGCCTCGTCGTCGCCTAACTCGCGACGCAGGGCGCCCTCCATCAAGTCATCAAAGTTGAACGTGAGGATGGCGATGTGCCTGCGCGTATCGGCGTGGTATTGCCGCGCGGCAATCTGGGCTACTTTGCCGATCGGCTTGGTCTTGTCATCGAGAACTTCTTCAGGGTAGGCAAGCACGCGCTGCAGCGCACGGATCCAGTCGTTCGCATTGGCGTAGGCGCCGCGAATGGCCGCCGCCTGGAGGAGCGGATCGGCGATCACGTCGTCGATGAATTGCTTGGAATCAACAGCGGTGAGCGGCGGCCCGGTGGTGTGGAGTTTCCCGCAGTTCTCCATCAGCCGCACGAGCATTTGACCCCAGTCCGGAAGACCGTACTCCTTGTTGATGCCCGCACCGAGGACGAAAACGAGCTTCCCCTCCTCGCGCGAATAGCGCAAGCGACGGAGATACCAATGCAGCTCATCGAAGCTCTCGTGGGCCACCGCGCTCCTTGCGTTTTCGGGAAAGGGGACCTAATGTACACCATTCCATCCATGTGCCGAATGATTGAAATGCGCTCCCCCGGCGCGAGCGTCCGCATGTTTCTTCGGAAAACAGGCGGCGAACTTGCAGTTCATCGTGGGGGAAAAAACTCACCAGACGGACGCCGGATTGTCACCAGCAGTTTGAATCATCCGCCGCCATGCCGCGTCTAAGTAGATAGCTATGGTAAAGTTAGCTACGTTCGGCTCCCCGCCAGCGAAAGGAGTCCGCTTCATGGGCGCTCCGCAAGAGGTCACTCCTGACCTCGCCTCGACAACAAAAATGAACAGTGATAACGAATCACCGACCGACTACGTGCCCGACCCAAGCGCCAGTTTTCTCGAACGCAAGGATCGCCTCCGAAAAGAAGCCGAAGCCAGACCACGAAGTCGCTCCGCCGATGACCAGCGCGGGTCTTACCGCGGCAATACGACCTCCGGTGCCTGGCTTCCATTGCGGCACGGCTCCGCGAAATAACGGGAGCTCCGTCGCCCGGCCCAACGCGTAGCTCAACGCGCAGAAAGGCCGCGCTGCACGCTCACGACGGAATCCTGCACTCCTCCTCCCTGCCGGGAGATGCTCCCTCGCTATAATCGCCCACGAATGTCCGAGGTTTCCACGACTCCCACTTCCCGTCGCCGCCCGCGGCTGCTCTGGACGCTCCTCGGCGCGATGGTGGTCGTGGGGCTGGTGCCGCTGGTGGTGTCGCACTACTTCCTCATCCGCATCAACCGCGATTCGCTGGAGACATTGGAGAAGAAGTATCTGACGCGCTCGGCGGGAAGCATCGCCACTGATGTTCAGAACCTGCTGGCCAGCAATACGCAGCAGCTGACGAAGATCGCCGGGAGCGTGCGGGCGTTGAAGCGCGCTCTGCCGGCGGGGACCGATCCGTTCCAGTACGCGGCGCAGAGCCGGATGATCGCTGACTACATCACGCCGGACAGCGATCTGCTCGGGTTGCGCATTCTCAACCGCGAAGGACAAGGCGCGGAGGCCAAGCCGGCGCAGCTCGACAAAGCGGTCGGGCAGGAGCTCGATCTGGCGCTGCAGGCGGCGCTCAAAGGGCAGGTCTACACCGGCACCTTCCAGTTCGTCACGGCGGCGAATCAGCCGGCGGTCATCATCGCCGTGCCGGTGGTCGATGATGGCGCAGTCATCGGATCGGTGGAAGCGATCATCAGCCTGCGCCGCATCAGCGAACGGATTCGCGACGAAGGGAAGGGCGACGTCACTGCCTTCCTGGTCGATCGCAACGGCAAATTGCTTCTTCACAGCGAGCCGGCCGTCGAGGTGACCCATCCGGACTTCTCGTATCTGAAGATCGTGAAGGAGTTCTCGAAAGCGCCGGTCCATCTGACCATTCCCTACGACGACTCGCGCGGCGGCGAGCGGGTGAAGATGCTCGGCACGGTGGCGCCAGTGGGCCGGCCGGACTGGGGCGTGGTGGTGCAAAAGCCGGAGAAGCTGGCCTACGCCTCGGTATCGAAGATGGTCAACGCCACGATCACCTGGATCTCCATCGCGCTGGTGCTGGCCATTCTGGCGGCGAGCATCTTCGCTTCCGGAATCGCGCGGCCGGTTCGGGCGCTGGCGGAGAGGACGCGCGAGATCGCCAACGGCAATTACCACCAGCGCGTGGAGTTGAAGACACACAACGAGATCGGCGAGCTGGCCGAGAACTTCAACGCCATGTCCGGCGCGATCGAAACGGCCATCGAGCAGCTTCGCAAGGCGGCGCACGAGAACCATCTCCTCTTCATCAACTCCGTGCGCATGCTGGCCGCGGCCATCGATGCCAAGGACCCGTACACGCGCGGCCATTCGGAGCGCGTAGCCCGCTACTCGATCGGCATCGGCAAGAACCTCGGCCTCAGCGAGCAGGACATGCGCAATCTCCGCATCAGCGCGCTGCTGCACGACGTCGGCAAGATCGGCATCGACGATCGCATCCTGCGCAAACCGGGCGCGCTGAGCGATGACGAGTTCGAGGTGATGAAGGGACATCCAGTCAAAGGTGCGGCCATCATGAGCGGCGTGGCGCAGCTCATCGACATCATCCCGGGCATGAAGTATCACCACGAAAAATGGAGCGGCGGCGGCTATCCCGACAGCCTCAGCGGCGAGGAGATCCCGATGCAGGCGCGCATCGTGGCCATCGCCGACACGTTCGACGCCATGACCACGAACCGGCCGTATCAGAAGGCGATGGAGCTGAACTACGTCGTGGAGAAGATCAAGAGCTTCGCCGGAACGCGCTTCGATCCGCGCGTGGTCGATGCATTCACGAGCGCGGTGAAACGCGGCGACATCACCATCGACGACCAAGTGCGGGGCGCCGCGTAGGTGCGATTCCGCGACATTCTGGCCGAGGCGCTGCAGACTACGGGCGGCGCAATCGGCGCGGCCTTTCTCGATTCCGAAGGGGAGAGCGTCGAGGTCGTGTCCGCGCGGCCGTTCGATGCCGATGACCACGAACTTCGCGTCATCGGTGCGTACGCCGGCATCTTCCTCTCGCAGCTTCGACGCGTCGCGGAGTCGTCCGGCGTCGTGCAACGCTACAAGATCGATTTCGCCGCCAGCAGAATCTTCTGCAGCGATCTGAAGGACGGCTATTACCTTGTGATGGTCGTCGACGCCGGAGCGGCGGAAGGGGTGGTGTGGCAGGGGCTGGAGCGATGCCGCGCCGCGTTGCTGGCGGAGATGTGATGGCGATTCGCTTGCAGAGCATCGCAACGACGATGATCCGCGCCTTCGCAGTTGTCTCGCTGTTCGCGGCCCTGACCGCGTGCCGCGCCACACCGCCGGCTCGCGGAGTACGGCCTCCGAATTCGGAGATGCGGACGATCGACTCCGCGAACGTGCGTCCGGCCACGATCGATCCGCCGCCGATGCTGACCGACGAAGCGCCGCCCGTGAAGACGCTGACCGGCGTGGCGCAGGCAGATGCTCCTCCACCGCCAACGGCGCAGGACGAAGCGCTGCGCGCGGCGCTGCCGTTCTCCCCCGCCATCGCCATGGACGCCGTGGACGGCAGCAAGATCTCCATCCGCGCCTCCACGCCGACGACCGAGTACAAGAACAAGCTCTATTACTTTTCCTCCGAGGACCACAAGCGCGAGTTCCTGGCCAACCCGGAGCAGTACACGAAGGGGCTGTTCTCGCACCTTTGACCGGCGGAAGTTTCTGTTAGGCTCGCGCCGTTTCCCGCCAGGAGTGGCCCCGTAGCTCAGGTGGATAGAGCAGCGGTTTCCTAAACCGCGTGCCGCGTGTTCGAGTCACGCCGGGGCCACCAATTTCCTTCTCGCGATCACCCAATTCTGGCGTCGATCTCGCACTGGTTGGCTGCAACTAACTATGTGCAATTTCAACGCGAAAGCGCGACGTACGTTGCTCCTCGTGCTCGGCCTGGTTTTCTGTGCATCGGTGTCGGCGCAAACGGCGCAGCCAGTTGAGAAGAAGTGTCATTGGTGGCAGTTCCGCTGCGATGAGCAGATCGAAGGATTACCGGCCGAGGCGCCGCGGACGGGGCTCGTGATCACCATCGACGTAGCGCTCAACCGGCTCTATCTGTTCAAGGACGGCCAGCTCATCGACAAGTCGCTGGCCGCGACAGGCAGCGAGAAGCTGTTGAAGTCGGGGCGTCGCATCTGGCTGTTCCGGACGCCACAAGGTCATCTCAAGGTGTTGCGCAAGATCGTCGATCCGATCTGGACGAAACCGGATTGGGCGTTCGTCGAGTCAGGCGATCCGATTCCGTCAGCCGATTCGCCGCTGCGAAAGATCAAAGGGCATCTCGGCAAGTACGCTCTCGACCTCGGCGACGGGATCATGATCCACGGGACCGATGAGTTCGATTCGATCGGCAGGAAGGTGTCGCACGGCTGCATTCGCCTGCCGAACGACATGCTGGAGACGCTCTACAAGACGGTAGCGATCGGAACGGACGTTTTCATTTTCGAAAGCTTCGTGCCGCAGACGGCGGCGAAGAAGGAGCGGCACAGCGATCTGGATTTCTAGGTTGCCGGGTTGCCGGGTGACCAAGTTGCCGGAGACTGTTTGTATTTGGGCAACCGGGCAACTTGGCAACCCGGCAACGCAACGCCGCGCTACGTTTTTTTCACTCGGGCGTACAGCGTCGATGGGCTGATCTGGAGTTGCCGCGCGGCTTTGCGGACATTGCCTCCTGCTGCGCCGACCGAGGCGGTGACGTAGTCGGCGACGACATCGTCGAGGGGGCGGATCTCCCAGTCGGCGGTGGGGAGACCGCCTGCCACTTTCGGCACCGAGGCGGTATCTGATTCGAGCAGGAGATCTTCGCTGCGGATCTCTTTGCTGGTCATCGTCAGCATGGCCCGCTCGAGGACGTTGCGCAGCTCGCGCACGTTGCCGGGCCAGGCATAGCTGGCCAGTTTCTTCAGCGCACGCGTGCTGACCGGCGGCGCGGGGCGGCCCATCTCCTTGGCCAGCGGACGAAGGATCACGTCGACGAGAAGCGGGATGTCTTCGAGCCGCTCGCGCAGCGGCGGCATGCGGACGCGGACGACATTCAGGCGATAGTAGAGATCGCCGCGAAAACGGCCGGATGCGACTTCCTGCCCGAGGTCCTTGTTCGTCGCGGCGACCAGCCGGAAATTCGTGGTCAGATCGCGAATCCCGCCGACGCGGCGGAAGCGCTTCTCCTCGATGGCCTTCAGCAGGCGGGCCTGCACGGTCACATCCATCTCGCCGATCTCATCGAGAAACAGCGTGCCGTCGGCGGCGATCTCGAAGAGGCCCTGCTTGGTGTTCATGGCATTCGTGAATGCGCCGCGCTCGTGGCCGAAGAGCTCCGATTCGAGCAGTTCCTTCGACAGACCGGCGCAGTTGAGATCGACGAACGGGGCGCGTGCGCGTGGCGAGCGATTGTGAATGAGCCGGGCGAAGACGCCCTTGCCGGTTCCCGAATCGCCTTCGATCAGGACCGGCGACGGCGCTCGCGCGATCTGCCCGAGGAGCTGATTCAGATTCTGGACGGCGGGGGAAAGACCGGGCAGACGCTCCTGATCGTTGGCGTCACTGCGGCGGAGAGCGATCAGCTCACGGCGCGAGGCAACGATGCGCGAGACCTGTTCCAGCGTCAGCGCCAACATGCTGTAGTCGAACGGTTTCTGGAGGAAGGTCTCCGCTCCGAGCTTCATCGATTCGACGACACTGTCGATCGTCCCGACGCCGGACATCATGATCACCGATACCGCCTCGGAGTACATCTTGAGGTCGTGCAGGACATCGACGCCGTTGCCGTCCGGCAGGTTCATGTCCAGAAGAACGACATCCGGCGAAAATTCGGCAAAGACCGCGCGGGCGTCGCGGGCCGTCATGGCTGTGCTGACCTCCCATTCGTCCGCGAGAAGGGCTTCGAGGCCGGCCACGATGTTCGGATCGTCGTCGACAATGAGGAGACGTTGGCGGAAAGAAGGCTCAGTCACGTCCAGAAATCATACAGCCGTATGGTTCCGAAACAGCCTCAAATCTGTCTGACGCATCCAAGTTACTGATTCTAAAAGGAGTCTGACGTGGTACCGGCCTTGGACTAAGGGCCAGCCATGAACATCCTGCACGCAATCACGCTCGCCGCTCTCCTCCATGGCACGCCTGCACCCACGGTTACCTGCCACACCGGCACGGTCTCCTACAAGTTCGTCGGCGCTCCGGGCGCGACATTCACCTACGGCGGAACAAAGTACTCCGTTCCGGCCAGCGGGTGGGTCGAGCTGCTGAGCGAACGCAACGACAAGAACTACCTGGCCGCGAACGGACGGACTCTGCCTCTCGATGTCTGGCCGATCGATGCGTTCGGTACGCGCACTGTGCCTCTGCAGGCCACCACGCCGCCCACAACGGGCGGCGGCGACACGACCATCAGCACGATCAACAACTGATCTCAATTCGCATCAGACGAAAGAAGGAGATTCTCATGACACAGATCAAGCACTTCGTAGTCGAGACAACCATGGACCTTCGCGGCGGACGTCAGTCGTGGCGCGTGCTGAGCATGCTCTGGTCGGTGGCACTGGTGATCGCAGTTACGGCAGCCGTCTTTCCGCGTTGAGGAGATAACCATGCGCGATGAACGACGCATCACCCTCGTCGCTCGCGGCGCCGCTGCGCCGAAACGTCAGTGGGATAACTCGGCCGAGGCGGCCAATCGCATCATCTTCGTGGAGACCTTTTCGATGCTCGGATACGCACTCGATCATGGCTCACAGGATGTCGACCGGCTTCTCGTCGACAGCACGGCTTCGGCGGACGATTTCCTGAGTCTGCTGGCCAGCCTGCCGCACGAGTTTCTCGGAGATGTGCTGTTCATGCGCAATGACAACACGTTTCTGAGCACAGTGGCGCGCGCTGACGGCCGCCTGCTCTATGCGCTGACGGAAGACGATCTTCAGTTCTACCTGGAAACGCACGGCCTGGTAACGAGAGTAGCGAAAGCGGCCTGATGGGTGTGGCAGGCGGGGAGCTGGGAGTGGAGTTGCAAATCGCAAACTCCCACGCCCGACTCCCCACACCCCGCTCCCCTCCGTGCTACCTTTAGCTCAGTGCAACTCTGGACGTCGTTTCAGCATACAGGGTGGGTGGGGAAGGCCGTCCTGGGCGTACTGCTTCTCTTCTCG
>Ga0307511_10008710_pt1 | contig 10143 bp, 11 predicted proteins | sample 13_EM_MG_FD_200266 | JGI IMG/M metagenome (GOLD analysis project Ga0307511, IMG submission 200266) | Populus trichocarpa ectomycorrhiza microbial communities from riparian zone in the Pacific Northwest, United States - 13_EM | ecosystem: Host-associated > Plants > Roots > Unclassified | place... | reverse complement strand
GTTGCATGTGCTATCATGTGCACTCATGTGAACGTTCATATGCACATTCACATGCATGTCTCGTTCATGTATATATAGCACAATTTAATATGACTGAGGAAACCCTAAGAGCTCAATGACTTAAGTGAATCTGGGTGAGAAAGGGAGGCTTTTAAGTTGATTTACCGCTCGGTTGGGCAAGGATTGAGAGAGTAGATGCCTGTAGATTCTTGGGGTGCTATTAAGTGGAAATCCAAGCCTAAGTACATAGATAATGGCTCTAATAAAGCGCCTAGTACCTGGATTTCATTTCCTTAGTCTGATAATTCGTTAGACTATTAAGCTCTTGCCCTGGACCATTTTGGATAGACTTGCTCCTAGGCCTTCCCCAACGCCCTACCCCCCCTACTTTGGGTGCATGCTCACGTATTATACATCATACCGCGAGGTGTGGACTTGAATTCATGGTTTTGCACTATGCGGGAGGGGCAGGAAATGTACCCAGACTCTGCTCAATCACATTATTCCAATTTAATACCTGGTCATATATCCACACCACGCAATTCATATATTAGCCATATATCAGGATACCTCCCTTGACTCCAAAATCCAGGGCCCTTAGGCACTTCATAAATTATTTCCCGAACTCGTGCACAGCTTTTGAGCCCCCTACTGCCCAATTCTACTGTTTTTTTTTTTAATAACTCATTACTCGTATGTGTCCCTGTCAGAGGGATATGACGAGCCCCCCGGAATCCCGGGAGGTTTCAAGAGCGCACCCTATCCTCCACTACCAAGGCCCATTCAGGACTAGTCTCAGTATGAACTTCACTGAAACCCATTGAGTTCTACCCTACATCTGTTTTGTTTCATATCACCGTCGTGTTGCACTACCCCGTCGTATGCTGTAAGCCCGACACTACCAGACACCCACTCTAGTTACACGCCTTCGTACTCGCCACTACCCTAAGTACTTAGTTCCGAGACTAAGCGGGGGATGTTTTGCTAATCAGACTACGTACCACGTACTTAGACCGCCCGAAAAGGAAGTTGGGTACCTCTCTCAACCCAAATAGGCAATATCTTTCCCCATTCCCAGTTTCACCACGGAACTCCTCCTCATTATGGCAAAAACGGGTGTGAGAGGTTAAGAAGTAACTTATCAAGCACCCAACCTCGCCTCCATTGAAATACAATGAAGTACCTAGGTAGGGACCGAACTACTTCACACCCTACATTCTAATTCTGCCAGCTCCCTCCGCTGAGACCTGTGCAGCGAAGGACCTAGGTATCGAATATCCACTTTCAACCTACTTACGAGCTTCCCCTAGTACTACTAAAGACTCAGGGGTCAATTTATGATGGCCCTCGACTCACCTCCGTCTTTTGTCAAGCACGCAATGTCAGTCGATACCAGCTGTGGCGATACTCACTCTGTGGCATCCTTCCAGTCGAGTGCTTCGTCCTCCGACGAGCCACCGGCCCCGAACCACCCATTTTACAAACTTCCCACCCACCCACTTATCCTGCCACCCTCGGTGCTCAACCGGAAAGTGAAACCAGTACCCTTCACGGAGGTGTGGGATGCGGTGAATGTCAAGCTTTTCATCATGGAGGTCATGGGTACCCTACCAATAAGCCACGACTATCATCAAGGAATCCATATCTGCAGAACCATTTTTGTCAGCAAATATGGGTTTGGCAGGTATATGGACAACATGGCATTGTTCTGGGGCATGTTTCATGATACATATGTGGGGAGAGACAGTGATCCACACTCTGCATCGTGGAGCAGATGGAGGTATGACAGAAAGGTGGAACTCGAACATGTCCTCTGCCATTCTTATATCTGGGGCCCGGATGACGGAGGGAGTTACTTGGAGGAATATATTAATTTCAAGCCTGGTGAGTCGGGTCGGACGTATGTGGAAGATCATGAATACTTGCGGAGGTTTGGAGCGAAAGTCACGATGTTCGAGGTTGGGTGGATTGGTATTGAGAGCTGCAATCCAGAATGGGGGGAAGAGAATGTGACAAAATGCGGTGGTATAGAGAGGTGCGAGTCATCTTGCTTGGCCAAGTTGATGCTTTAGTACTGCGTCAAGGGGGTCTAATCCACTAATTTCTAGTCCTCGCCTCTCTTCCGAGTTCGATGTATCAACCCTGTCCATTGGATTCGCAAATGATAACCCTCCCTATCTTCCCCACGAAGCGAACGGGATGACGGCTGCTCATGAATGGGAGTCCGCTAATCGCACACATGCCTTGAATGTCTTTGCTGCAAGGAAGCATAGGACGTTGTCTCAAAATAGCAGACGGGAGACTCGACAAGAGGCCGATAGGGCATTCAGTATTCACAGGAGTCATTCAGTTTGGAGAGAGGTTAATTTCCTTCCTATTCTTTCAAAATTTATACTAACTTGGTGATCTGTTACTCATCAAATATACAGGCTAAACAGCTTCTCATACAACGTTCCCATTCCAGTAAGAAGCGAATTGTGTCTAGTCCAGTCTCCGTCACTCGGGGCCCTAATCTTGGAGTCCCTCTCCTTCCAATCGCCTCACCCGCCCCTGAACTTTCCAAGAGACATAAAGGGATAGATATACGGAAGTTCAATCAAGCACCACATAGGTCGAACATCCCTGCCAGTGCAACCGAGAGTACACCCTGTAAACCGGTTACTTTGTTACCACAATCGCTCCAAGGATCTTTATACGGGCAACTTGAGGATTTGCTAGTATGTTCGGTCAATAAATTCTTGAAATTTCAGGCTGCCAGCTTAACACAAGAAAGCATTATGAAAGAGTTGGAAATCATGGAGCGTGGACATGATAGTTGGATGCAACCTTCCGACAAAACATGGTTCCGGAAACTTCGGGGAAGAATTGCATCTCTCGGAAAAGTACGAAATTGTCCTGAACACAAAGAAGGCACATGGCTCAATAGCCATGAGTGGGGTGTCATGTCTGGATATAGGCTTACCCATGCTAACGTCGAGTATGCATCATATGCCCACTTTAGGTCTGGGCTGAATAGTTTGCTAATAGCGGATTATTACATCAGAACCTTACAATTTCATGGAGATAGCGCGGAAAGCCCAACAAGTATCCTTGGATTGTGGAGTCGATTGATAAGTGAAGCTTTTTCTGGTGGAAGAACGACCTTCGACGATAGCACCGTGATGCGTCATGTTGACCAAGTCGAGTCGATTCTGGATTTGTTAGGTGACTTGGTGGTCTTGAGGGAGTTGAGAAAGAAGAAGCATGATATAAGGATGCTCCTGAAGCAAGGCTGTAACACTACCACGAGGATTGCTAAAGGTCCGCTAAGTTTCACAGACGCTCCACAGACAAGAGCATCAATTCCCCCAAGTGTTCGGTCCACGCCTACAAGATCTTCATCCCTCTCGAGATTAATCAAAGTAAATCGCCCCCGGTCAATAAATAGCTCTATGAACGCAGTGTGGAGTGAATTTGGCGGGTCCTATGCTACTACCCCAAGTTTACCACCTCTGGATGTGGAGGATATTAAAGATTCTCCGTGCTATGGGAAGGGGAAAGGTAGGGCTAGGGTACTGAATAAAGCTGAGGGGTTGAAACCCACCCGAACGGCAGGACCCGAAAGGGACACAGTCCCCGATCGGGATACTGAGAATGCATGGAGGAAGGAAAACGAGAGGGCAAATGCATTGCAGACACTGGTTGGGAAGCAGGTACCAGTGCCATTGTCTATTGGTACGGCGATGGGAGCGGGGTCCAGGAAGGAGGTCCGATTCCAAGATAAAAAATAAACGAACTGGCTCGCGATCACCCAGGAAGCTTTTTAGTTCCTTCAGCTAGATTGAAGCTAGATTGGCACTATGAGGTAGCTATAAAGTGATATGCCCTGTCTCGGGTGCTGGTGTGAAATGGCTACGTTAGGTGCCAACAGCCGCAGATCATGTTCTTGAATAGAGTTACATATTTTCATGACAAGATATTATGCATTATTATATTCAGAAAAATGGTGAGTGAGGTGATGATGGCGGTGATCACACGGCCAGGTTTATGTTGGCTGTTAATTATATTACATCTACCTCGTACTCATGTACTTTACAGAAACGGTTATTATTTGAGCAACTAATTTTTACCGAGGGACTTATGCGGCTACTAAAGTAGAAGCAATGGCAGCTTCTTCCTTGGGATTGCCCGTTTGAGTAGTCGTTCACAACTTGACACCCGCATTCAGATCAAGCTGAAAAGCTTATAACTTGAGGTTTCGCATACGCACACCTAATCCGGTCATGCTTGCCAATTAAAAAGCTGAGATAGTTGAACCTTGTCAAGCTGATTGTAGATTTATTACGCTACGATAACTTTGTGGAAAGCTTCACAGAGTCCTGTCCGCAGCGGATTACATAACCCGTAATCAGGAGTAAAATCACTAACTCCAACAAAGGAAATACATAACTTGGCGGGGCGGCCGTGACTCGAACTAGGGCTTTCCTCTGGCTATATTATCTTGGCGATTGGCCTTTGTCCAAAAGGGGAAATAACCCCGCTCAGCACAAGGTGGCGTTTTGGAAACGGGAAACGGCTGGTTAGACTCTAAGTACAATGAATTTTGGACTGCTGATAGTATAAATGCGAATATATGTACAATTGTACATATATAGAGCTTGATGGGGCTGCGACTTCCACAACACAAGGCAAAAGTACAAACCTTGTACTATGTGTGCCAACCTGCCTGATATGTTGTGTGGACGCTGCATGTTTATTAGCTTATTGGCAGCACATGCATTGAATTGCGAATGAATTGGCTGAGTTATTTCCATTTGGCCTTGGACCTGGATTGTGAACTAGATACGGAGTAGACTAGGAGCATACATGGTGAGAAGTAGTTACATACATTCGGTTTGTGGTGATGCTGGAAAGCACTTGTAATTACCTCCACGACCGGTACCTAGCTGGAGGGGGCTCGTGTAATAATTCGCTGTTCATATGGTATCGGAATGAGCCCTACGGTGTTGGTATATATTTTGCATTCACTTCTATCCAACGTGCAATCGCGGCACGAGACTAACCCACCCGCTGCGAAGATCCGAATTGCATGTATACTTTACCCTGCCAACCAGACTATACTTTACCTACACCAACGGATCGAGGACTACATACATTTGAAGGAGACGAGACTTACTTGATAGCGCTCTTGGCGAATATTACATAAATGACGAAATCAAGAACTCCTCGGAAAGGAAATACAGAACGCTGTGACGCTTTCTCCAGCCCCAAAATACTTAGCTCTCCTTCCGAACTAGGAGGCTGGGAACTTTACATGGAAATTTACAATGACTCGCAGAACTGGGGATTGTTCTTTTGGCCTCATTCCACCTCAGGATATCCGCCCAATCCCTTCCTTCCTGCCTTTCTCCCTGCTGAAGGTTTCGTGCTTCCCCCCTTCTTCTGTTGGGCCCGAGCCTCCTGCTGTGTTCTGATACTCCACTAGTATATAAGCAAGTCCTTGTACAACTGCGACTGAACTGGCACCTGCCACCTACCAACTGCCATCTTGAGGTTCCTGCGGATACGATAGACCGCGAGAAGCCGGCAGCTCGACAAGCAGCAGAGCAGGGCCGATCGATACTTTAGAAGCTTTTAACCGGGATTTCCTCGGAGGTGCTGGGATACGAAGTCGGACTTTGAGCGACCACCCCGGGGATCGTCCGACACGGTAAGCGACTATGAGTTAGTTTATTAGTTATATAATTAAGTTTGCCTCTTGTGGATAGGGTTAATTAATTCATTGAAAGCAATATCTAGTCCAGCTGAACTGCCGGCTCCTTCTATTCTGGATGCTGTTCTTTCCACTCCTTCTCGAATCGACAAATAAGGTTCAAACTCGAACTTTCGAAATCAAAGATGAAGTCGAGATTCAATAATCTTTTCGTTTACGCAGCGATGCTGGGGGTGGTGTTACTTGGTGTGATGCCCGTGATGGAGGTTGATGCTGGCCCTGCGATGGTATCTATGCGACAACAGCAGCGAAGAGCAGCAGAGAGGTTTAGGAATGCGTTCCCGACAAAGTATAAGAATCCGGAGTCGGAAATACTGGCTAGCAAACCGTGAGTTCCTTTTTTTCTACACTAGGCCATAATCCTGTGGAACGTGAATTAACGTGAATTATTTGTGATAGGGTACCGAGGGTACAGAAACTTCAGGAGATGGATGAGATTCCGGAAGATAATGCTAGTCAGAAGCTGCCTGCTAGTAATACACAACCGGGGTTTGATTATGCGACCATGAAGGTCAGGGGAGTGAATTTGGGGGGATGGTTGGTGCTTGAGCGTAAGTGGATTTCTGCATGAGTTTGTCAGCAGGCTATTAACAACTGGATCATGCCGTAGCGTGGATTACTCCAAGCATTTTCGACCAGTTCGGGTTGGACAGTGGGTGGATTGATGAATTTACCCTATCCCGTGGATTGGGTAAGGAGGAGATGATAAGGAAGCTGACGCCACATTGGGAGTAAGTTTGAAAACCACACAACAGATTTTTCTTGGTTTTTTTTATATACTCAGATACTCATGCGGAGGGGCCATGAGGAGCAAGCCGGAAGTCCGGCTGGATTCAGACATCGGCGTAATCCGGCCGTGCCCGCATTATGTTCAAATTTAGAGAGAAAATCCCCACACAACAGATGCTTTGTCGTTGCCGTAGAAGGAGCTAATAATCTTTTTCATAAGGACCTGGGTTACCCTAGCCGACCTTCAACAAATCAAGAGATACGGAATGAACCATGTCCGGATTCCCATCGGGTATTGGGCTGTGGCCCCTCTCGATGGTGACCCATATGTTCAAGGCCAGCTTGCTTACCTTGACCGCGCGGTGCAATGGGCGAGGCAGGTTGGATTGAAGGTTTGGGTAGATCTTCATGGTGCCCCAGGGAGTCAAAATGGCTTCGATAATAGCGGACAAAGGGATAGGTTGCAGTGGCAGAGCACACCCGGCTTTGTGGAGCACACGTTGAAAGTAGTTGGCATGCTATCTGCGAGGTATGCGAAAGCGGAGTTTGCAGATGTAGTGACTGGTATCGAGGTGCTGAATGAGCCGCTGGGGCCGAGGTTGGATATGGGGAGAATTAGGCAGTTCTGGCAAGGTGAGTTGAGAAAAACATCCACCCCCGAGGTTAATTTTTCTAATCGGAGCCGGGGATAGATGGATATAAGGAAATCCATAGTAAAGCCACCAACCCTTCAGTCGTTACCGTCATTGGTGATGCTTTCCAACCAACTCGCACCTGGAATGGCTTCATGAATCCTCCGGATTTCAAGAATGTACTGCTCGACGTACACCACTACCAAGTCTTTAACCCCGGCGTGTTACAAATGTCAGAACAGCAGCATATCGACCAAGCTTGCGGAGTCGGCTGGGATAACCGCGGAGTAGACAAATGGGTCGTAGTTGGAGAATGGTCGGGAGCATTCACAGACTGTGCAAAGTGGTTGAATGGATACAACACCTACTCACGATACGAAGGCAGATTCGGCGGCAGTCCGTATATTGGTAGTTGCGGGAGGAAGGTTTCGAGTAAAGTTGCGGAGTTACCGCAAAATGAGAGGGATAGAATTAGGAGGTATATTGAGGCGCAATTGGATGCATATGAGCAGAAAACGGGATGGATTTTCTGGACTTGGAAGACGGAAGGAGCACCGGAGTGGGATATGCGGGATTTGTTAGAGCAGGGGATTTTCCCGAGACCGGATAACCCGGCGGATAGGAGGTGGCCAGGGCAGTGTGGGTTTTAGGTAGACCCGTGGCCAATGTTAAGAAAGAAGGATTCAATGAGGGGTGGGATTTGCGGGATGCAGGTGAAGCCGAAGGTGGATGATGTTGAGTTGTTGGGCTTGGGTGTGATAGAGTACAATAGGCGAGCGGGACTGCTGAAACGAGAACCAGGGCATATGCAGCTAATTGGGGGGCAAGTTCGGGGATGGGGGTTGGGGGTTGGGGATTAATCCGGATAGGTATACTAGGTAGTACGGTGGAACATGATTATGGGTTGGCCATATTGGTGGTGATTGGCCCCAAAGAACTTGAAGGAGGGGAGTTCGAATGGTCGGTCGTTGTAATGATGTTATGATATCATGAGCTTTGCTTAATTAGTAAATGTTAGCAGCTAAGGGAATGCTAGCTTTTTGTTGTGAGATTGTGTATGTGAACTATATGCGCGAGTGGAAAATGAGTACTAGCGAACACTGACTGGAGTATATATGTATATCATGGTGGTCATATCATTCGCCGTCGTTGTCTCTCGTTAGGGGACTAAGTCGTATTGCTTCTAAGAAAGTGAATATGTAATTTTATTTTGGAGTTCCTGTTTAGTTTTCAGCTGACGTTCAATGTTCCTGTTTTAGGTATGGGCTGTAGCTGTACGGTTTGAGGCTGAGGCGGGGGCTGAAACTGCAGCGAGTAAGATTTTAATGGTGATGTAAGATGTAACTGTTATATAGTCTGGTTCCGATTAAATCGCAGATGCCAAGATCAGGTTAGAGTGGCGGGAACGTACTGTTACCTTACACAGTCTCGAGCATATACACGCACTCGATCAACTTACAGCCGTCTAGAAAATAAAAAGTAAAAGAAAGCGACCACACCAGGAGTCGAACCTGGAATCTCTTGATTTCGACGGGAGTCGTAGTCAAGCGCCTTGACCATTGGGCCATGCGGCCATTTTTGATGTTTCAAGTCTGCTAAGCATAGTATATAATGTATGTGACTTAATTTAGCAGCTGCATTCACATTTGGCAATTGTGGGATGACAGAGGTACCTATCCCCTCTTGGGGAAATCTTGATTTGAGTTATATTTATATCGGCCTCGAAGCCGATATACTGCTGTATACTTGTGATGTAAAGTGTCTGTCGGGCGATTTCGGGTTATCAATATACATACTGTACGTACAATCCCTACCCAAAAGTACATGCCGATCGCGCGAGGAAAAAAGTGTAGATGCAGTGACTGTTCGGTGCTTTCAAGCTCCATAGTACAACAACCATGCCTCCCCGCATGCAACGAGAGATGATAGTGGTCCAGAGGGGTATCACCCTCGCTTCCTTGCACCTACAATGTTCAATTACCTTGATCCTACAGAATTCTGGTGGGTCATTAGTCAAATACCCAAAATTCCCTAAATCCAACAGCTAAGCCGGAATATATTGAAAATGCTCCTAGGTCAAAGAGGTCAAAGAAACTCGGCAACCAAGATAACAAGGCTATATTTTGGTATATAGAGTAGAGTAAAACATGGAATAGGCATCAGGCTCGGGAAAACTCTAGTCCTTATGATAGTCATATGTTGGTAGATATCTTGGGCTGCTACTTCCAGGAAAATAGACTACGCAAGTGTCTATTAAGCTCAGACAAGACTTGCCTGGGTCTGGTAGCAACAGCACTGGGCTACAGAAGATTTTGGGAGTAGAATTCGGGGTAACCTTAGAAATTTGGAGTGATAAATGCAGGGTAGGGCAGTCGGCAAATCTGAGTATTTTGAACATCTGGGGAAAAGCGGTTAAGGGACTGCATTCGTCTAATTCCAAAGGGCAAAGAGGCTTCTATAATTATTTGGGAGTGTTTTTGAAGCGAAAACCATTGAGATTTTGTACTCTTGGTGGATCACTCGGTCAACTTTCAGGTCTATTGTTAGCTGCTCAAGATGCTCGTCCTCTCTGTCATTGACAATATCAGTTGCTAACCAACCACACAGTTGGAGGTGCCAGACTCCGACAAGACAATGCTCCAGCCCATACAGCAATATTAATAACTAAATTTCTTGAACACGGTTAATGAACACCCTCCATACAGTCCAAGGTCCCACCGCTATGTACCATGCATAGATTCACTTTGAAAGTACCTTCTTGCAAAGCACCCCATCTTTACCAACATACCTGGAAGACTAAATGCAGCTCATTTTAGACTTGCTGAGGCCTTGCTTGAAGCCTGGAAACAATTCTGGAGTCTGCATCTAAGTAGTTGTGGAGAAGCAGCCATGACCGGGTGCCAGCTGTAACTGCAGCGTAGGGCTGGTACATGCTCTGCTAGGCACACCTTCGCTTTTCATTTCGCTTCCAATTCTTCTTCAATCTGGTTGCAACCTCGGATTCTATTCCTTTGGTACCTGTATTTAGCT
>Ga0307511_10008709_pt1 | contig 10143 bp, 11 predicted proteins | sample 13_EM_MG_FD_200266 | JGI IMG/M metagenome (GOLD analysis project Ga0307511, IMG submission 200266) | Populus trichocarpa ectomycorrhiza microbial communities from riparian zone in the Pacific Northwest, United States - 13_EM | ecosystem: Host-associated > Plants > Roots > Unclassified | place... | reverse complement strand
ATTCTAGTTCTTGTCACGGATTCTCGTTCTTGTCACGGATTCTAGTTCTTGTCACGGATTATAGTTCTTGTCACGGATTCTCATTCTTGTTACGGATCATCCCTCTTGTCACCCATCATCGTTCGTGTCACCGATCGTTTTGTCTTGTTACGCATAATTTCCCATCTCCCCCTTAACACCCTATATTGCCCCGCTCCCACCTGCTGTACATCCACCGTTCTACCTACTCCCCTCATTTCCACAATACCCACGCCACATACAGAAATGCCTTCTAGCCCGGCCCATCGAACTTGCCCATCCCAATTTAATCTTATAACCCCTACGTATATGTACTCAAAATCATAATCCCAACATCAGAAACCTCAATCCCACTACCAACAAAGCCGCAACCCTGGTATCTCGCAAATTACTCCTTGCGCACACACAAAGGAACACCAACCAACTCTGTAAAACTAACGTACTATGGATATCTAACATACTCTGGAAAACAAACCCACACACAAAGGAACACAACCCAACTTAGGAAAACTCACGTATTATGGACTTCTAACGTACTCTGGAAAACAAACCCACCAATGAAATCTCACGCACAATGGGAACCCAACACGCAAAGGAAATCTAACAAATAAACTAACATGGATACCCAAATGACATTTACCAGATCGCATTTGGTTTGGCTTACCAGTATATAGAATTATACTTTGTAATTTCTACATTGCGTGTGCCATAGCTTTTTCTGAACCCTGGTTGCAATGGAGGGTGTGAGATGGACCGATGGTGTTGGAGGCCGCTTCGAGCCGCGGTGTGGGGTGGAGGGCGATGGTGTCCCTCGTTCCTCCTGCAGTAACCTGCATTGGAACAAGTTTGCTCTTGCTCCTGTTAACTAGGAACTGAAATTGAATGGGCTAGATACCTGAGAGATTGTGTCTGCCAAGTCATCATCTACCTCAAACTCTTCTTCAACCTCCGTGCTACTATCGGATTCTGAATCTGTATCACCAAGTCCTGCTTGTTCATCAAGAGGAATGGGCATCATGGGGCGGAGGAATTCAGTGTCATATGGGAGAGCCTGTCTCTCCAGCCCTATATCATGTTCATCAAGATCAGCTAAACCTTCTTCAACATGTGCAGGGATGTTTTCTGCCTCCGCAGCATATTTCGCGTACATTGAGTCCCAGGATTTAGTCAACATTAGCACTGTGATCTTCTTGTGACCCATTCGTTTCCGGCGGTATGGCAAAAATCGCAAGCAGCGCTGAATACATGCTCTACTACCACCGAAGTCAGTGGAATACTCAATACGTCCCTTGCCATTCGTGCTAGCAAAGGGTATTCAGTTACATGAACTTTCCATCAGGATATTGGGCACTGCCCATCTAGTATGGCCAGACTACTGGCTAAGTATCTTTGGATCTCAGGAATATCCTCCGATCGGTTCATTGTATGCCCTTGCAGTCGATGCAGGATGTAGGATTGTTCTGAATCATCCAGGCGACTCTGGTGAACCGGTGGTTCCGGTGCGTACCTGGCGTAGTTGAACTCAAAGTAGTCCTCAAACTGCAGTCTACGATCCCATTAATGTCACAATTTCATCTTTGACCATGTCACGGATGCACCTGGTGTCACGGAATCTCCTTTGTAGTAATGTTTGTAGGTTCCTTGAATTGATACGTAATTGTAATATTCCGAATATTGAATGCAGTCCGTATTCTCGTGGTTCATTGCAGGATCCTGTACTTTGACATTTCCCCAATCCTTGTACAACGCCAACTTCTTAGATGGATCCAGGATCATCGCTAGATTGTAGATGAGGGATCGTTTTTCCGTCTTAGAATAATACTTCTGGAACATCTGCTAGCATGCCTTCTTTGCGGACAGAAATCCAGCTGCCCAGGCTGTATTGGCTGGAAGTTTCCGGATACGTTTGCATTGTTTATCGATATTGTCAAAAATGTCATTATAGATAAAGAAGGCATTGTGTATAGTTGCATGCTGACCTGTGGAAATAGCATGCATGTAATCCGAAAGAGGTTTCAAAAAGATTTTAGCCTCCTGGACTTGCGTCCATTCCTCTTGAATCAGCCACAACTGGCCATACTTCCTTTCCGTCGTAGCTAAACTGATACATTGTTCGATGTATGCCTGTAGGCACAATGCTCGCATAAGAATATCAAAGGTGGAGTTCCACTGGGTTTTGATGTCCTGGATGAGGCCCATTGGCACCTACGTGCCACTTTGGAGTTCCTTGAATTGTGCCAACCACTGAGGACTGGCCACTATGGCTTTGCAGAGCTCCCGAACCTGTACAAGGTCAGTACATGGGCGTGAGGAGAGTGGGATTCTGTGACACAGTGGGATTTCGTGACACAGTGGGATTGCGTGACACAGTGGGATTCAGTAACACTGTGGGATTCCGTGGCACAGGGGAATTCCTTGACAAAGGTGAATTCTATGACACAGTGTGGCATCCCGTAATGCATATAAGAACCCTGCATGTTATAGGTGCCTTACACAGAGGACAAAACTTACTTTGCATACAGATCGCACAAATGTACCTGGTGCATAGTTTTGCAGTACTTTGATCGATGTCTCGATTTGGGGGGTGGATGAGACGGTATTCTCATTTTCTGGGTTAGACTTGAGTTCTTTCATGAACTTGTGGCTCACCAAAGCTATAACATACGCGAGGCAGGGTAGTCATTATTGCTCTGCATTCCACTCTGGGCCGAAGATATTAGTCTGTAAATGCTTAGCCAATGCCATGTTAACACTAGCATTGTCTGAGACTATAGCTAAGACTCGGTTTGTGATGCCCAAGTCCCGGATTATTTGGGTTAGCTTATTAGCTAAGTGTACTGCATTATGAGATTCCCCTCCAAGGAATTGGAATCCGATTGTATGTTGACGGAGTTGCCATTCTTTGTCTATATAATGGAGTGTTGTACCCATGAATACCAATTTGTTTGGCGATGTCCAACAGTCTGTGGCGATGTGGAGCAATGTGTCTTGTAGCAGGCTTCTCTTAAGCTTACCTTGAATTTCCGCTGCATATTCGTATATATTTCGCCGAAGTGTGGTAGCACTGGGAATATGAATTTGAGGCCTAAGCACATTTAGCAGGCAGTGGAACTGTGGATACGCGATAGTTCAGAAAGGTAAGTTGGAGGTAATGACCGTTTTCATGAGTTCATGTTGGAAGATATCATCACTAAATTGAGGGACTAGGGCAGTGGTAGTTGTAACGGTAGTCTTAGCCTTTGCATACTGTGAGTCTCTATCTTCTACTTTCGCATAGATTATATAATTACCCTCCCAAACATGTTGGCAAAATCCTGCTTCATTCGCTCAGTAGCCGCGCGACATTTCCTCACGCTCAGATGTGATTTCATGTATGTCGTTCTAATGTTAAATGCACTAGGGTGCTGCATGGTACCTTTGCAACCTAAGCAATATATGAATGGTTCCCCACTCCTGACCTTTGCCCCTTGACCGAATTGAGCCCAGTGCGTTGCCGTTCGCAGCTTTGAATCCCATTGGGGTGGACTAATATTGCTCCACTCCTGTACCGCCTTGGCAAGATTGTCACGGAGTTTGGCAGCCCAGTCGGTAGTCTCCCACCACTCTGTGAAACCGGTAGACTTCTTAGCTTCCCACTTGAAGGGCGTGCCTCCCAGAATCCTAGTAAGGGAAGAGTCGATTGAAAATAACTGAGAGACTACGGTACTGGGAGAGAGAGACATATGGGCAAAACGAATTGGTGCTAGATAGTGTATGCGCTGTTGTGGGCGACCTTTTGTCAAGAAATACAGCTGGGAAGTGAACGTATTTATTCACCCTCTATGGCAGATCACACAGTCTCACGGAAAATGGCTTCTGTCACGGAAAATGGCTTCTGTCACGGAAAATCGCTTCTGTCACGGAATTCCTCTTGCATCACGGACACTTGCGGAGGCCCCATACACATTGATTCGCATTGCATGGGTACGTACCGTACTTTTACAAGCGCAATAGGGGAAAAACCAAACCAATTTATGCAAATAACGATATAGCAGAAAAAATATGTTATTCATGTGCCGACGCTTGAGCATCAACTGCAAGCCAAACCCAGTCCCAATTCAAGGGCGCAATCCTCCAGGCAGGCCAATGCATTGACATATATGCAGCTTCTGAGCCTTTGAAGGCTGCTGTGACTTCTGACTTGTCTGAGCGTTCCGAGCTAGAAGATGATCCCGACAACTCACTTAAGGAGACAAGGCTTCCACTATCGGTTGAGCAGGATGATGCTGAGGTACCACTGTACCCACAATCCATGGCACAGTCTTCGACATTATTCATTCCCATGTCATAGTCATTGTCTGCCTCACTATCGCTATCGCGAGATATTTCACCCTCACTATCGTTAGGTGTGGGGGTATTTCATTGGAGTAAGGTGCATCTCCACGTCCAGTCGGGCCTTGCGTGGAAGTTTACTATCTCCTGAGGTCTACAATGAGTTAGCTTGACGTTGTGGCTACATGCGTGATCAAAAACATGCCTCGGGGAGAGTAGAAGCAAGATGTATTCCCCACAACATTGTACTGTTATCCTAGGCAGTAGGTGCCATGGTTGGGGCACAAATACACATATTCGAATCTGCAAGATATCTGGTGTTCGATGTGTCTCGGAAACCACCTTTAATAAGGTAAGCGGGGACCTGGAAGTCTTTGGGCCTTAATGTCAACTTACCGATGGGAATTAACAATTTGAACATAAACTCCAGGACAGTCCACTCATGCCGTTGGTATGTGGTCGCCAGCGACTATGGTAAAAGGCGAGATGAGTAATCCACAATGAATCATACAGAGTGTAGTCATCTAGGTAAAAGGCATTTCAGGTAGACACTGCTCCAGGACGTAGGTGGCACCGACCGATCCAAATCATCTCGAGCAGTATTTGTGCTACAACCCGTGAGGCAATCTGGCTGGAGTTGAATCGATCCATAACCAGCTGTGTAGTCTCAGATCTTACCAATTCAGCGCTGCTCAGGCTAAGGAAGTGTTCTGGTCCATTTCCCTGTTCCCACAACTCTCTCAAATATTCAAAAGACTCTTCATCGTCGGGATTGCTATAGTACACTGCCATATCGATAATTGTGAAGGAAATATTACCAGTATATGATGGCAATACCGACATCCTTTATATATATATACCTGGGGGAAGCTATTTTTTTTTTAATAACAACCCGTTGCTCATATGCAGTCCCAATGTAGGGTACATGATGAGCCCAAAGTTCAGGAGGGGGCAAGGTTAGTTAGGCCCACCCACGCAAGTATGTACAACATTAGGACGGTAAATAGAAGTTAAGAAATGAGTAAAGATAAAGTTAACTATTCCAGCAAGAACCCTTAAATGGCAATGTTAAGTTCAGGAACCGGCTCTAAATCCGCGCTAATAACCAGACTAATACTAATCCCATCGAAATGAGCTGGTTTAGGACGTGCCAACCAGACTATTTAGGACTTACTTACCAACTCAAGTTATACGCTAGTGCATGGACCTTTACCAAATTACGCCTGGCTCGACAAAATCGCACCTAGTCCTAAACCACTACGGAGCAGCTCCTCTGAGCTAACCAGCCTCTCTGTAGGTTTTCTGCATTACCTTCACTAGCTCATTACACCAGATTTTACTTTAGTGGACGAGTGCCGGTGCAACTCGGTATTGCTATGACAGCCAGTCCGTGACACGACTCACAGTTCCTGATGAGACAAGCAGTCTGTGACAAGACAACCATTCTGTAACAAGACAAGCAGTCCGTAACAAGATAACTATTCCCTGATAAGTAAACTATTCTGTAACAAGGGAGCCAGTCCCTGACAAGACAACCAGTCCTAGACAAGAGAACTAATCATGACAAGACAAATATTCCGTGACAAGAGAACCAGTCCGTGACAAGTTAATCGGTCCGTGACAAGAGAACTAATCCGTGACAAGACAAGCAGTCTATGACAAGACAACCAACCTCAAGATTCTTACCCTAAGACACAATCTTGATAGGCATGTGATTCATGCGGCATAGGAAACCCTCATTTGGTAGAATAGCCAGCCTAAGTGACGACTCGGGTATTTCTGTGTTTCTTCTGTTTCTGAATTTGCTTAGCTATCGTAATAGCCTTATCAAGAAGGTTGGAAGGTGGAGGCTAGATCCAGATGGTGGCCAGAGCAATGCTAGATAAAGTCCGCATGTCCTCACACTACACTGACAGCAATTTACTCCTTGTTCTCACAATCTCATCTATGCCAACACACTATAACACACTATGCATACCTAGTGTGCGCCACGGGTCGAGTTGGTAGGAGTTTCTCCCCCTAACAACTCACGCGGGTATCGCCTCGCCTCGGTAAGCTTTCGCACCAACTCGACTAGCGCCGAATCGGCGATTAATCGGTGATCTAGAGATCCCTCGCCAATGCCTCACGCTAACTTCCTTTGTCCTTTTGTTTATGCCTAGCCCCACCGCTTCCGAATTTGCATTTGTTTCTTCATCACATATCTACCCATTCCCTATTGTTCTCATTCCGGCATACTCGCGTTCTCCGTCCTTATTCCACTGCTCCCTGATCCCGCTCGACCTTATAGCATTTACCCTCGCTCATGCACCCTCCTCCTCACCACGCATTGCTCCTCTTCCTGGTCATGTGCATCCTGTACCAGATCATGCCTCTTGTGCCGGAATATTGTCCTTATCCTGCAATGCCATCATTGTCATGGAATACGGCTCTTGTCACGGATCCCTACTCTTGTCGCTGATCACTGCTCTTATCACGAATTATTGTCCCTGTCATGGATTCTCGTTCTTGTCACGGATTCTGGTTCTTGTCATGGATTCTCGTTCTTGTCATGGATTCTCGTCCTTGTCACGGATTATCGTTCTTGTCACAGATTCCCATTCTTGTTACGGATCATCCCTCTTGTCACTCATCATTGTTCGAGTCACCGATCGTTTGTCTTGTTACGCATTATTTTCCGTCTCTCCCTTAACGCCCTATATTGCCCCGCTCCCACCTGCTGCACATCCACCGTTGTACCTACTCCCTTCATTCCCGCAATACCCACGCCACATACAGAAACGCCTTCTAGCCCGACCCATCGAACTTGGCCCTCCCAATTCAATCTTATAGCCCCCACGTATACATACTCAAAATCATAATCCCAACATCGGAAACCTCAATCCCGCTACCAACAAAGCTGCAACCCTGGCATCTCGCAAATTACTCCTTGCCCACCCACAAAGGAACACAAACCAACTCTGGAAAACTATCGTACTATGGACATCTAACATCCTCTAGAAAACAAACCCATACACAAAGGAACACAACCCAACTCAGGAAAACTCACGTATTATGGACAACTAACTTACTCTGGAAAACAAACCCACCAAGGAAATCTCACGCATAATGGGAACCCTGCACACAAAGGAAATCTAACACATAAACTAACATTGACACGCAAACGACATTTGCCAGATCGCATTTGGTTTGGCCCACCAGTATATAGCATTATACTTTGTAATTTCTACGTTGCGTAGGCCGTAGTTTTTTCTGGACCCTGGTTGCCATTGAGGGTGGGAGATGGACTGATGGTGATGGAGGCTGCTTCGCGTGGAGGTGTGTGGTGGAGGACGATAGTGTCCCTCGTTCCTCCAGCAGTAAACTGCGTTGGAACGAGTTTGCTCTTGCTCCCGTTAACTGGGAACTGAAACTGAATGGGCTAGACACCTGAGAGGATGTGTCTGCCAAGTCATCATCTACCTCAAACTCTTCTGCAACCTCCGTGCCACTATCGGATTCTGAATCTGTATCGCCAAATCCCGCTTGTTCATTAAGAGGAATGGACATCATGCGGCGGAGGAATTCGGCGTCATATCGGAGAGCCTGTCTCTCCAGGCCTACATCATGGTCATCAAGATCAGCTAAACCTTCTTCAAAATGTGCAGGGATATTTTCTGCCTCCGCAGAGTATTTCGCGTGTATTGAGTTCCAGGATATAGTCAACATTAGCACTGTGATCATCTCGTGACCCATTCGTTTCCGGCGGTATGGCAAAATATCGCGAGGACTGGTAAATACACACTCTACTGCCACCGAAGTCACTGGAATACTCAATATGTCGCTTGCTATTCGTGCTAGCGTAGGTTATTCAGTTGCATGAACTTTCTAACAGGATAGCGGGCACTGCCCGTCTAGTATGGCCAGACTACTGGCTAAGTATTTTTGGATCTCAGGAATATTCTCTGATCGGTTCATTGTACGCTCTTGTAGTCGACGCAGGATGTAGGATTGTTCTGAATCATCCACGCGACCCTGGTGAACCAGTGGTTCCGGTGCATACCTGGCGTAGTTGAACTCAAAGTAGTCCTCAAACTGCAGTCTACGATCCCATTAATGTCACAATTTCATCTTTGACCATGTCACGGAGGCACCTGGTGTCACGGAATCTCCTTTGTAGTAATGTTTGTGGGTTCCTTGAATTGATACGTAATTGTAATATTCCGAATATTGAATGCAGTCCGTATTCTCGTGGTTCCTTGCAGGATCCTGTACTTTGACATTTCCCCAATCCTCGTACAACGCCAACTTCTTAGATGGATCCAGGATCATCGCTAGATTGTAGATGAGCGATTGTTTTTCCGTCTTAGAATAATACTTCTGGAACATCTGCTGGCACGCCTTCGTTGTGGACAGAAATCCGGCTGCCCTGGCTGCATTAGCTGGAAGTTTCCGGATACGTTTGCGTTGTTTATCGATGTGGTCAAAAATGTTATTGTAGATGAAGAAGGCATTGTGTATAGTCGCATGCTGACCTGTGGAAATAGCATGTGTGTAATCAGAAAAAGGTTTCAAAAAAATTGTAGCCTCCTGAACTTGGGCCCATTCCTTTTGAATCAGCCACAACTGGCCATACTTTATATGTTGACGGAGTTGCCATTCTTTGTCTATGTAATGGAGTATTGTACCCATGAATGCCAAATTGTTTGGCGACGTCCAACAGTCTGTAGCGATGTGGAGAAATGTATCTTGTGGCAGGCTTCTCTTAAGCTTACCTTGAATTTCTGCTGCATAATCGTATATATTTCGCCGAAGTGTAGTAGCACTGGGAATATAAATTCAAGGCCTGAGCACATTTAGCAGGCAGTGGAACTGTGGATGCTCGATAGTTCAGAAAGGTAAGTTGGAGGCCATGCCCGTTTTATTGAGTTCATGTTGGAAGATATCGTCACTAAATTGAGGGACTAGCGCAGTGGTAGTTGTAACGGTAGTCTTGGCCTTTGTATACTGTGAGTCTCTATCTTCTACTTTCGCAAGGATTATATAATTATCCTCCCAAACATGCTGGCAATATCCTCCTTCTTTCGCCCAGTAGCCGAGCGACATTTCCCCGAGCTCAGATGTATATTCATGTGTGTCGTTCCCATGTTAAACGCACTAGGGTGCTGCAAGGTACCATTGCAACCTAAGCAATATATGAATGGTTCCCCACTGCTGACCTTTGCGCCTTAACCGAATTGAGCCCAGTGCGTTGCCGTTCGCAGCTTCGAATCCCATTGGGGTGGACCAATATTGCTCCGCCCCTGTACGTCTTTGGCAAGATTGTCACGGAGTTTGGCGACCCAGTCGGTAGTCTCCCACCACTTCCTGAAACCGGTAGACTTCTGTAAGGAACTGATGTTCTAGTATATGTTTTCTCTATACGTGTTCTATCTATGGCAGTTTTGGTGGATTTTATTGGGTTATATCAAGGCACGTTTTTGGCCTGTTTTGGCAGCTACTCTTTTTTGGACATTTCTGGATTAGGAAGGATTATATTGGGATTAGTCTTGTTGTTTTTCCCTGTAATTTTCTCTTAATATTTCTCTATTGTTACCTGTCATATTTCTGTATCATTCTGGGTTAGTCTCATGTATGTCAGCTTGCTGACCACCATCTCCTGTTATGCCTGCCTAATTGGGCAGTAGCTTATTCTGTTTTCCTGTTGCTTGTTTATCTCGTTGGCAGCCTTGTTTCTGTTACCTTGTTAGGCATCATCATGACACTGGACGTGTCTATAATGAGCCATCATGTATTCATTATGATCTGGTATCATAATGAGTCTTTACTGTTGCC
>Ga0307511_10008708_pt1 | contig 10143 bp, 15 predicted proteins | sample 13_EM_MG_FD_200266 | JGI IMG/M metagenome (GOLD analysis project Ga0307511, IMG submission 200266) | Populus trichocarpa ectomycorrhiza microbial communities from riparian zone in the Pacific Northwest, United States - 13_EM | ecosystem: Host-associated > Plants > Roots > Unclassified | place... | reverse complement strand
TCAACGGACTCGATTGAACTGCACCGAACGCCTTCGCCGTCAGGAGTTAATAAAGAATAGGGGGTTTTGACATCCGTTACGGCCCAGATATGAACTTCCCGTACGGCGTCTCGCACAACACAGTCCCCAACCGCACCCTGGAGGAACGAGATTCATCAAGCACGAGGTCGACGGAACCACCTCCGGAACGGTAATACCGGGTTTTTCAATCTCGTAGAAGGTTTCCCAGAAACTCCCAAGTTCCAGTGTGTTGGACGCGACCTCGAACCAACGGTGACGGTGGCAAACGAGGGGGAAGTTATATGATCCCTTTCGTTACCGTTTCGTAACCCTTTGTAGTGCGTGGTGTGCGCCGATTCCCTGGCGAGGCACCGAACGAGTATTTCTCCGAGGATTTCTGGAGGCACGCGGATGGATATGCTCAACGAGTCTCTGGCACATTCGACTTCGTTTTGTCTCCGTCGCCCTCTTCGATCTGTTTTTCCCAGGGCTCGTATCGACTCGACGTTGGTCTCATAGTCCATACTGCAGGTCACTGTGTTGGGGCCGGCAGGCTGCCTTGGAATTCATCGACTCGCATCCTGACCTTTGGGGGCTGGTGGTTCGTCGCTCTGGTCGTGGGGAAGCTGCATCATGAGGCGAGAGATGATGACACTGACAGAGAGGGGCAAGGTACAGCTCACTCTCTCGGTGCCGCGTTGTTTACTCCCATTACCCTTAGTCCCTCTCCTCGTTTACCTCCCTGATGGCATTTCCCCCCTTGTTTCCTATTCTTGTCTTGCATTTTATCTCTCTCACGAACACTGCCATCCCTCTGTGGAAAGATAGTTTTGACATTAGTTTACGACACAGAGACATTTCCCTTGGACTTGCGCTACGCCTGACTGCCCGGACCCCCTCACCCTCCCCCCACAACGACCAAGAGGGCAAGTTGTGACCCGGCTTGGGTTACAATTGAACTCTTCGACCAGATCCTCCACCGCCTCCGCCACCTCCAGACACAAATGAGGAAATTTGCCTTCAATCTCGAGCGAAATGGTTTGATTGTCAGAGGTCTGATGAGTCCGGTAGGCCGTCAGGTGACCCCAGTTATTGTCTGGAAGGGTCAGACCTCGTATAGAGAGGAATCTGAGCGAGGGGAGGAGTTTCATGTTCGCACGTGGTCCGTCCGGATTTGGCTGAAGGAAACCTCCGGACAGTTCCACGTTGGAGATACGCAACGTTTCGATGTTCGGCATCGTGGAAAATAGTTCTTGCATATCGAGCGTATTGGCCTCGAAAGATACGACGCGCTCTTGGGGAACGGGTGCGATGAGATCGGCGAAAAATTGCTCCAGCATGTTGGGAACGGTGAAGACTCTACATCAGGAAAAAACACATACAATGTTTTTGGTTATTTAGTGTATTTTCCGTTGATTTACTTCAAAATCACATTGAATCACCCAGAATCACCCTGGAATGCTTGGTATAACGTAGTTTGACACATAAATTATGGACACTACATATGTGTTTTTTCCTGATGCTAAGCGACACCACTGGTAGCTCCGGGGCCGGCATAGCGGTCGGGCCGCTCGCAATGTTGACAGAAACAGAGACGGAACTGTCAGTGGAGAAAATATCAACCCCAAGTCTATCTTGAAACCCGGGATCACGTCGGAAGAAATCTCGCATGTGGGGTACAAGTGTTTGGACAACATCCTCGACCGTGGGATCGAATACACCCAAGTACAGTCGATCCAACATCTCCGGGAGTGTCAACCGGCGCAACAACCCGAAAAGGCGACGGAATCCCCCCATCAAAGAGTGTCTTTTCAAGCGGCGCAGCTGAATTTTGAATGTGGAGGTTTCGGTGTCATTTGGGAAGATGTCGCTGGTCAAGAAGAGTTTTTGAAGGTTGGGATTTGACGAGAGGATTGAAAATAGCTGAGCCACAGTTGGGTGGGACTCTGAGATGATGTCGAGCGACAGGACGGTCAGAAGTGTGGTCCGGGGTATCAGGCGGTCCCATTGCTGAATCGAAATGTTCCCCAAGAGGTCGAGCGAACGCAACTTCGAGAGGCGGGACCGGATGAAGAAGTTCGAGAGATTAACGGCGGGAGACCCATGTTCTGACCACCTCCGTCGTTGGGGGTCAGTGACGCAATGACGGGCGTTAAGGCGCGAGGGTCGCCGGAGACTAAATGGACTTGTCGTATGATACCTTGCGTGACGCGACCTCTGACAGCCTCCTGGAGGGACTCATCGAAGAGGACATCAGGGTCAGGTTCGCCTCCAACCAGGACCAGGTCGAGGGGAGTTGCTCCAGAACGGTGATAATGTTTCTTCCAATCCTGTAGAGTGTTTCCCCAGAAACTCCAAAGCTCCGGGGTGTTGGATGCGACCTCGAACCAGTGGTAGCAAACTAGGAGGGAGCTGTAAGAGCCCATTTGTAACCCTTCGAAACGTCCCACCCGAACGAGGTTCCAGGCGAATGTGTCCGAGGATTTCGGGTGGATATGTTCAACAGCGAGTTTCTGTCGCGCTTGAGTTTGATTATGTCCCCATCACCCTCTTTGATCTGCCTCTCAAAGACCCGTATTAAGTCGAGGATGGCCTCAGGACCCATGCTAATGTCCAATTTGTGCCAGCGTAGTAGAATGCCATGAAATGTGTCCACGTACATCCATTCCGACGCTTGCTCTTGGTATTCGTGGGCGGAAGATAATGAAAGAGGAGAACGGAGCCTGTGGGGTTGCATCTTTGGTGGGTGGGCGTCTCGCGGGTTTCCGGGCCGCGTCTTCGGAAAAAATCGAGACCAATGCTTCCAACACCCGTCGGCCAGCAGATTCAAACCACATGCCAACAGAGTTCATGTTCTGTCCTTCCCCGAACTTTTCGTGTCCCTCCACCGGCTTAATAACCGATAGTGGTGTTTCTTAGAGCGCTACCACCGGACCCTACCTTACCCGAACTTGGAGCAGGTTGCCGGTATTCTCAGATAATTCCAGGCGCTCCACCGCGATATCTTTGTGTGTTTACGCCAGGTAGCAGACTATACATTAAATTCACGTCGTGGGGTTCTCTAGCGCTCGTCCTCCCCCACTTCAAGTCCTATTGATAAGTAAACTCTTTGACCAGTTCCTTTATCCCGCTCACCTCCAGACATCAATAAGGGAAATTTAGAGCGAAATAATTTGGCCCTCCGAGGTTTGATGGGCCAAGGATGTCGTCAAGGGACTCCAATCGTCATTATTCAGGTAGCTGACATCCTCCAGGCGCAGTAATCGAAGTGAGGGAAGGAGTTTCCTGTTGGCGTGCGGTCCCTCTGGATTTGGCTGGAGGGACCCCTCATACAACAGCATGTCGGCGAGGTACTAATTGCTGCCCGTGTGATCAAACTTCAGTCACTCACACCAGCCTTCGGCAGGACGCTTGACCACTCTCATAATTTCTCACCGGCAACGTCGCCTGGAGTTTTTGTTGCAAGATACACTCAGGAATATCCCAATCTGACCATTTGTTGTTGTTGCAGAAGTTTTTTCATTTTGTGTCTACTGGGTGACTGTCCGTAGGATATACAACGTGTACAAACGAATCCAGATGAATATCGAACCCTTATAAGGGAACTGTCAGGACCCCATCTGTTGCGTCGCGGATAATGTCTCCAAACTGCGCATCTGGAATCACAACGTTGGGACCATTTCGTTTGAAACTCAGCCCGCCGGCCAAATTACGGGGATCGGGAAGGCCGCAACACTGCCTGCGTCAGGCCCATACAACGCTGGGCTTACCTCTACGCCTCAACTTTCAGTTTCATCGAGCTACGCTACGTAGAGGGTCGCGGATATTGGGAATAAACCTCGGCTAGTGGCACCCTTCTACGACGGATATGTAAGAATCTGGCTTTATATAGTCTTACGGACAGTCACCCACTGTCCGTAAGGCTAGGTAAAACCAGATACATATGTATTCTTTGTAGAAGGGTGCCACTAGCTGAGTTTTATTCCTCGATATCGCCCCGCCTCAGCTAGCGGAAAGCACTGTAATCTCAAACCGACGGACTCGATTGAGTACCGAATGCCTTCGCCGTCAGGAGTTAATAAAGAAATGATGGGAAATAGTGGGTTTAGGCATCTGTTACGGCCCAGATTTGAACTTGCCGAACAGCATCTTCCACAACCCACTCCCTAACCGCACCTTGGAGGGGCTCATCGGGGAGGACGGTGCGGTCGCGTCGAGATCCATCAAGCACGAGGTCCACGGAACCACCCCCGGAACGGTAATACCAGGTCTTGTGAAAGGTTTCCTGGAAACTCCAAAGTTCCGGTGTGTTGAACGCAACCTCGAACCGGTGGTGGTAAATGAGGAGGAAGTTATAATATCCGTTTCGTAACCCTTCGTAGTGCATGGTGTGCGCCGAAGGAACCGATTCACTGGCGGGGCATCGAACAAGTATGTCTCCGAGGATTCTGGAGGCACGCGGGTGGATATGCTCAACAACGGGTTTCTGGCACGTTCGAGTTTGGTTTTGTCTCCGTCATCCTCTTCGACCTGTTTCTCCCAAGGCTCATATCGACTCGACGTTGGTCTCATGGCCCATACCGGAGCACAGGCCACTGTGTTGGGGCCGGGAGGCTGCCTTGGAATTCGCCGACCCGCGTCCTGACCTTTGGGGGCTGGCGGTTCGTCGCTCTGGTCGTGGGGAAGCTGCATCATCGTGAGGCGGAAGATGATGACAGAGAGGGGCAAGGTACAACTCATTCTCTCGGTGCCGCGTTGTTTACTTCCATTACCCTTAGTCCCTTTCCTCCCTTGTCATAAGTTTACCCCCTGATGACATTTCCCCCTCGTTTCCTATGCTTGTCTTGCATTTTATCTCCCTCATGAACACTGCAATCCTCTCTGTGGAAAGATAGTTTGATGACGTTAACATTAGTTTACGACACAGAGACATTTCACGCCTGACTGCCCGGACCCCCTCACCCTCCCCCCACAACGACCAAGAGGACAAGTTGTGACCCGGTCTGGGTTGCAATTGAACTCTTTGACCAGATCCTCCACCTCCACCACCTCCTCCAACCACAAATGAGAAAAATGGCCTCCAATCTCCAGCGAAATGGTTTGATTGTCAGAGGTTTGATGAGCCAGGTATGCCATCAGGTGACCCAGTTATTGTCGCGAAGGGTTAGGCCTTGTAGAGAGAAGAACCTGAGCAAGGGGAAGAGTTTCGTATTCGCACGCGGTCCGTTTGGATTTGGCTGAAGGAAACCTCCGGACAGCTCCACGTTGGAGATACGCAACGTTTCGACGTTCGGCATCGTGGAAAATAGTTCTTCGTGCATGTCAGGCTTAAAGCCGACGAGACATACAACCTGCTCTCGAGGAATGTGCGCGATGAGACCGGGAAGAAACTGCTCCAGCATGTTTGGAGCGGTGAAGACTCTAAGCGAAACCACTGGTAGCCCCGGGGACGGCTTAGCGGTCGGGGCGCCCACAACGCTGACAGAAACAGAGACGGAACGGTCAGTGGAGGAAGCAGTAACCCCAAGTCTATCTTGAAACCTGGGATCATGTCGGAAGTAGTCTCGCATGTACGGCACGAGGGTTCGAAAAACGTCCTCCACCGTGGGATCGAATACAGTCAGGTACAGTTGATCCAACATCTCTGGGGGTGTCAACTGGCGCAACAACCCGAAAAGGTGACGGAACCCCCCCGCCAAAGAGAGTTCCTTCAAATAGCACAGCTGCACTTTGGATGTGGAAGTTTCGGGGTCATTTGTGAAGATGTCCCTGGTCAGGAAGGGTTCCTGAAGGTTGGGATTCGACGTGAGGATTGAAAATAGCTGAGCCGCAGTTAGGCGGGGTGGCGGTGGGAACTCTGCGGTGATCTTGAGCGATAGGGCGGTAAGAAGTGTGGTCCGGGGTATCAGGCGGTCCCATGACGGAATCGAAATGTTCCTGAAGAGGTCGAGCGAACGCAACCTTGAGAGGCGAGACCGGGCGAAGAAATCCGAGACCTTCAAGGCATGGGATCCCTCGTTGTGTAAAGCGATCGATTCGATATTCTCGTTCTGACCATCTCCGTCGTTGGGGGTCAGTGACGCGATAACGAGCGTTAGGGTGTGAGTATCGCTGGATACCAAATGGACTCGTCGTATGGCACCTTGCATAACGCGACCTCTGACAGCATCCTGGAGGGACTCATCGAAGAGGACATCGGGGTCGGACTCGTCTCCATCAAAAACCAGGTCGAGAGGGGGGCCCGGGTGGCTCCGGAACGACGATGACGTTTCTTCTAATCCTGTAGAGTGTTTCCCCAGAAACTCCAAAGCTCTGGGGTACTGGATGCGACCTCGAACCAGTGGTGGCAAACGAGGAGGAAATTGTAAGAGCCCTTCTGTAATCCATCGAAGGGCTGATCCCGAACGAGGTTCTGGGTGAATACGTATCCGAGGATTTCTGGCGGCACGTGCATGTATATGTTCAACAGCAAATTTCTGTCGCGCTTGAGTCTGATTATGTCCCCATTACCCTCTTCGATCTGTTTCTCCAAGGCCCGTATCAAGGCGAAGTTGGTCTCAGGACCCATGCTAACGTCCACTTCGTGTCAGCGTCGTAGAATACCATGCAACGTGACCACGTACATCGATTGCGGTGTTTGCTCTTGGTATTCGTGGGTATTCTGGGGAAGCGACATCGCGAGGTGGAAGACAATGAAAGGGGAGAACGAAGCCTATGAAAGTTACGTTGAAACTTGGATGGATGGGCGTCTCGCAAGTTTCCGGGACCGCGTCGTCGGATCGAGACCAACGCTTCCCACTGGACGGATTTCCATTTTACCCAAACTTGAAGCAGGTTGGTAATCTCAGATAATCCCACCCAGGCATTCCACCACGACATTCTTGTGCGCTCACGCCAGGTAGCGGACCACACACTAAATTCACAGAGTGAGACTCTCCAGTTTTCCTCCGCCGAATGGCCACCGCTCGTCCTGTTGATAAGTAAGACTAGTTCCTTTACCTCGTTCACCACCTCCAGACACCAGTAAGGGAAATTTCCCATCACCTCAAGCGAAATGGCTTAGCCGTCCGAGGCTTGAGCTTGATGGACCAAGCATACTGACAGGAGACTCCAGTCGCCATCATTCAGGTATCTGACATCCTCCATGTACAGCAAACGAAGTGAGGGGAGGAGTTTACTGTGGGCGTACGGTCCGTCTCGATTTGGCCGGAGGAACTCCTCGTGCCGATGATGTACAACACTGCCAATCCCAGTGAGAAGTTGATGGGGTGTGTGCTGTTCTGAAACGAACCGGTTCGGGCCTCAGCGATCCATTCCACAATTTCAAATTTGTCTAAAGGTCCACCTGTCTGGGGTCTCGACGGGTTTTATGCCACCCAGGAGGCGGTATAAATCCAACGCGACTTTTGACTTGTATCCCCCCCCCCCACAGGTTACCTCCATGTCCTAGTCAGAGCCTTCTCTGTCCCTCCGTCTCGTTTACCCGTTCACTAATCTTATGTTCGCTTCCTTCGTCCCCTCCAGCTCAACTAAACCGCGGTCACTTGGGGGGGCATCTGCACATACCCCTTACGAAACGACACCAACCTGTGTGGCGAACATGCCCTGCGAAATCTATCCTTCCGGTACGCTTGCCCCCCTTCGCTCACAGTGGATGGCTTACTGGCTCATCGGATCGTTAGACGCACAGCTCTGGGCCAACGTATACTCTATGGAGATCACTTCGGGTGAATGTCTCGCAAAAATTCGGTCGCTCCTGAGCTGTCGGTCCGGCATCGATGATGCGAGGAACTTCCAGGGAGAGGAGGCCCGGGCGTTTATCGATTTTCTTGACCAGGTGGGCCCAAACAGATTACACTGTGTGTGTATCCCGCACCTCGACAACTTAGGACGTTGAACGAAGGTTCTCGTGCGGTCACCCCTTGATGACAAACTGCGGCAGCGGAGTTCGTTACTCCTCTCCAAGATCTGTAAGGCCCACGGCATCATCCCAACCTCCTGCATTATTCAACGAGGGCTCATACGCCCTGGGAGGGTCCGTTACCACGGGGGGTCCGCAGACGTGAGCGATGGAGAATATTTAGGATCCCCCGTGGCCATCAAACGTCTGAAGATGAGCGAGGCGGATTCCGACAGGATATTCAAGGTACCTTGTTCGACATTGCGCGTTACTACTGTTCAACCTCTACCTAGCGGCTATGTCGAGAGATCATCGGTTGGAAATACTTGTCCCATCCGAACATATTGCAGCTGTTGGGGGTTTCTGAGTCCGTGAACCCACGTCGTTTCCGCATTCTAACTGAGTGGATGCCAAACGGAAACGTGATGGATTATGCAAAATCACATCCAGAGGCGAATCGCTTGCGACTGGTGAGCCCATTTTTATTTCCCTGCAGCTTTCCCCCTGTTCATCCATAACCTCCAGCTCTCTGAGGTCATGTCTGGTGTGGCCTACTTTCATGGGCTCAGAGTCGTGCATGGCGATCTCAAAGGAGTAAGACCGACGCTCTTGGCGCTTGTTTCTTCCCATTGACATGTGAAGCAGGCCAACATCCTCGTCGATAATGCGGGTACCGCTCGCGTTGCAGATTTCGGTCTCATGGTTATGGCTGACCTGGGCACGGTTCTCTTATCTGAAACTGCTGTTTCTCCCCAGGGTACCCTTCCTTGGATGAGCCCAGAGCTGCTGGATTCACCCCCCGATTCCGACGGCCGCCCAACTCGCGAGTCGGATTGTTATGCGCTTGGAATGGTGATATACGAAGTGAGCTGGTTGCGCCCGCTAGTGACGAGAGTCCCATATTTACTCATCCCAGGTTCTGACTGGTCTCCGACCATTCCACCATCTGGACGGCTACTATAAAATCGTGTCCGCTATAGTCAGAGGCAGGCGTCCAGAAAAACCCTTCGAGGCCGAATCTCTAGGTTTATCCGACGCACTTTGGGGGCTGTTGCAGTCGTGTTGGAGCGAGTCGAGTTCAATTCGACCGACCGCCCAGCAGCTCCTCGACTACCTTTCCCCCGCCTCTCTCACCTGGGTTCCTCCTCCAATATACCCTGCCATCGAGAGCGATGTCACCGATTCAGATTCGTCTGGTTCTTTGGGGGATCCTATAACTGGCCCAGTGAGCGAGTGGTAGGAACTGGTATTTCGACGGAAGGTTTGGCTATCCCCATTGTTGTGTATTCCCCCTCCTGTACGTTTTAGTAACTCACTGGTGCCGCGTCCCATTTCGCCCTCCGCGTGTGATAGTAGCATTACTCTGTATTAAACCTTTCACTCCGCGGCGCTAACGCCGTCAGCGGAGAGGGGATAGCTGCAGAGAGCGCCGACCACACAATCGTCATCATTCATTTCAGTATAGAAAGACGGTAGGCGTGATCACGTCCTATAGAAATCATTCACTCCATTGCAGCGGCAGGTTGAGAAGGCTCCCGAGCTGTAGGACCTACCTTTCTAGAGGTATCTATGGATATCGTGCGGTCACTAGCCTACGAAAGAGAGACGAAGGATAAAACGTACATACGTATGCGGTGCGCGCGGTCGAGACCCACTGAAGCTGCGTCCTTCCCAGAATTTTTCATGTCGGTTCAGCCAATAAAGCGAATTTCGTACAGAAATGGACTCCCGAGCGAGAGGAAGCCACGAATCTCGTGGGAATAGATAAACACACACACACACGAATCTCGTGGGAGTGAGCCTCCCGTGCCTTAGCCGCCGAACGGGCATGAATATCCGGACTGCCCCCTCCTATGTGTCAACTCGTAACTAAATGACATACAATCTGGCTTGAAGCAGGCCGGTCTCAGACAATCTTAGACGTTTTGAGGGGTAAGAAAATATCCCGCTGCAATCATTTCATGTGTTTATGCCGGAGACTCGACTGTACATCGGAGGTGCAGAGTGAATGCCGCAGTTTTTCATTGCCCACAACTACAACTCTTTGTTGAAAACGATTACAACGGGAACTGTAAACTGTTACAGAAGGCACGAGCGGCCAGCATATTACTACTCGTCCTCCTCTGCTACCGGATTTCGACGATGAGTGAACTCCTTGACCAAGCCCCTTATCCCGTCCACTACCTCCGGAGGCCCAGAAGGAAAAGCGCCGATCACCTCGAGCGAAATGGCCTGGCCATCAG
>Ga0307511_10008707_pt1 | contig 10143 bp, 11 predicted proteins | sample 13_EM_MG_FD_200266 | JGI IMG/M metagenome (GOLD analysis project Ga0307511, IMG submission 200266) | Populus trichocarpa ectomycorrhiza microbial communities from riparian zone in the Pacific Northwest, United States - 13_EM | ecosystem: Host-associated > Plants > Roots > Unclassified | place... | reverse complement strand
CGCTACGCGGAGGACGCCCGCGCGGCCCTCGCCCCGCTCCCCGAGTGCGACGCCAAGGTCGCCCTCCTGGAGATGTGCGACGCGGTGGTGCACCGCGCGGGCTGAGCTCGTTCAGTAGCCACTGCCTCCCGTACTGGAGGAGGTGGCCGCCGTGGCCTTCGCTCCGGTGGGCGTCACCGCCCACCAGGTGCCGTCCACGCCCTGGCCGTAGGCCTCCTTGGGCTCGTCGTCCTTGGCGTACCGGTAGAGGGGCCAGCCGGCCAGCGTGAGCTGTGAGGCCCCGCCGGAGCGCTTGACCGTCGAGACGAGCTTCTTGTCGATGCCCTTGACGGTGACGGAGCCCTTGACGGTCGCGGCGGGCCAGACCGCGGCGCAGGTGCCGTAGCAGCTGACCCTCGTCGGGTGGACCGAGTCGGCGTCGAAGCGGTAGAGGACGTACCCCTTGCTGTCGGTCACGACGGTGCCCACCTTGTCGACCTTGGCGGTCATGAGGGTCGTCCCCGTGGTGGCCGCGGCCGGAGTGCCGGCCGAGCCGCCGCTTCCGCTGCTTCCGCTGCTTCCGCATCCGGCAAGTGCGAGTGCGAGGATCGCGGCGCCCGTGGCCGCGTATCCGGTGAGGTGCTGGGTGGCGTGCATGGCGACCCCTTCGGTCGATGCGGTGTGCTGCCACCCATATGTACGAATTCGGGACGGTTTCTACTCGATGCCGGTCAACTGCCCTGTGCGGGCGGCGTCTTCCCCCTAGGGGTTTCGAGGAGGCGCCGCCTCTGTGTCATACCCCAGTCGTACGCGGAGTTGGCTCCGGGGTCTGACGCTTATCGCTCGCGGATTTGGTCAGATGGAGAACACGGAAATCACCACTCCTCACCGATTCGGGTGAGAATGGCGGCACAGGGTGGGACGCGTAGAAGACGGACTGGCCGCCGCCGACGACGGAGGTAAGGCAGACATGGCACCGTACGAAACCGACGACAGCACGGACACCGGAGAGGCCGACGAGCTCCGGTCCGGGCGGCGCAGGGCGGCGCGGTACATCGTCCCGGTCACCGTGGTGGGGGTGGCGGCGGCGACCATCGGACTGGTCCCGGCGCTCGCCGACTCCGGCGATCCGAATCTCCCGAAGATCACCGCACAGCAGCTCCTCGACAAGGTCGCCAAGTCGGACGTCCAGCAGCTGTCCGGCACGGTGAAGATCAGCACGGACCTCGGCCTGCCCGACCTCGGCGGCCTGGGGAGCAGCATGCTGTCCGGCGCCACGAAGTCCGGCGACGGCTCCTCCGCGGACCCCACCGCCAAGCTCACCGAGCTGGCCACCGGCAGCCACACCCTGCGCGTCGCGGCCGACGGCCCCGACAAACAGAAGGTCTCCCTGCTGGAGAACGCGGCGGAGTACAGCCTCATCCACAACGGCAAGGACGTCTGGGGCTACGACAGCCAGTCGAACGAGGTCTTCCACGCCACGACCTCCGCCGACACCTCCAAGAGCGACGAGACCCGGGCCACGCCCAAGGGCCTCACCGACGAGGCGCTGAAGTCGGTCGACGACACCACCTCGGTCACGGTCGACGGCACCGAGCACGTCGCGGGCCGCGACGCCTACAAGCTGCTGATCAAGCCCAAGCAGTCCGGCACGACGGTCGGCACGATCAGCATCGCGGTGGACGCGAAGACCGGCCTGCCGCTCAAGTTCACACTCACCCCGGCGAGCGGCGGCGCGGCCGTCGTCGACGTCGGCTTCACCCAGCTCAGCCTCGCCAAGCCGGCCGCCTCCACCTTCGACTTCAAGACGCCCAAGGGCGCGAAGGTCACCACGGAGGACAGCCCGGCGAAGGCGACCCCGGACCACTCCGCCCCGTTCGGCAAGAACGGCAAGACGGACAAGGGCCTCGGCAAGGGCACCGACGATCCCACGGTCATCGGCAAGGGCTGGAACTCCATCGCCGTCTTCGAGACCGGCGGCCAGGGCATCCCGGCCGGCTCCTCGTCGGGCGGCGGCGACCTCGGCGGCTTCCTCAGCTCGCTCGGCGACCAGGTCAAGGGCTCCTTCGGCTCGGGCACGGTCTACTCGACCCGGCTGATCAACGCCCTGGTCACGGACAACGGCAAGGTCTACGTCGGCGCGGTCACCAAGAGCGCGCTGGTCAAGGCGGCCGACGCGGCGAAGTAGGCAAGTACCCTGTGGAACACGGGAATTGAGGGAGCCGATGGACGAACCGTCCGCTGCGGAGACGGAAGAGGCGGACGCGGGTGGCGGCGGCATCATCGCCACCCGCGGCCTCACCAAGCGCTTCCGCGGCGGACAGCTCGCCGTGGACGGTCTCGACCTGACCGTCCCGGCGGGCAGCGTCTTCGGCTTCCTCGGTCCCAACGGCTCCGGCAAGACCACCACCATCCGCATGCTGATGGGCCTGATCGAACCCACCTCCGGCACGGCCCGCGTCCTCGGCCGCCCCATGCCGAGATCCGTCCGCACGGTCCTGCCGCAGGTCGGCGCCCTGATCGAGGGCCCCGCCCTGTACGGCTTCCTCTCCGGCCGCGACAACCTCCTGCGCTACGACGCCGCCGACCCGACCGCCGACCCGCGCACCCGGCGGACCCGCGTCGCCGCCGCCCTCGACCGGGTCGGCCTGACGGCGGCCTCCGGCAAGAAGGCCAAGGCCTACTCCCTGGGCATGAAGCAGCGACTGGGCCTCGCCTCCGCGCTGCTCCAGCCCCGCAAGCTGCTCGTCCTGGACGAGCCGACCAACGGCCTCGACCCGCAGGGCATGCGCGAAATCCGTTCCCTGATCCGGGAGTTGGCGTCCGACGGTACGACGGTCTTCCTCTCCTCCCACCTCCTGGACGAGATCGAGCAGGTCTGCACCCACGCGGCCGTGATGGCCCAGGGCAGACTGATCACCCAGGGTTCGGTGACCGAACTGGCCGCGGGCACCAGGGGACGGCTCTTCGTGACGACCCCCGACACCGGCGACGCGGCCCGCGTGCTGAAGGAACAGGGACTGGCCGACGTGGTCGTGGCGGAGGAGCGGGTGACGGCGGAGCCGCCGGACCGTGAACTCGCCGAGGTGAACAAGGCGTTGGTGACCGCTGGGATCCGCGTCCGCGGCTTCGGCGTCGAACGGGCCTCCCTGGAGGACGCGTTCGTGGCGCTCACGGGGGAGGGCTTCGATGTCGCAGGCTGAAGTGCTGCGCAGAGTCAGCCCGTTGTGGACCTTCGGACTGCTGCGCAGCGAGCTGGTGACCACGTTCCGCCGCTGGCGCACCCTCGCGCTGCTGGGCGTCCTGGCCGCCGTGCCGATCCTCGTCGGCATCGCGGTCAAACTGGAGACGCAGGACGGGTCGGGGCCCGGGCGCGGGGACGGCGGGGGACCGGCGTTCATCGCGCAGATCACCAACAACGGCCTGTTCCTGGTCTTCACCGCCCTGGCCGCGACCCTCCCGTTCTTCCTCCCCATGGCGATCGGGGTCGTCGCGGGCGACGCGATCGCGGGGGAGGCCAGCAGCGGCACCCTGCGCTACCTCCTGGTCGCCCCGGCGGGCCGCACCCGACTGCTGCTCACCAAGTACGCGACGGTCATGACGTTCTGCCTGGTGGCCACCCTCGTGGTGGCGCTCTCGGCACTCACGGTCGGGGCACTGCTCTTCCCGCTCGGCGACCTGACGACGATCTCCGGCACCCAGATCAGCTTCGCGGACGGCCTCGGCCGGGCCCTGCTGATCGCGCTGGTGGTCGCCGCCTCCCTCATCGGCGTAGCGGCCCTGGGGCTCTTCGTCTCGACGATGACGAGCAGCGGCATCGCGGCGATGGCGACGACCGTGGGCCTGCTGATCACCGTCCAGATCCTCGACCAGATCCCCCAACTGCACGCGCTCCAGCCGTACTTCTTCTCCCACTACTGGCTGTCCTTCGCCGACCTCATGCGCGACCCGGTCTACTGGGACGACCTGGTGAAGAACCTCGGCCTGCAGGTGCTGTACGCGGCGGTGTTCGGCTCGGCGGCCTGGGCGAGGTTCACGGCGAAGGACATCACGGCGTAGCGGCCGGTCTCAGTCTCCGCTCGTCTCGTGCGGGAAGCGGGCGAGAGCGGGTTCCCGCACGAAGAACGTCTTCGCCCGGCCCAGTGCCCGCTCGTCCTTCAGTACGTCACCCCGGTCGCTGCCGTTGCCCAGCAGGACCCCGCCGAAGCGCATCTTCATGTACGCGGCCGAGTTGTTGAGCGTGCCGACCAGCGGATCGGCGACCACCTCTTCCTCCTCGGCGAGGACGGAGACGCCCCACAGGGTGCGGCCGGCCATCGTCGCCCTGAAGTCGGCGCCGGGGACCCGCAGCCAGCCCGACCAGTAGTCCAGGTAGCGCTTGGTGAGGCCGGACACGGAGTACCAGTACACCGGCGAGGCGACCACGACGTCCGTCGCGGCGAGGGTGGCGTCGAGGAGCCGCGTGGCGTTGTCGTCGGTGGGCGCCTGTACGGGGCCGTCGTGCCGGAGGTCCACGAAGTCGGGGAGCGGGTGCTCGGCGAGGCGTATCCACTGCTGTTCGACGTCCGGGGGCAGCTGCTCGGCGGCCCGGCGGGCGAGCAGTTCGGTGTTGCCGTCTGCGCGGGCGCTGCCCAGGACGAACAGGAAACGGCGAGTCATGGGTCCCCCAGGGATAGTCGGCGTGCGAGCGTTATAGCCGTCTGCATTATATGCGCGCGCAATTAATTGTCCATCATGCGCAGGGGGTACCCGGGGTGTCAGCGAGGGAGGCGGTCCGCCCCCGTGAGCCGGACCAGCGCCTCGGTCTCGCGGGGCGGCTCACCGCTCGGATCGCCGAGCCGCCAGGCCGGTACCCAGGGCACCCGGTACACGTCGATCACCGACTCGATCGCCTTGACGTACGCGGCGAGCTCGCGCGGCAGCCGCCCTGGCGCGTCCGCGACGAGGACCACCGCGTCGAGGTCCAGCCCGGTCGGCGCCGCACCGCGCCGGAACATCTCCACGGCCCGCAGGACGGACGCCAGCCCGGCCGCGTGCGTACGGGCGACGAACAGCACCGACGGCGGGTCCTGGGGCCCGGGCCAGTCGCGACCGCAGTCCTGGCCGCCGTAGACCGCCGTGAGGGTGGTGACGCCGGCGCCGCCGTGGGTGGCGACCCAGGAGAAGCGGCGCGGGGAAGCGGGGATACTGGAGACGCGCCCGGGCGCCGCAGGTGTGCCCGCGCGTGGACCGTCGTCCACCGGTCCGCGGAGCCAGATCTCCGGCCCCCGCCGCCCACCTGTCTGCATGACCGAGCTCCTCCCTCGTGGCCCCGCCGGATCCTCACGGCCTCCGAACGGGCGCGACGGGTCCGGGAACTCCTGGGACGAGGCTGTGACGTCGCGGTGACCTGAGAACCGGAAGGGAACGGCGAGACTCAACAGTACGCGTACGAACGGATCTTGACGCTGGGGAGCGCCGGCCGGCTCCCCCGGCGCATGCGAGTGAGGGAACCGATGTCTCGACTCAGCCGCGAGAAGAAGCGGGAACAGAAGCGAGCGGCACGCTCGGCACCCGCGGCGTCACCCTTCGAGGTACGCGTCCCCGCCGACGGCCCGGGCGCGGGCGGCGCGTCGATCGGCGGCGTGCCGGTCACCGTGCCCCCGGGCGAGGAGATCCAGCAGGTGGTCCTGACCCACCTCCACCGCATCGCCACGGCCACCGGCCACCCCGTCCACGCCACGATCCACGACGACCGCATCGGTTACGTCGTCCCCCTCCAGATGGACCTGGACGGCTCTACGCACTTCACGGCGGAGCCGCGGGCGACGGGGAGCGCGGCAGGGGCGGGAGAGATCGCGGCGGCGCCCTCGGGGACCAGTGCTCCAGCGGGCTTTCCTCCGCCGCAGCCGGCGCTCCCGCCTGCCCTTCCGGCTGCGCTCCCGCCCGCGTCGGCGCCCGCAGCGGTCGTAGCAGCGGAACCGCACCCGGAGCCGGAGCCGGAGCGGGAGCCCGAGGACCGTCTTCCGGGCGGTGACCCGGCGACGCACCGGCTGCGGGCGGTGTCGGTGCCCGCACCGGAACCGGAGGGAGGGGCGGCGGGGCAGGTGGTGCCGACGTTCCCGTTGCGGGCTGTGCCCGAGTCGGCGGGGGAGACCGCGCCGACGTTCCCGCTGCCCGCCGTACCGGATTCCGCGCAGACCGGCACACCGCTCGGCTCGGTCCAGCCTCCGACGGGGCAGTTCGGCCCGCCGCCGAGCATGGACGCTCCGTCGCGGGCCCTGCCCGCCCTTCCGCCGGTCGCGGACGCACCGCCGGTCGCCGCGGAGCGGCTTCCCTTCACCGCTGAGCGCGCTTCCCAACCCGCCCCGGCCCCCGCCCCCATCCCCGACCTGGTGCTCACCGCCCCCGAACCGGACCCCAAGCCGACGCCCGCCCGTGGGTTCGACGCGGTGGCCGAGGCCGTGCTCGGGGACGATCCGTTGGTGACCGCCGGTGAAGGTGTCGCGTTTCTCGCGGAGCCGATGGCGCTGATCAACGAGGCCGTGAAGGCGGGCCGGATCGAGGAGGCGGCGGGGCTGGCGGAGCGGACCGTGGACGAGGCGGCCGGCGCCCTCGGGCCCGACCACCTCGAAGTGCTGCGGCTGCGCGAACTCACCGCCTACATCGCCTACTTGGCCGGTGACCCGGTCCGCTCCTTCCACCTCTCCCTCGACCTCGCCGGCATCCGCCACCGCGCCCACGACGCGGAGGGCGCCTACGGCAACGTCCAGAGCGCGGCCACCGCCTGGCGCGCCGTACGCGACCCCGGACAGGGCCTGTCCCTGGGCCGTGCCCTGATCGACCTGTGGACCGAACTCACCACCGAGGACGGCCCCGCCGTCGACGACATCGAGCAACTGGAGTCGGCCCGCGCCCGAATGGGCCGCCTCACCGAACGCGCCCGCCGGGCCGCCGACTGAACCCCGCCGCCGGAAAGGCCTACGACACGCAGAACTCGTTGCCCTCCGGGTCCGCCATCACCACCCACGTGCCGGCGGGCTCCGACACCTGGCGCAGCACGCTCGCGCCCAGCCCCGTCAGCCGGTCCACCTCCGCCTCCCGCCGTCCTTCCCCCGGATGCAGATCGATGTGCAGCCGGTTCTTGACGGTCTTCGCCTCCGGCACCCGCTGGAACAGCAGCCGCCGGCCGAGCCCGGTGCCGCGCTCCTTGTCGTACGGGTCGTCGGGGTGCCGTACGGCCATCAGGTCGCGGAAGGCCGGGCGGCCGTGGAATTCGACGGTCGCGGCGGCGGGCAACGCGCCCAGTTCCAGGAGCCGTTCGACGAGCGCGCTGTTGTCCTCGGCCTCGTAGTGCAGCGCGGCGGCCCAGAAGTCCGCCTGCGCGTGCGGGTCGGCGGCGTCGACGACGAGCTTCCAGTGGACCGGGGCGGGGGTGCCTGTCGGCTCGGGAGTCTGTGTCATGCCTTCCACTGTGGCACCCGGCACTGACAGTCGGCGCTGACAGGACGTGCCCGTCGCGCCGGCCGGACTACGCCTCGACCGTGTCGACCGGGTTCGTACTCGCGATCTCGGTTGCCGTCGCGGTCGCGGCCCTGTCCTTCAAGACCGCCGCCGCTGCCGCCCTGCCCCTACGGGCCGTGCGCCACGCGTCCGTCGTCAGCAGGACGAGGGCCAGCCACACCAGTGCGAAGCCCGCCCAGCGTGCGGGTGGCATGGACTCGTGGAAGTAGAGGATGCCGAGCAGGAACTGGAAGACCGGTGCCAGGTACTGCAGCAGCCCCAGCGTCGACAACGGCACCCGGATCGCCGCCGCGCCGAAGCAGACGAGCGGGAGTGCGGTGACGATGCCGGTGGAGGCGAGCAGCGCGGCGTGCCCGGCGCCCTCCTGCGCGAACGTCGCCTCGCCGTGCGCGCCCAGCCACAGCAGATAGCCGAGCGCGGGCAGGAACTGGATCGCGGTCTCCGCGGCCAGTGACTCGATGCCGCCGAGGTTGACCTTCTTCTTCACCAGCCCGTAGGTCGCGAAGGAGAAGGCGAGGCAGAGGGAGATCCACGGAGGCTGCCCGTAGCCGACGGTCAGCACGATCACGGCGGCGAGACCGACGCCGACCGCGGCCCACTGCGCCGGGCGCAGCCGTTCCTTCAGGAGCAGGACGCCGATCGCGATGGTGACGAGGGGGTTGATGAAGTAGCCGAGCGAGGCCTCGACGACATGGCCGCTGTTCACGGCCCAGATGTAGACGCCCCAGTTGACGGTGATGAAGCCCGCGGCGATCGCGACGAGCCCCAACTTGCGCGGCTGGCGCAGCAGTTCGCCGATCCAGGCCCAGCGCCGGACCACGAGCAGCGCCACGACGACGAAGGCGAGCGACCACACCATCCGGTGGGCGAGGATCTCGGCGGCGCCGGCCGGCTTGAGCAGCGGCCAGAACAGCGGGACGAGACCCCACATGCCGTATGCCGCGAAGCCGTTCAGCAGCCCTATGTGGTGCTGTTCGCCCTTCGGCCTCCCGCTCGTCTTGCCGCTCACGGCCCCTCCTTCGCACGCCTGTCCGGCTGCGTCGGTGCAACCTGCACGAAGGTAGCGCCGAGCGCCCCCACCTGTCATGCCCGTATCGCCATACGGTCATGACAGGTGGGGGTGCTCCCGTGCGCGGGCGCTGTCAGCCCTTGAGCGCGAGCGCGATCGACTCGCTGATCGGCGTGGTCGGACGGCCGGAGAGGCGGGACAGGTCACCGGTCGCGATGACCAGTTCGCCCTTCTCGATGGAGGCGTCGACACCGGCGAGGATCGCGGCGAACGGCTCGGGCAGCCCGGCGCCGGTGAGGATGCCGATGAGGACCTCGCCGGGGACGTTGTTGTGGGCGATCTCCTTGCCGGTCTGGCGGCTCAGCTCGGCCGCGTACTCGGCGAAGCCCCAGGCCTCGTCGCCGCCCAGTTCGTACGTCTGGTTCTCGTGGCCCTCGCCGGTCAGTACGGCGACGGCGGCAGCGGCGTAGTCGGCGCGGGAGGCGGAGGAGACCCGGCCGTCACCGGCGGCGTTCACGACGGCGCTGTGCTCCAGGACCGGGGCCAGCTGCTCGGTGTAGTTCTCGTTGTACCAGCCGTTGCGCAGCAGGGTGTACGGCAGACCGGAGGCGAGCAGGGCCTCCTCGGTGCCGTGGTGGTCGTCGGCCAGGGCGGCGGTGAGCGTGCCGGGGGCGCTGGTGTAGGCGAGGAGGGCCACGCCCGCGGCCTTGGCGGCCTCGATGACGACCTTGTGCTGCTCGACCCGGCCCTTGTCGAACTCGTTGCCGGAGATCAGCAGCACCTTGTCGCCGGCGGCGAAGGCGGAGTCGAAGGTCTCGGGGGAGTTGTAGTCCGCGACCACGATCTTCACGCCGCGCTCGGCGAAGTCGGCGGCCTTCTCCGGGGTGCGGACGACGGCGGTGACCTGGTCGGCCGGAACCTTCTCCAGTAGCTGCTCCACTACGTGACGGCCGAGGTGTCCGGTGGCTCCGGTGACGACGATGCTCATGATGACAACTCCTTGTGGGGTGCGATGGCACTAACCCTAGGGGGTGCGCTAACTCTAGGAAAGTACCCACTTTGAAGTAAGGTACTGGCATGCCGGTAAGCAATGAGATGGCGGACAAATATGTCGCGGGCGCGGCGATGTGCCCGTACCGCCTGGTCCTGGAACACGTGACATCCCGCTGGGGCGTCCTGGTCCTCATCGAACTCCTCGACCGCCCGTACCGCTTCAGCGAACTCCGCCGGGCGATCGGCAGGGTCAGCGAGAAGATGCTGACCCAGACCTTGCAGACGCTTGAGCGGGACGGCCTGGTGCATCGCGACGCCAAGCCGGTGATCCCGCCGCGGGTCGACTATTCGTTGACCGACCTGGGCCGCGAGGCGGCGGAACAGGTACGGGCGCTGGCGCTGTGGACGGAGTCGCGCATGGGGGAGGTGGAGAGGGCGCGGGAGGCTTACGACGAGGCGAAGGGGCGGGGCTGAGCAGCGCGGACGCCTCCGGCGCAGGAATGCGGTGGGCGCTCGCCGGGCACGCACATGTCAGGGCGCCGGTTGACGTGAGCGGCACGTCCATCCATGCGCCCCCTCTCCGCCTTGGCCGCAGAGAATGCGGATACGTGCGGAATCGATTCCGCGACTTGCGCGACCGGTTGAGGGGCATCTGGTCG
>Ga0307511_10008705_pt1 | contig 10144 bp, 4 predicted proteins | sample 13_EM_MG_FD_200266 | JGI IMG/M metagenome (GOLD analysis project Ga0307511, IMG submission 200266) | Populus trichocarpa ectomycorrhiza microbial communities from riparian zone in the Pacific Northwest, United States - 13_EM | ecosystem: Host-associated > Plants > Roots > Unclassified | place... | reverse complement strand
ACCACAGCCCTAGATCGCCTCTATCCTTTGAACAATGTCAATGAGATGGTTGCTACTGACTCCATCCATTGGTCAAACCAACATGCTTTGATAATACTTGATGCATCCAAAAAGTTTAAAAACAATGAAGACAACAAAACCATAGAACAATTTAAGTTTTGATTCTTATTGATAGAAGATAAATCATTTCAAAATCTAAATACAAAATAAAAAAATTAAATGACATGTCCAAATCAATCACATGCTAAACAAGAAATAAAATAACTAGAAATCTAAAATTATTTTCAGAACAAAGAGAAGAAATAATTACAAAAGTGTATGAATGTGATGTTTGGTTTTGAGGTCGAACTTGTTTTTCATTAAAAATTAATTTGTTTTAGTATTTTTTTATTATTTTGATATGTTAATGTTAAAAATAAATTTTAAAAAATAAAAATATATATTTTAATGTATTTTCAAATAAAAAATACTTTAAAAAACAACTTCTATCACACTCTCAAACACTCTTAAAATATAGTATAATGCAACATGGCCCACTTCTATCATACATAAATGCATGTACCACACATAGTAAGCTCTTTCCCCTTTATTACGAACCAGTCCCATAGGTATGAAATTAAGACGTCATCCTTAACTTACCTTACCTAGTATGGCTAAAGAACTTGAATTTCTGTCTCAAACTTTGTCTTTCTCAATTGACATGTTTGCATCAACGGTTTTAAGCAATTATGAAAATTCTATATATCTAGAATTTATGATTTATATTCTATTAACTTTGTTTTTGTTGTTTTTCACTTATATTTGCATGTGAATATATTTCTCCTAATATAATTACTCACGTAAGCTATGATAGCTTCTTGTAATAAAAAAAGAGTTTCTAGATATAACGTTCATATTAAATAGTATTATTATGTATTATGTTTTAGAAAATGATATAAAATTATATCTAAATAGATCAAAATTTTAAATTGAAATAGTTGTTTAATATATTATTTAGTCTTAATAATTATAAAGTTAAGAGTTTGAATCCTACTATGCATACTCATTCGATGCACACTTATTCGAGACGTAAATATAACTCAAAATAAATATGAATGGCGTACATAGCATTTCAAAAGAATGGCTTACATGTGATTGCCCCCTCGCCTGTATGGTCTGGGAAGCCCTCCCTGAGCAGCAGGATAGGCTGGCTTTATTCAACACAGAATTAATCTCATGGTTCATCAATAACCTTGCGTCCAGTAAAGGTACACAAGAAGGTAAGCATTGGTCAATTACACATGGGAGTTGCAATATGGTATCTTTGGAAATGGAGAAATGCTAGAATTTTTAGGGATGGTAGCTCTATAAGCTATAAGCCTATTGGTCATATCCACTGTATGCCTGGGGATATTCAACACGCGATGGATAATAGAGCCGGAGCAGTTAACAGGCAGAAATAAATGAGCCTTGTTAGCTGGAAATACCCTTCAATGGACTGGATAAAATTGAATGTTGATGGATGCAGTAAAGATAATCTAAGATGTGCGGGAGCAGGGGGTTTGATTAGAGATAGTCTTGGTTCGTTGATTAAAGGATTTCCAATCAACACGGGTATATATTCGTTGGTCATAGCAGAATTGTGGGCAGTGGTTAAGGAGTTAGAGCTGGCCTAGATGCTGGGAATTCGACGACTTATATTAGATTCAGATTCCATGCTGGCTATTACACTCTTAACATAGGATACTGTTACAATAGACGTGAATTTTACTTTGATCACCAAGGCAAAGGAATTGCTGAAGGGAAATTGGGATGTTCAGGTGCAACATGCTTTCCGCGAAGCGAGTGAAGCAGCAGACTGGTTAGCTCATTAATTTTGGGTTATCTAGAAACTCTTTTGATAGAAATGATTGGATCCTTAGCGACCCTCTACCGGAGTTATATTCTTTTTGTATTTTGACCTCGTCGGGTCCATGTTAATTACTATGTTTAATTTAAGATTTTTTAGGCTTCAAGCCCTGATTTTAATTATATAAAAAAAATGGCTTGCATGTGTTATTTGAAAATTTAATGGGATCATAATATCATCAAATCACAAATAGTTAGAATTACAAGAGCATGCTGCACGTCTTATTAATTAAAAAAAAATGATATTATTGAATGTCACGTGAGCAACAAATAAATATAAATTTAGAGTCAGAAACGGACCAAATCAACATGGCTTGTTTAGCTCAATTTTGGCACTAGAGAACATTATATTGGTTATAAACGTATCTTGTTCGTATAGAGATTATGTCGACACAAGTATGTTTGTTATACTATCTATACTATGTTGTATAATAAGTTATCATAAAATTCAAATAAAAAATATTTAATTATTTTTTTATCAGAATAAAAAAATATTAAGTTAATTCATGATTGCTGATAATCAAATAATCTAAGACTACAACATATATTATAGCAAGGAGTAGGTTACTTCATGCGCCATACTGCATGTTAGACTAGCTATTTTTTAACATAAAAAAATGATTTGACTTTAAATGATATTTTAAAATAGATTTAAAAAAAATATAGAGACGAAGATATATTAAGATATATTGAACCGACTCAAGTTTTGCGGCTTAACTCGCTAAACCTGCGACCTACGTCATTGACTCCACTGAGATTAATAATTTTCTAAAAACTATTTTTTACTTCAAAAGTTGATAAAAAAAGAGACGTTTAAAAAGTTAAGCACTAACCAAATGCTGGAATGTTTATTTCAAACTATAATAACCCTATAAAAAGTACAAATCACGAAAATCAATTCATAATTAATCAACCAAATATTAAAATGTGAAATTAAAAAAATAAAGAAACTCAATATTAAAGGATAAAGCTATAAAAAAAAGATTAAAAAATAACTAAAAAAAAAAAAACATAAGCACGCGGACCTAGCCTGGGTAGGCTAGCACACTTGAGCCTTTGAAACAAAGATCAAGCGTGTGGACCTTCTAGTTCAGATCCACGTGCATGAGTTTTTTTTTTTTCTAAGGACAAGATGAGATGTCATCTCTCTTATCCTTTTTTAAAAACTAATAAGTAAATAACACATCGTCTTTCATAATAATGGTTTTAGAATATGGCACCACTCGGGTTACCAAAGATTCAGGTTTAATTTTGTTTGTGTTGAAATCCCATTTTTTCCCTACTTTCACCTAAAAGCATATAATAAACATTAGTTGAATCTAAAACATAAAACTATGTTTATCAACCCTAAAAAGATTTAGAAATACAAAATCAAACTTGGAAAGATTATTTTTTTCTCTTAACCTCGATATATTTTACTAGGCAAGATGAAAGTTAAAAAAACACACAATCAAAATCTCCTTATCAAATGGAATTCGTTAACATCATGAATGACAAGTTTTGTTTTTAAAAAGTGGAGAAACCCATGATTTTCTCTTATTTTTTTGGTAATTTTTTCTCTTTTTTTTTTTAACTCGGGAAATAAAATGTAAAGAAAATAAATTTTTGGTCTAAAATTAAAATTTCTTACCATGGAGGAAAGGAAAAGTTTTAAGAGTGAAAAATAACTTTTCCCTTTAATTGTAGATGGCCGTGAGTTTTCTCATTGTTTTATATTATGGTTTTTTTTTATGCTTTTCTAAACTTAATAAATTCACCATTAAATTGAGCATGAAAGGCTATAATTGAGAGAGATAAAATTGATGACAATTTTATTTTTAAAATGTGAATATTGTGGACGGCTACATGGAAAAGTCTAAGCATTTTAGTATAGTTTGGAATTGTAATTGTATTAGTTGTTTATTTTATATTAAAACGTTTTCTTTACTATTACATGCACATTTTTTATTATTATTTTAAAATTACTTATCTTTCATATATATATATATATATATGAAATACTTATCTTTCATATATATATATATATATATAGTAATCCTAGATGTAAGGAAGCAATAATTCCAAAAAATGCCAGCTGAACAACACTATATCCTTCTCTTGGCATAGTTAAAACTGTATATACCTAGAAGTCTCTTGGCACAGTCTGATTTATAGCTGCCATTATTGTACTTCTTTCCATTTGTAAAATTATTCCAGTGTGATAAGTATCACATCACCTCAATGTACAAATAATTCAAAAAAGCTGTATGTTCTTAATCACAAGCTCTGGCATTGTTATTTTTGGTGGGGGAGAGAGAGAGAGAGAGAGAGAGAATGCAATTCACTGTTCCATATAAATGCATTCGTTCTTTTGAAACACAAAATGGGTACCTTATATATCCCATCCGCCTTATGTTATATAGCGATGGAATTTAAGTTATTAATTAAAATCCCACAACAATTTTATATTAACCCGTATAATTATTAATGTTTTATCATGAATACAATAAAAAAAAGGGATATTAAAAGAATTGAATATGGACTCAAATAAATTAACTTGAGAAATAATAGGACATTAAGGTTCAAGGAATGTAAATACCTCATGAACTATCAAGGTAAAGAGGTCTTTTTTTTTTGTTGTTGCTCTCAAAACATATATATCTTAATCCTTAAAACATTAATCATACAAAAACAAGAACAAACACTTGTATTTATGGAATTTAAAGTTATTTATTTTATTTATTACAATTCTTATTTAAAGTTATTGACTTTATCATCGAAGAGTCTCTAAATCTCACCGATAGGGATTGTTTTGCAAGTATCAGGACATCTACCATCAATTTTGTACTTCCTAGACCAAGGAGAAGGAAATATCAACATGAACAATTGATTAACCAGTATCCAAACACCAAATAACCTGATTCCTGATTATATTGGGTTTTAGGATATCATTAGTCAGCGCCGTCTATGAGAGTTTCAAAAAGCCATTAATTATTCTACCGGTTTTTTTAATATGCCAACTCATCACCAATGACAAACAAACAGGACACTCCTTGGATAGGATGTGTTACAGATCTTTCTGCCACAATAGGCACTTCTGCCCAACCAATCCTTCAACAACTCATCAACCAGGTGCAACTTCTTACCCAAACAATGTTAGTGAATCAGCAAGCAAAGGAAACCTTACCTCAACAAGTCTCGGCACCACTTCATCAAATTGTTGCATCCTCCCTACCACATTCATAACAATAGGCCGCACCCAATGTCTGCAAATGATTACATTACCTAGAGAAATGTGGGCATAATGAAACGATGAGGGATTTTCAGCCTAAAAGGTCATCCTACCATTCCGAAAAGCATACGCACCTTCAAGATGTATTTACAATTGTTAGATAATAAAAATTATTTAAAGGCTCTTTGTACCTAGAAGACCATGTGCCTAGTAATATACAAGTAGCGCTAGTAGCTGGGGTGTGTCATTACACTCACATCAGAAAAAATGATGAGCAACTTGTTCAAGGTGTCTACCACCTCCAACCCTCAAGGCCTAAGGGTGGGCCTCCCTTATAAGATAACTTCCATAATCATTCTTTTCTCCTTGTTGAGGTTAGGAAGTATATGAGAGTACAATACAGGTTTAACCTAGAGAAAAAAGTCCTCCACCCTTGTGGCGTGAGGCATCTGACTAGAAGAACCAATGAGCATTGAAACTAGGTTAGTTAGATCAAGAGTGCTGATGGGACAAAGAATCACTTTTATATTAGAGTAAAAAAATGATAGAAACCTTTATACTCTTCTAGTGTGAGACAACATTAAGGATAACTAAGGTTAGAGTTGGCATCCTGTGACCCCTCGATATAGGAGATCGACTTCCCTCTGCTATTTCTTGGTGTATTTTTTTAGTTGAAGGAGTAGTTGTTAGGGTCTCCTCAGTATTTATTGAAGTTATTGTAACCCTTCTCCTGAGTATCAAAGGTTATTTATGAAGAGAGATTGAGGTATCTTTAGATAAGAAAACACGAATAGGTGTTTGTGTGGTCATATGATCAGGCATAGATGGCATGGACTCGTTGGCCTCAGACCTAGTTACTCTTGGTAAATATCCTGTATAATGAAAAAGTTAGAAGATGAATAACATATGAAGTGAAAGTAACATTAAATTAAAATTACTAGAAGAGTTATATAACCTTTGAGTCATATAGTTGATCTTGTACTTGGTGTTAAGATTATACAATCTATTGTATATCCTCTCCTCCTCGTTGAGGAAAAACTTGGCATTTACACCAGCATAAGGTGTTCTCCATAGGTGGGTACAACCTTATATTATATTATATCCATTATGAGGTCTTTCTACATCCTCATATTTTATTATCACCCACTTTACTATCCATTTCTTTGAATGAGATGACTTTTGTTTAAAATGTGTCTTTCATAGGCCTTCTAAGCTTACTAGAGAAATTAAAAAAATAATAATTAAGGTACAGGAGGCCCTTTTTAACAGTGTTAATCAGCATATAACATTTTTTGAACATCCTAACTGTGGGTTCCTCCTTAAGTACCCTCAGTAGCTTGTCAAAGCCAGACCTGTTGGGGTGGAGTTGAGCGGGACTTAGGTTAACGTAACGAAAAACACCCTTTATAAAACTTTGAAAGGAAACGAGTACCCAAACTTATACATGTGTATGGGTAGTAATAATAAAATTTCCTCTAATAGGTTTGCTGGTGACCTGGTGATATGATCATTAGCCTCTAACAACAAGACCAAGTAATCCTTTAATTTTTTAGAGTTGGCTAGGGTTACTTGCTAACAGAACATAGTACTTTCTGCCTCATCTAGAGATGTCCTGGGTAATCTTAAATGTCCCTTAAGGTTTGAAACCTCCTTGTGAATAATCTTGTTCCCTTTTCCAATAGAACATGATTGGCCCTACATCACCGTCTTCTACTTTCAGCAATGAATAAATAACATATGACATCCCATTATAACCCTAGAGAGGCTAAACATCTACTATATTATGACACTCAGCCAAATGGTTTTCTCAAGAAGATTTATTTTGCCTCCCCCTAAAAACATTTAAAATCAATATGGGAAAACACCCATTTTCAAGGGAAGAGGAGACAAACTTGACCCGTGTCTTTCAAAAAGCTTTTCAAATCTTTTTGCTTCAAATGCATAAAGACTCGGGGGCAACTGATGAGTCAATTTTTTTACTTAATTTTTTTTTATACTTTAAAAGAATCCAAACCCATAATAGGGTGATCACCCAATTAAACACAAGTCTGGCAAAATATCAGACACAATATACTTGAGTTCAATAACCTCAAGGAACCATGGGTCTGGAAAAATATCAAAGCCAATATATTTAGGTTTGATGATGAGCCGAAGGAACCATAGGTCTGGCAAAATATCAAACCCAACTTGTTTGGTTTCCGTCATGAGCTGAGCCCAAGACATTATAGGTCTAGCAAGTTGTTAGACCCAATATATTTGTGTTTAGTTATGAGCTGAGCCCAAGACATCGTGAGTCTGGAAAGTCAGTAGATTTAATATTATTAGGTGTGGCCATGAGTTAAGCCCAAGACACTATATGTTTGACAAGTCTCCATACCCAATATACTTGGATTCAGTTTTGAGCTGAGCCCATGGCACCATAGGTCTAATAAGTCTCCAAACCTAATAGATTTAGATTCATCAATGAGTTGAGCCCAAGACACTGTAAGTTTGGCAAGTCGTCATACCCCATACACTTAGGTTCAGTTGTGAGCTAAGCCCAAAGAACTGTAAGACTGGCAAGTTACTAGACTCATCTCCCTTAAGTTTGGCTATGAACCTAACTCAATTGATCTTAGAGATCCATGTTAGGACCATAAGGTTCTATCTGAAGATTATTTATGTAACCTATTCATATAAGAAATAATCATCTTCCTACACCTATAAGTGTATGAAAGGTCTTTTAAGGACCTACCATTTTCTCATCTCAATTAATGCCCATTAATTTGTAAAGGATATTTATCCCTCATTAATGATCTATAAGAGATCTTTATCTCTTATTAATGTCATTAAGTGAAAATGACTTCTTGGTTCTTTCACTCCACCAAAACAACAAGGTTTAGGGAGTATACATACCCCCTGAACCACCTAGGTAAAAGATTCACTTTTTCTTACTCTTAAAACATATATATTTTAATCCTTAGATCATTAATCATACAAAAATAAGAACAAACACTCTTGTTCTTGGGATTTAAAGCCTTTTCTTTCATTTATTATCATTCTCATTTTAAAGTTATTGACTTTATCATTGAAAGGTTGTTAAATCTCACTAATAGAAACTGTTTTGCAAGTAACAAGATATTTACCATCGATTTTGTACTTCTTGGACTAAGAAGAAGAAAATATAGATATGAACATTTGATTAACCATCCGAACACTAAATAACCTGATTCATGAGCATATTGAATTTTAAAACATCATCAACTCTTAAGTATGATAATGAGGAAATTGATTTATTCACCTATATTCTTATCGAGGAGAACACTCTATTTGTTATTCGATAAAGAGATTCTAAAATGATTGGAGGCTTGCCCCTTAATAAAAAAAAAATCTATGCATTTCATTATTACAAATATCATATCTTATGGTAAAATGATGTAATGAAAAAAAAATATTATGATTTGAACTCAAATAAGCTTTGATATTGATTATGATGTGTATCAATAATCATTTGATCCAAAAATTTAACTATCATCTATCTATTATGTATATAGAAAAATTTACAAAACTCTAAAATGTTTCATGCATTGATAGAAAAGCAATTAATATCATTGTTATTAAATTCATTCTTTATCTGCTGATCCGAAACTTGATCTATATCTGATTTCAAATTAAACTAGATAAGAGTTGATTTAATAAGACTCAGTTAGCTGGCAAGTCATCTGACGATATGATCATCGATAATGTCAAAAACTAATTTGACTTGTAAAAAAATCAAAACCACATTAATTTTCTAACTTTTTTAAAAAATTACAAAACTTGGATGTATTGGATTGATTCAAATTAATCTAGATTAGTCTATTTAACTCATGATTTGGATATTGGACCAGATCATAAATTAGACAGAGTTTATTAATTTTAATTAAGATTTTTTAAAAAAATCAAGCTAGATGACCAGGACCATAAATCCCTGTAAAGAAATAGAGTTAAGGTTGCAGAGGACAAATTAAGAACAGGGCTAAACGCGTCTGAATGATATTGTTTGGTTGTGATGATTATTGGGCACTCATGTGAATTGATGAAGTATTGATTTGTCCATGCTTGAATGCTGACAAAGCTCTAAAGCAAACCCAGCTGCCAGTTGACACATGACCTGCAAATGACAATCGCAAACAAAATCATGCTAAAAAAACTATGCTAAAAAATTGATGCTTCAGATTGTATCAATTATTTTGAAAAGATGGATTTCAAAGTATGGACAATAAAATAATTAATTTCATAAAAAGGGGTTAATTAGGTTACCCAGCTTGAAGAAGCAAGAGTCAAGACAGTAATCTAGAGTTCAACTATATGCGTATTTTACTGAACTTAAAAAGTTTAAATCATCCTAGTGAAGTTAATTATATTGTACTTAATTTTTTATTTAATAAAATAATAAAAATAATAAAATTCAAATTTATTATAATATTATAAAGAATCATTTTAATTCGCAAGGTATAATTTAAATAATAGTTCTATATTGATCAACCAAAATAATTAAATTTAGTTTGTTCTATGACCTGACACATGGTTCCAAGTAATTGTTGTTCAAATTAATTTGAATTGATATGACTCAATTAAAACAAATGATATTATTTTAAAAAACTAAATTTAAAAAGTAAAATAAAATTTTGATTAAAATGATTAGATTAAGAATTAACTTGTTAGGTCAACCAAATCAAACAGAATTAACTTCAAATTGAATTACTACTTAAAAAAAACCATAATTTGAACCAGGATTAAATCAATCATATTTCTGAGGTCAGGTTTAATAACCGTAACTCAAATTAGTTTATTTGTCATGAGAAATTTCTCTCTGGCAATGAACCTGTAATGTGGAAATTGCACTCGAAGGTTATATCATGTATGCGTATCATAAAATACTTCAAGATGCATGATTGTAAATGCATGGCATGGAGTTCATGGACTCACATCATACCCTCCAAATTATTTGGAACAGGGTGAGTTAAGAATTTCCTACAATCTCCCTCAAGTTATGGAGTGCTATTTAGCCTATTTCCCTTCCAG
>Ga0307511_10008704_pt1 | contig 10144 bp, 9 predicted proteins | sample 13_EM_MG_FD_200266 | JGI IMG/M metagenome (GOLD analysis project Ga0307511, IMG submission 200266) | Populus trichocarpa ectomycorrhiza microbial communities from riparian zone in the Pacific Northwest, United States - 13_EM | ecosystem: Host-associated > Plants > Roots > Unclassified | place... | reverse complement strand
TCGTAAACCTTTATCAATTCAAGTACGTTATACACCTAATCGAGGATTTATTTAAATTGCCCGTGAGCGGCACAGTGGGTATGCCGCCCGCGGGCGGCCCAGAACATGTATACCATGAATTTAAACCCAGATCAAAGATCAATTTACTTGCATTTATAAAACCTGTAAAGGAATTATGCAATATTAATACAATTTTTTTAAAATTTTTTTTATATACTCAGATTCATAACTTATAACTATGTAGCCGCGGCGCATGATGAAAACCCGGTTGGATTCAGGTGATGGCCAAATTAATCTCACCGGCGGTATGTACAATTGTGGGCGAAGAGGGAAACAGCTCGAAAACCCGGGGATAGCAAGGAAATACTCTGAGCAACCCGGTCAAGAGCGGATAGGAAATGGACATGGAGATGGAAATGTAGGAACGTATAGGAAAAATCTCAGAACTAAACGGCGGCCTCCCCCTGCCGGTGATGGTCTAGTAGAAGTGTAAAAAGAAAACCTCGATCATGTCATAAATCTCTCCGTCTGGGTCCTCTCTCCATTTCGGTGAAGCGAGGTCCTCCCACTTGTGGGCCGTAAGTTATTGTAGGTGGGGCAGTGGAAGGTGATGTGTTCTCCCGCCTAGTTTGGGTGGATACAGCTAGGGCATGTGGGGTTGTCTGCCTTCTTGATGTATGCAAGCCAGGAGCGTTGGGGTCCCCTGTTGGTGCGTAGCCAAGGTGTATGCTGCTAGGGCTCGTTTCGGCCAGTTCAAGGGGAAGGGGGAGACGGAGGGGTGAATTCGTGCGTCCTTGCGAGCTGTGCGTAGGGGTGCTTTGATGCCGCCCTCTGTGGCTACCCCATGGTGACCGCTGATCTGTCCAAGGCGACTTTTGAATAGGGCTCTGCTGTCAGCCTCGGTTTTGCCTGCGATGCCGATGTGGCCCCTGACCCAGGAGATAGCTGTGTCGATGTCTGCTCTGGCGACCAGTGGCCCTTTTATCCTACACTCGATACCGGAGAGGGGAGGGCTCCCTGTGATAGATTGATGACTGTGCAGTATGCCGGTCTGGAGTCCGTCAGGATCGTAAGCATGTTTTTATCTACCTAGGGCTATGGCGAGGAGTTAGTCTGGTTAGCGAGGAGTTCGCAAGTGTCAGGATTGGGCGGCCTGGACCACAAGGAAGTCTGCCTGGGCCTAGGCTGAAACAACAGGCCGGCGGAGTCCTTGGCTTCAACCGCCTGGACCGCTGGGCTGACAGGGACCGCTTGGGAGACGGCCTATCCGGCGGCCCGGGCAGCCCAGACGGCCTATCCACCAGCGCAGGCGGCCCCAGCCAGTCTAGACGGCCTATCAGGCAGCCCAGGCGAAAGAGTACAAGACCCATGCCAGGCCCGGCGGTTTCAGGCCCGCCCAAGTACATGCCGATTCAGTCCACCTAATAGGCAGCCCCGCCGAATTCCTACACTGGCCCATGTGCTTGCTGCGTTCGTCGTCTGGTTCGAATAGAGAATATCAGCCCAACTTCGGTAATCTCTAGGCCTGTGCTGAAGAATTCAAGGGTTCCTGCTTTTGAAGGTTCAGAAATCTGCTAATACCGGTAAATATGTGCACAGATGTCTATCGGTTAGTATTGAACACTCTTGGCAACAACCGGGTCGCAATGTTTATCCGAAACAGGCCCGAATCAAAGTTCATTACCCTATGCCCTAAGGACACAACAATAACAATACATCATCATCCCTCTCCACCACAGCAACCAGACTACCTCTCCACGTCTCGGCATAAGTGCTCCCACTCTATTCACTCGTACTACGAGCTGGCTAGCTTCACAGATATTCTGCAGATACCTGAGCCGAGACAATGCCTCCGAATACAGAATTTGAGACAATCCACTACACCATCACCGCCCACGGAACCCTCCGAGTAGCCAAAGACCCCGAAAAGAAGAAGTCCCACAAACACCAGCGACGGCATCGGAATAAAAGGGGGTCTAATGAAGTGGAGAAGCCTGAGAATGAGGAGATCGAAACCAGACTTCATGCACGCATGACACCTGGGCCTCCGCATGCTTCAGCTAGTAACGCACCTATGATAATGCCGGTGTCACAGCAGTATGCACATCCAACGGCTATGCGCATGCCCGAATCGGGTGCAGAAAGAGCAGTTCCTCGGGCTATAGCTACAACTAGCAAACAGGGAACATATAGAAGAGCACGCGCAGAAACGATTTTTCCCTTGCTGTCCTGGGATGAAATTTGGGCCGAAGAGAAACCCGAGCTCCCTGGCTCCAATAATCCCTACAGAACTGAACAAAACTTGTCAACAGCAGCCCCTGCCCAAGCGAGTGCTACAGGAAATAGCCAAAGGGCAGGCCGGGCAAACGAATTCGACACCCGCAGGAAGTCGGCTTCAGTGGAATCGGTGCCAAGGGTAAATGTACAGCCTCCTGCCCGGTTGACCAAGGCGCTCCAAGGCCCTGAGTCAAGCGGCGGCAGTACGGAGGGGACGAACATAAGTTGTGAGCTACCCACTCGCACAAGAGGCAAGCTCCAGAACCAGACAAATGGGCATGGACATCCCGTTGCTTCGGGGACACCACTACCACCACCACATAGAATCATGACGCCTAGGCGGCAAACACTTGGCCCGCTGCTGCTATCGGTTCAGGTCGAAGAGTATGACAAAGGGTCACGCAGGAATGATGTTGAGTATGAGGTTTCAGGGCAAGGGGTTGATAAGAGAGGGAAGGCACTGTATCGGTTGCAGGAGAGGCGTTCTGGGGGGAATTGGTCAAGCCGCGAGGATTCAGCGACGTTTGAAATCTTGAATCAGATGGAATCTAACCTCAACAGCCTGGAACCACATCCCAAAAGCGAAAATGAACCACCTACGAACAAGGGTTTGACTCGTCAAACGAGACAAATAGAATTCGGCAAAGGCCCTAGTTATAGGTCCATGGAGTATGGCCGAGTAGAACCTTTGGTTGGAGACTCTACACCTAGGCAGGGCTCGCAGCTGAGGAAGTCGCCCGGGTCGTGGGGACTACGAGGCACTACCCTCACCACGGATCAAAGAACCATGGACACGAATATCAGCCCCCCTCACAACAGTCTGGCTTCCATGCAGACCCAAAGCTTGCCCCAAAACCCGCCTATTTTGAACTCCGCATGGCTTTCTTCTCCACTATCGCATCAATTCGGCCCACTTGAGGAACCTATGCCTAACAAGAAGAAAGTCATCCCAGCTCAAACGACACCTACTAGAGATGCCCCTAGATTCCAAGAAAATACTCTAATATTTAATTCCCCAAGATCAGTTTACACTTTCAATACATCTTCTCTATTGACTCAAGGACCCCCAGCCCAGGTTGCAGCTGCGCGAGATAATAGTACCCGACGATGCCGCCCTGTTTGGCAATACTCCGACTTTGATCTCCAATCATCCGATAGCGACGAGAGGCGCTTCCGGGGATACTCATCCGTCTCCTCGTTTGATACTATTGCCATCCAACCATCACCCGCACGTAGGGCATTGCCTGTGTCATCAAACACAACCCCCCAGCGCGGGGTAATAGACACCGAGAGGCGAGGATACCTCCACGACATAAAAGAAACTGGGCATGATGGTGCCCCAGCCGTGCATGGCGGTACCTACGTTGGCGCACCTATTCATGCGTCGGCACTAAGTACACCAACCCGGCCACCAAAGGGACCAGCTCCAGCTTTTGAGGGGATTGTGGATTTGGACCCGGGAGTGACGCTGTTTCGTACTGCTACAGGTATGGTCAAGAGCGATATCAGTCCAAAAGTAGCATTGGGTAGTACTACATCAGCAGAGAGAATGTTGCGGATTTGGAATCGGAAGACTAGTGATGATGGCGAGATGAGGGAGTTGTGCGAGGCAGAGATGAGGAGGTTACAGAGGACTTAGGATGGAAGAAAAAAATCAAAATTGCAAATAAGACATCAAGGAGATGCAGAGGCTTTATATGTTGTGGGATTATGTACCTGTTTTTTTTGCATTCGGTGGTTGCAAAGTTTTTGAAGTAGTAATCGCTTCAATGACACTTTTGATTGGATACAGGAGCACTGTGGGTAGAACCATACTGGAAGCAAATGGGGTACTGTACGGAAAGTAATGATAAATAAAATCCGCATTTGTGGCTCTACACTATCTAGTCTCGATCCGCCCTATACATAAGTTGAAACACTAAGCCAGGATGAGAAAACTGCCCTAGCTGGTTTGGCGCGACCTCCCCGAAGGGACCGTCAAACATCTGGTAGTCTACTGGTCTAGTTGGGTAGCCTGTGCATACGGGTACTGAATATGTTTAACGAATCAATAAATAAAAATATAGTTGGGTAGTCTACCATGCGGTTACCCAGATGCGGCATGGCATGACTGAATATTGAGTTCCGATTGACTGGCGAGGCCTGAGTGTAAAGTTCACTGAAGGTCCGATGGCAAGGGAACTGAGGTCATTATTAGATATCCCTTTGCTCTTTCCCGCCTATGCTCTACATACCCCAACCCTTTTGCAACGATTCTTCACCTCTTCACCACTTTTGATTTTCGTCAGACGCCCCTAGATATGGATATGTTCAATAAGGGTATGATAGTAGAGTTGAGGGTAACTAGTTAGTGTACGCATGTTTCAAAATATTTTTGTATAATGCATGCTGTAGTTGAGCCTACCATACGTAAGTAAACGTTATCAGAAGTTACACGAGAGCTTGTGCCAACCAGACTAAGAAGTTACTTATATAAAGATGCCAAGATCAGGTTAGAGTGGCGGAAACGGGAACATTATATATAATATGCAATGGCCTTTGTAGTAATAGCGTAAACCTTATACTACTCTGCTGATATCCAGTAAAGTACACTAGTTTCCCTCAACTTTATCAAGGTCTGCAAAATTCTAAAATCAGATCATGCCAGGCCCTAACACGCTTCGGTTATCCTGGTTCTAGCTAGTCTCACCACCGAAGTCCTTGCAGCTCGTACCGGCATCTTTTAAACCATTTATAATCCAAGTACAAACCACTCAGAAACCCTTTGGCCTTTTTCGATCCACTATGTCTAGCTAAGGAAAAGCCTATCATTTCACCTTAGTCACTTCTACATTGCTAATATTGGCATTCATTAACACCTAGTTATTCTACGCTGAAAAATTGCCTGGAATGTCTGCGGTGCAGAAGGGAGTACTAACCATAGGACTCATCCTGGAGGACTCCTATTAATCTGGAGGCTGACTTCAACCCCCCATTGTAGCATATTACTCTTAGGCGTCCTGAATCTAAATCCCGGTTGACCCCATGGGAACTTACCATAGCTTATAAATTTGCTGAAATGTATCTATACTTGTTTGCTCAGATAATAGCTATATTTAATGACAATATAGAGGCCACCCTATTCCCCATGTGGTATGACCTGGGTCGACAATATGGATAGTGATGTAGTCCTACTACGCAACCGCACGCAGCCATTCGTTTCCTAGTTACCCTAAAGACCCGATGTGACACCCTCGCAGCTATACTTTGGCTTCATTTGCTCTAGGTGACGTCGAATTCTGGCGGGGGTATTCATACCCTTATCCCTCTTCCCTCGCTCGGACTATGATCTATTGAGTAAATCATGAATTGGGATAAATATCTAAGTAGATACAGGAAGCAAGGCAATTCTTGTCCGGTAAGTGCAGTAACTGCTAGACCATCCAGCTTGTATTCCTATATTCCACAGGTTTTTGCCACCGAGAGCTTGAACAATTTCATTCGCTTGGACTTGGAAGGGTTTAGGATATCAAGCAAGTCTCTCTGCTTGCCATGCAGTGTTTTTGCATTCCATTAACAGCCTAAGGGTTCCAACAAGGAAATTACCAGTGCGAACTCAGGGGAGTGTTTTGTGAAAAGAGCACAGCTGTGTAGCAGATATCATATGAGAAGATTCATCAACGGCAATTAATATTACCTAAGCACAGGCTTCGAAGGGCGGATATCTGGATTTTGGATGGTTCCGGTTCCGCGACTGACTATGGTGAATACATGGGTATGACAGATGGGTACTCCAGGAGGCTTGGCCGCAAGTTTGTAGCGAACCGGGACGTCCCTTCCGTCAGCGATTACCTACTTACATGCTAAGGATTGATCCCTGATGGAGTTTCTGGTGCTACCAGACAAGATGTATATAGACTCTCGCTCCCTCGTAACCAGACTACTATAATCAGACTACTCTAGCGGGCCTTCAAGTAAATCACAGAGCCTTGGTAGGGTAGTACCATGGGTTTCTCCAAAGAGACAACACAAGCTATAAACACCCCCGAAGGTTATACAACAAAGCGGTCAAGGAAAGTGGTAATCGATATGCCTTTGAGTAACGCCTGAGTATATGTATACATTTGTATACAGGCTTACCAAAAACGATGAACCACATGAGCAGTCAACAAAGACAATAGGTATACATACCTCGTGGGTAAGACCATGGCCCAAATAAAACACGGGATGCAAGCCAGGAACCCCCTCATTCCCATAAAATGTGTTTGTTATCGATTCTACTATTTTAGTAAGTCTTGATTATAAACCAAGGACTCGTACGCGGTATACGTATACCCCACCGGCAGGTATAATTTACATGTTGCTCGCCAGTGGGTGGTCAGCTGCAATACGCCGTCGATCGGTCAGGCAGCACTTCCAGGCAGACTTCTAGAGGCGGCAACCCAGTCTCGGCAACCCAAATTAAGCAACCTTGAATTAGCCATACCGTATTATGTAACTGTCAGTACTTAAGTGCTGACGGGTTAATATTACTATATTGCTGTGGGGTACTCTGCTAAATTACGGATTCTTGTTTCAGTGCACACTCATCTCTTGATTTGTAACACCTAAAGTAACTGCAACGTTGCTGAGGGCAAATAGCAACCCCATTTAATTCAATTACTAAACATGCGTTCCAAGTCATAGCCCAAATTTCCATCCCATTTTCGAATTTAGGGGATCCGGCCCCAAATACAACAATAAATGATAAACATACAGCTACGTCAACGACATCAACCCTCTTGTCATCGGACGGGAACCAGGGCAGCTCACGAACGCTGGCACGAGAGCAGCGCACCCCGCGCCCACCATGCATCTCAATCCCATCCCAAGAGCCTTTCACCTTACCAGCGCTGACCCAGCGGAACTTCCTTCGGAGATATGACTGACACAACCTCCCACCCTCTCACAAAGCTTACACTATTCCGTCCTGATGAGGAACGCCCAAAGCACAAGGCCTACTGGGCAGCCACAATTTGGACGAGGGGCGGAGGACGGCTTACACGGATGGCACCGGAAGAGACATGCAAACGGCAGCGGCGGTGTTCGCGGAGGATATGAGAGGCCGCCGGGACACCATCACCGACGGACAATCATGGTCTCCGATGCCGAACGGGCGGGGCTAGCCCTGGCCCCCGAAAGGCATCACGCAGCCTCCTCAATGCTTACCTTCTCCATGGCAGTCAAACAGGGAGCTAGGGGGGTAGGGGGAGGGGGAAGGGGCGGAAAAATGTACTTTGTATTTAGAGGTAACGGCTGGAGCGGCCGAGTGGTTGGATTGGATCATCCTGCCGGACTCCCACCCAGAGATACACCCACTTGCCATATACTAGATAGTATCAATGCGAGTGAGTTAACAAAAAAAAAACGCTGGAAGCTGATACCTCAGGCCAATTCTTGGAGGGACATTGATCTACCAGACTGGAGGAAGGAGAACGGTGACGACCAGCCATGGGACACAGTCAGGCCTTTTTCCACTTCTTACATGCTTCACTTCCATAGTTTTTAGGTTTTTAGGGGTTTTTTTTTCTTTCTCCACTCCGTTAGTTCTCATATTCCAAATGTATATATAGCGCTGTGGCGGCAGGTTCCCTTAAATCCATCCAGGCTTCCTAGTGGCTCGTCATACGTCTCTTACGGACGTGCATATGAGTAATGAATTGTAAGAAAAAAAAAGAAAAAAATTGCAGTACCTATATATCCCTTCCGTTGTTATCTCTTTCCACATTAGGACGCACAGTAAGTCATCCCGTGACACCTATGCCCTTACATGTGCACGAGAGCAACTTGTACAGCGGCACTTGTTATTCAAAGCGCGGAAACCCATATATGTATTTGTTCCGGCCCAGTCACGACCGAGAGCTTTCCATGACAAGCCCGGTCCAGTCACTACAACCATATAAAATGGACTAGGCTGGGCCAGTGAAGCTATATGGTCAGGGCCAGTGAAGCTAGCTAGACAGGGTGAGTGTGGGTCTGGGAAATAAGAAGCGCAGTCGAACTACTCCACTCGGTGGGGCTTAATTTAAAGATAGCGGATAAAAGGGAAGTACTAAAAAATGAGAAAATGGAGCAAACAGCAAAGATTTAAATAGAGGCAAATCCTCCAGTGCAGACGAGGTTGCGTACACACTACACAAAGAATTCACACAAAGATCTTGGAGTATTGATTGCGGACGCAGACATTTAGTAGGTACTTGTAGTGTAGCTAATATGATAGGAATAGCGGTACTAGACAAGATGCTGTAGAGCCATTCAGAGCTGAAGTACAGGCCAACTTTAATCGATATGCCCGACAACCAAAACATATCAACTGAGCTCGCATGTCTACTGAAAAGCATCGGCTTATTCAAATGTTCTTGTGCATACCTACGTTAAAGCCATCCAACAAAATTGAGCTTGATCTCCGCAGTCACCTCCATGGCTATCGGCTTGGTGAAAATCCAAAAAGCAATTCTTTAGAGTCCCTAATGGTGTTCTTTCAGCAATTGCTGATAATCCCGCTGCTACTACCTTAGCACAGCAGCCACTGCAACCCAACGGGATCAATTAGAGCCTATTGCAATTTCAAAACTGCTTGCAATACAAGGTGGTGCAGCTGTTTTAAGGCAGATCGCAGCTGCATAATTCACTGCTATCCACGAGGTGCTGGTACATTTGTTGAAATAAACCGAGCGGGGTAGATATAGATGGAAGTGAGGGAAGAACAACTTAAGCGATAACGGAGTGTCAAGATGCAGATGATTAAGGAGTCTTAACTCTCAGTTTTCCCAGTACATGAGTTGACTCTTGTGTAGGTTGTGGAGGCGGAGGTGTGAAAATATCCCGGAGCTTCCCATGAGGGAACCCCCAATCTTCGAAGGATGCAACTAGGGGGTAGGGGTTTTCAAGGTGGTTCCAGTTATTAGGGAACCAGAAGTAGTCTACTTCCGGTAAATTCCACCACCCCATATTTACCACTGGGGCACTGATAGAACTTGGCTCCATTTTGATCCCCCAAGAGAATCTGTGCAATCCAATCTGCAAAGTGCTCCAATAGCCCCCACCCACCTATCACATCCAGGTTGAAACACCAAAAGGATCCTATAAAATCTTTGGCGACGGGATAGCCTGGGTACCGTAACGTTATTCTCGAGGTATTACAGGGCATCACTAAGGCCTGACTAGTATCAAACTGGCCTGCAGGGCGGATGGGGGCTGAAAAAGGGCCTTGAGTCGGGAGATCTGTAGAAGACCCCGACATGGTTGTCTAATTTGTGACTGGACTAGGTGTAGTTTGGGCAGCGGTCAGGTCCCGTCCGGTAGAAGTTGGAGATGTTGTTGCACAGCAACCTCAAAGGGCTTAAAATGCTGATTCCTATGACTGTTGTATTGAATGTGGTAGTATATGTCCCTCTCTAGACTCTCCTTCTTTCTGAGTCTTGTGGTCTACTCAGTTTGTCTGCTTATTTGTAGATCTGCTTAACGACACGAAGAGTTAAGTGAAAGATGTACCTGAGAATGAAGGCCAGAACTGTTATAGATGTAAAAGGAGTTTTGCACAGCAGAAGCTCAAAGAACTCAAAGGCGGATTCCAATGACTGTATGTTGTATTGTATGCTCCTCTCGGATCCCCCTTTTTTGCTGTACTTTGTAGACTACCCAGCTTATCTGCTTAGTTCTAGATCTGTCTAACACAAAGCAAGAGTTAAGTAGAAGATGTATCTGAGAATGAAGCCCAGATCCGTTAGGGCACGAGATCAATCCGTTAGGAGTTTTGTATAGCAGAAGCTCAAAGGACTTAAAAGGCTGATCTCCCTAAATGTTGTATTTTGTGATGTAACTAAGAGTTGGTGGGGGGGGGGGGGCG
>Ga0307511_10008703_pt1 | contig 10145 bp, 8 predicted proteins | sample 13_EM_MG_FD_200266 | JGI IMG/M metagenome (GOLD analysis project Ga0307511, IMG submission 200266) | Populus trichocarpa ectomycorrhiza microbial communities from riparian zone in the Pacific Northwest, United States - 13_EM | ecosystem: Host-associated > Plants > Roots > Unclassified | place... | reverse complement strand
ATCTTTCGTTCTTCACATGCGATTCACCTACAGCCTTTTTTTTTTTTTAGAAGTCTAATAACCGCCGGTCAGCCTAGGGGACCACCTATATTGCTATAACGGACGGCCACAATTCAGCGTCTCCCCATGGGCTGGTAAGACAACTAGTGTATCTTGCATATGCATAAACGTATTGTTCCTGTTCATGATCTCGTGCCAAGACACTTTGCGCAATTATTCCGGACCCAATTCCACATGCAAGACACACTCGTTGCACTGGTAGAAAATGGGCACTAGCCCCAGGCAGTCACGGGAGTGCTGAGAACCTCAATTGTACCCTATTTAGGGGTATCTCGAGTTACTTTAGGCCTTGAAGAGTGGATAATTCAGCACTCAGACATCTCGTCCGGTATGCAAGGGAGAAATATATAGAGACACTCAGTCCGATCCGGTATTATATGGCCGTCCGGTATAGCAAGAGGAAATTTGGTGGTACGAAAGCCTGAAGCCACTGGTCATCCGGTATAGCAAGGGATCCGTTATATTGGGGTCGTTGTAGCAATGATAGACTGTATTTTACTCACTCTCATATAAAATATAGAGAGTGCTCTGCAATTGGCACCCCATGCTCGTCCACCATGTGTGATGTGTGATCTAATTCACGCAAGGATTGGATATCGTTGGATGAAATACTGGCCAGTGACGCAATTGACTGGTTGTGTCATATGGAGCCACACACACAAGGCTACATTTTTCAGCACTGCGAGTGCAGTGCCTTTCCCCAGTGCATGGCATGGAGCTTCACAGGGGATTATATTGAAGGGGAAAGTAACTGGGTGTAATGGCGGCTGTACCTAGAAGATGGGATAACGTAAATAGGACCTGCTCAGTCATTTCTGTAGTCTAGCTGGCACCAATTTTCAGTAAATTCATCTAAAAACTCCAGATACTTCTACTGCACTCGCCCCTGAAGCCGCTACTGGTTTCCCCTCCCTCCCAGCATGTGCGATGGTGCTGTATATAAGTGAGGAAACTAAGGGCCCTCGGAGTTTGACATGAGGTGTGTCACTACATAGGGGAGGCGTGAAGTGATTTGGGAGTTCCAGCAGTTATCGGTAGTGTACTTCTCTCCACTGGTGCTTGCGCATATGCAGCCTTTCCCGATCCGGAAGGAGAAAAATACCTCTGTTTTCCTAGGTACTCTGGAAGTGCTAGATTCTGTCCTATGCATGTGACCCACCAAATTAGGCCTAAGAATCCATTTCGAGCATTGTACTGGAGACGAGGTTTTTCCTTGGTGCTATTTCCGGTGAACAGGCAGGGACACCGAATCCGACAATCCCGTTTTACAGTGGTTTTCATTGTTTGGCCTAGGATTCCAGGGACAATTTCCCTAAACTACTGTCCATTGGGAGTAGTTGTTGAGTTTGAGTAGTAGTGAACAGATGGGTTCAAGCAAGGGCGGTGTTACATGCACAACAGCAAGGTACAATGCAATGCAGGAGTTCGATGCTAATCAATTTAGGGTCACAAGTGAACTTATTATCTACTGATTTGTTTGAGGGGCTCGAAACTCTAGTTGACATGGGAAATATAAGATATAAAAATTCATTAAGAACAGAAACAGTACGGGAATGCAAGGAGGTGAAAGTGCAGGTAGAAGGAGGAATTGGAGGGAATTGCATGTTTTTTGTGATGGAGGGGTACCGTAATCTCAAGCTTAGAAGAGAATACTAAGGGCTCGCGATATCGCTTGTCGTACATCTCGGAGGAACATCTCGGAACTGGGACGCTGATATACTAGAAAACAAATAGAAAATACTACCACTGACACTAGGAACAATAGGTAATATCATACTAGAGAACAAAAAATAGTGATAACCAATTACTAGAATTGTCCACCCAATCATGTGATACGTCAATCCACCCAACACATTAATATTTCGGTTAGTGGATTCCGTCTAATCCCTGCGCTCGTCTGGTCTTCGCCTGGTGGCTTTTCAGCATCTTATTCTGGTTTGGCGTGTCATGGAGATAGAGAGGGTGGAATATATCTGAATAAGGCCAGGATCTCTTCATATACCACTAGGGCATCGGACTGTGGGTCGTCAGGCCTAATATCTATGGGATTTACCCATAAGTCATCGTGAGTGGGAATGCCGCCGCCTAAGCGTAATCTCCATATCGTACTCATTGCCTCCTCGATTTTCTGAGCCAGTGTGTGGCCCTTGGAATCCAAGATATTGCGATCTGCGCTGGTGGCTAATAGCACCTCGACCAAGCCTTTTTCCCTTCTGTGGCACGCATGGTACAATGGTGTCATCTGTTCCATGCAGTGGGGGTTGCGGCAGAAATAGCGGACGTCAACAGTGGCGCCTGCGGTGAGAAGAAGTTTGATTACCTGATCACGCCGAGAGCTCCTGTTGGATATCGATGCCCAGACTGCTTGTTCTAGAGGAGTGGGGAGATTTGTGTCGGTGTTATTTAGCGTGGAACCAATCTGATATTGTTCGATAAACTGGTTATAGTTACAGTCTGCCCCTTCATATAACAGCCATGCTACTGTGTCAGGGATGCCTAACTTTGTTGCCTTGAAAAGTGCCCTGTTGAGGCAACTTTGATAGCAATCACCGTCCGGAGAATTCGAAGCACGGCAATCCTTTAAAAGCCTCTCCATAATCGCAAGGCATTGACTCTTACCCTCGGTGCTCAATTGCCAAAGATGCTCATTATCCTTGTCTCCTACCACGTCGGTAGCTGTGCCGCCCTCCTTGTAGTTCCAGATCCTATGGACATCACAGCCCCACTTTACGAGAAATTCGACGAGTTCCAACTGACCTAATGCTGAGGCTAGATGGAGTAACGGCCCACCCTTACCACAGGTTTGAACATTGGCACCTGCTGCGACTAGAATATGGGCGACATCTACCTTCCCATTGGCGCAGGCATAGTAGAGAGCTGTATTGTTTTCTGTATCCACACAATCCACATCGAAGCCTTCAATATCATGATCATGGTCGAGGAGAACTTCCACCATCTCCGTATGGCCTTTCCCTGCGGCGATGTGAAGCATATTTTTGCCTGTACATATCTCTTCACCTCCTTCAGTAATAGCCTTTTCTACACATCTATCTGCTGCGTTGCGGAGTGTTTGCCTACCCGCAGCCAAAAGGAGCTCTACGACCTCGTTCCAACCTTCGCCAAAGGCAGCCAGCAGGGGGCGAAGGCCAAGGTCCACACCTATCACACCCAGTCCAGGTAGGAAAGTCAGGCGTGTAGGTGGGTAAGTCTGCAGACTACGTAAGCAATCCTCACGGCCTCTTGCAATTGCGTTTCTACCCAGGACACCTTTCACCGCGTCTGTCCAGCCAGTGGCGGAGGCGCAGAGCAAAGCTAACCACAAAGTTATCGCAGCGTAATAAATCTTCAATCACGCAAAGCTGCCGCCTTCCATGTTGGTGCATCCCACAAGAAACTGTTATCCGTTTGGGAACGCAAACAGGCCATGGTAGGGCAATGACGATCCAGGTCGCCATCGGTAGTAATTCCTAAGTACAGCGCTAGCAGATTAGGGTTGGCTGGGTGCGCTAAGCGCGTTCTTGGGTATGACGCAATGGACATCATTTTCTGGAGGTTAATTGGGCGAGTGAGGTCAGCGAGTACCTGATCGATCACACGCTGGGAGATCTTGCTAGACGTTAGTCCTAACTGGCTTAAATCAATTTTTGTTAACCGTCTTGACAAAACGTTGCGTAGATCTATCCCGGTTCCTAGGCTACTAATCCGTGGTATCTCCCCCTCTATCGCGACCAACAGGTCTTTGACTATATCCAAATGTCCGTTTGCCAGGGCAAGCTCAATGGGAGTCCACGTTGGGTCCCCGACGCTTGGATGCGTAGCTCCGTCGATATCGCGAATATCAATCCTTAACGTACCAGGACTTGTAGTCTGCGTGACCATGAGAGCGGCCGCATCAAATTGCAGCAAGAACTTGACAATTTCTACACGGCCAAGTTCACACGCCACACCAAAGATCACATGTAGCATGCTCCTAGGCTCTCCAGCTGTACTCCCTGTAGCAATACCCTTAAGCTCGGATTTAAGGGAGCCAAAGGTACTTCTAATGCCCTCAAGTAGAGACTGACACACCTTTGTATAGCCTCGACAAGTTGCTACAAATAAGGGGTCTGGAAAGTGATTATAAACTTCTCTGGGGACGGAAAACCAGGTACCAGGAGCTGCAGTGATATAAACTTGAATGTTGGATGAGTGACTAGAAATTTCGTCGAGGTTCTTCCTCGTCCATGGCACCGGATTGGTTAGTGGAGGCCCAAGCTTATGAAGCTTGCTCATTATGAAATGCTGGAGAGCTTCATGGTCAGAGGTAACTGCCCAAGTGAAAGGAATCTCAAATTCATCTCCCCCTATTAGGGACTCATCCCTAAAAGCGGGAAGGAGCCACGGAAGGTGTTGTACAGAAAACTTTCGGTGGAAGCACAAGTCATCGAACTTCGAGGTCCAATCTTCACCAAAGGTTCGCTCAAGGGTATCTACCTTCGAACAATGCTTCCACCAATTTTCCGCGATATAATTAAGCATACATCTTGCCTTCGTTGGCGAAACTGCCACCTCTGGAGTTAATTTGACTGTTCGCTTAACATCCACCCTTGAAGGACCTAACGGCGAGGCCCTCACGTGGGGCATTGTATTTCCAATCCCGCGCTCTAAAGCAGAGTTGGACGTCCTGAGCATCATTGGTATTTGCTCTGCAATATCACGACCGCTTAATGGAGTGCATTTTACGACTCTCTGGGTCTGTTTCAGTACATCTTGCTCGAACCCTGGAAAACTGAGGTACGTGACGCAAATGTGCGCCAGCCTGGCATTCAAGTCATCCTGGTCCATCGTAAACCGTTGGCAGTCTTGGGGAATAAGATGCTGTGAGCATAAGTAGCCCAGGGCTGTAGAGTGAGCAAACTGTATTGTGTCATCGTTGTTTAAGGTAATTAGATTAGCGCAATTCTCGAGGACCTTGTATTCATCCATCGGACACCTCTGGAGGACCTCCTCCCAGGCTTTATCATCCGGATCAATTGAGATGGCTTCTGCCATCTCATGCATAGCCAATGGGCGCTTTGCCCCAGCAACCCATTGAAAAACTCTCATAGCGACCTTTGGATTTCGCGATCGATCCCTCGTGATCCTACGTAGTATCCTGGCATAGGTTTGGTCCAGCCCCTCTGGCAACGAGGCTAATACCTCTCGAAGTTCGATGACATTGTTTGTTGCACAAATATCGTCAAGCTGGAATGAGATCCAAAGAAACCTTGAGTAATTATTGTGTCAAAACTCAAATTCAACGTGCCCATCAGAGCTGGAAAAACACTAACATTCCTTTTGCCCCCTCGAGGAGAGCTCTTCCAATTTCACCCAGCATCGATTCATATCCCTTAGGAAGCCTTTTGTGCTGAAGTCTTTCCTTGAGGCTGTCGATAATGTAGCCCCAGATTTCAGGGCGCTCCACTCCTAGGCCGTTTAACGAAATCTTTGAATGTGTATTTGCGGAGCTGCCCTCGTCGAGGAGTCTGGATATAGGAATTTCAGGCCGACTTGAAAGGTAAAGCTTCTTGTTGGAAATCAGCTCGCGCGAGGCACCAGTGCCTGCTGAATCCAGAATATTTGCTGGTTCAAGTAGCTTTTTCAAGCATTCCATAATACCGCACTGCGCACCTACTTCGCACTCATCTATACCGTCGATGCAGAAATATAACCGTTCCGGAATTGAAGTCACAAGTTTGAGGAAATCAAACCATCTTTCCTTGCCAGGTTCCCCGGAATACTTTGGATGCCCCTCACAAAAAGCTGGCAACAACGCCTCGACTTGAGGTGGAATTTTATGTATAAAAAGCGTAAGTATTTGTTTCACCAAACTCTGGAGAAGTGTCTGAATTTGTAACGACTCAGGCCTCGTAAAGTCGCAGAAATAATACCCAATAAATGTGCCTGCATCTCTTTGGATTGATGCTCCAGATAGTAATTCATCAATAACCGCCGTTGTGAGGACTGATTTTCCGGCACCCGCTACAAAGAATAAAATCATGAAGAAACATTTGTCAGTCGTGGCTCCGTAAGTCAACCCCTTTAAGTTGTTATATACATACGGATTCCATGACACCATAGGATTGTTCCAGTGGTGGAACTACTTTGAACCCACTGCTTGAAGCCAGGCAGGTCAAACAACCACTGCCCTGTACCCGGGTGCCGGTCCTTACGGAAGTTGGAGAAGGCAATGGTATAATTATAATTTGATATGGAGTTCACCAAGGCCCTCAGTTTCTCTTCTATAGCACATAACATTATGGTTAGTACTTAAATGTATCGATATTCATTTCGTACCCCCGAGGAACCCTGCATATCGCTTGAGCAATGACGGATATGAACCTTTGCTTTGACTGCTCCGCTGTAACTCCCACCGTTCGGATTTGAACTCGAATAAGGTAAGCTGTTGGCGCATGGCATGACTGGTTTCTTCGGAGGTAACTTGAACAAGGTCCATGATGTGTTGTCGCTGGAACCTCAAGGAATCTTCCAAATCTTGAAATTGGGCATCAAAAGAGCTGAAAATTGTCGAAAAGAAACGTTTATACCCTAACCATGGGAAGGAAATTTTTCAGAATTCAGCAATCGAATGATCATAAAATATACCTGGAATAATTATATATGCGCAACGGAGAGTCTCACCTGTCTTGCGAAGGAAACTGAACGCCTTATGGAGTATAGATACTGCAATAGCCCAAAACTCAGCAACAGCTTGCTTGAGGTCATCGCTATGTTCAAATAGCTTCTCCAACCTGTCGATTATAGGAGTCAGTTTACCAATCCTTTCTAAAAGGCCAGTTAACTGCGAGAAGAATTGAAGATAGTTCAACGAGGTATATATGCGTTTAAAATAGATGTTAGCTTTGAACTACTTGATGCGAAAGATTACGAATCCAACCAGACGTTGTAAAGTACCTACCATGATCAATAGTCTGAGGCTTCCCCATACCAGAGCAGATACCTTTGGGTCACTCGAGACGAACGTGTCGATGATGGGTGAGAACCTTTGGAGGGTTTCCAAGAATTGTTGCACTCGGCCCACATATTTTCTGGCTTGGAATTTGAGAAAGACCTTATCATTGATTGCAGCCGTCAACTCCAAGATATTCTTCCGCTCGGGGGAAGGCCCATTTTGAATCGCAGTCTTTTCTGTAGGACTTAGGACTCCTGTAAAATCCTTGATCGCCTGTTGCAGCATTGTTTCGCCTGTAGGGCACCTGGGGGGATTTGCATTGGTGCCGCTACCAGAAGCACCGACGCTCGAATTCTGTGTCGCGCTCATTCCGCAATCGATTGAGTATGGATGTATATCGATATGATGTATTGTGTATGGTCCAAAGTTATTGATTGCCAACTTTAGTTTCTATCGTCGAAAGAGGAGATGATGTCGGCTATTACCTACAGCTGAAACGTGGCAAGCTGTGTAACACCAACCCGGTTTCATCCCTATGCATATGCATACAACAACTCGGCAGCGGGCGCTACGCTCAAATAGTTGTGCAGAACAAAACTACGTCTGGATAAGTCTCAACGCGAGGACTTGAGCACGTAGGTTCCCCTTAAGAACAAACAATTCATAAAACAAGCCATTTCAGTTGTTATGTTATGCTGTGAATGAGTACGTGTATATGCAAATCAATAGTACCCAACTACGAATTCGCTACGAGCTCGAGAAACCTTTCCAAATCTAGTCAAGTCGCACTCCCAGCTACAACTTCCGCGCCGATGTCGACGTCTGAACACCTCCCGCGGTGCCACACGACCACTTGCCCCAATGGCCTTTCAGGAAGTCCTATACGGGTGAATATTGCAATAGGTTACCAGTGGGATATCGCTGGGGTAACGACCAAGTCGTTGAAGATAGACGTGGTGGGCCATTGCATGAATCGAGAAATTATGAAAAGTTGTAACCCCAGAGGAAACCTCCAATGTAGGTTTGGGAAAAGCATAGGAAAAGGTAATTTTTTAGTGTAACATTTGGCCAATCTACCCACACCTCATTATTTATAATGAACCGAATCTCAAACTTCCGTGCTTCCATCCCCCATGCAGGGTTATACAGCTAGGTGGCAAAAAGTTTCGTACCCCGTGCATAATCCCGTGCAGACCTCGATCCTGTATGGCTGAAGGGGTAAGACATACATTGCATGCTTTTGTCTCGTTATGCAGGGTACGAAACTTTCTGCCACCTAGCTGTATCAAAAGAGTACTGAAGAGGTTGCGGACACATGATGTTGAGATATGATGTTGAGGACGCTGAGAAAATGTGAGGCCCGACACCGAGGATGAGAATCCCGCTACTGATTCCCCCCTCCTACCAAATTTAAGCTGAATAATATGCAGATTACCTTGACCTTAACTACTCCCGCTCGCACTTTCAACCATGTCACCCAGTCAGAATTCCCACCACCACTGACTGATACTGGCCCACTCTCTGCTCAGAACCACTGATCCGCATACTAGACCCCAATACCAAAGGTAACGAGATATGTATAATACTTTACAACTATCTAACTTATCTACTACAAAGTACCCAAAACCCACAACCCAACCGAAACTACAAACTAAATAATGAAGATAATCACAACTTCGTAGTAAGTGTTAATCCTCCAGTCGCAGTGAATCTGCTCAATCATATATCTCGCCAATATCTAGGTTTGGGTAACATTTATCGATTTTGAAGTATGGCCGTCAACTCTTAGCACTGACATCTTTTTTTCAAAGAAACAACCCAGCTAGAGCTTCATTCCCGAATTAGAATCTATAAAATTTATAGTTATTCCCAGGACAATCTACAGAACACCATTGCACTCATGCTTCGAACTGACTCATGCCTAGTATATATGTATTCATAGCAAGAATGAAAGGACATAAAAACCCCAAAGCCTTAAAAATGTAATATATTCCTAGCATGCTTTGTGTTCTAGCATTGCATGGCAAAGCATGTTTAATGTATTCTGAGTGCGCTTACAACACTGCTATGTGGTATGCGCAAAGTTCAATACCCTCACCGACATGACCCATAGGGTGAGAAACCCAGACGAAAAGCAGCAATTTGGATCTCATTGATTAACCAAACGAACTCTACCTATATAGCATATGTCAGTATGCCCGTGCTTATGCAAAGTCATGATCAAGACAATCCAGATATACACTGTTCAAAAATGCGGCCAAATCTCTGCCCATACCACCGACTGATACGCCTCGTCGTCAAACTCCTTAAACTTGCACACGCCTCAAACATGATATACAGCCTCGCCAGTAGATACAACACCACCATGACGCACAGGGTAATCCCAAACCCCGTGACCACCGCCCCTACCACCCAACCCGACCAGCCCCAGGAGCAAGTCGAAAAATAGTACACCAGACCCCACCATATTCGGGGCGGAGCGCCATGGCCCAGTTGCACACGCGAAAGGGGATTTTAATAGGTTGGTGGTATCAATGTGCTCTCTGTTAATGTAAAAAAGGCGTGTATGGTTGGTACTCCACAGGCGATACAGAGGGCGGAAAATCGCCAGAGGTACCGCTCGAGATTGGTTGGAAATTGGGCATTACAGGGTATGAGATGGACACCTCCGTAGATTGCGGGGAATATGATTGCGGCGATAAATCCCGTGAAATTGCTGCTAGACGATTTGATAGAGCCACGGAGGCTGCCCTCCTCCATTACTTACCCAATCCGTCCGTCAGATTCGATCACCTCACAAAACCCTTTCCAGTTTAATTTTGACCTGTCAAACGTAGGCATATTTCCGCCAGAGAAATCGACGAGGAACTGCGCGGAGTGGCGGGTAAGAAAGTTCCCATCACGGAATGAGAGACATGTCTTTGAGTAATTACTGTGGCATATCCAAAATAATCCGCCCGGAGTCCCTGCTGGTCTAGATCATTCTCCGCACGAGGAAGTGAAGGGGATGTATCTGGCGCCCTCTAACCGACCATCATCGCCACAATTGCCTTAGACTGGGGGTGGGTTTGGGAAGCAGGGTCCCAATGTACATCTCTGAAGCTTGTGCCGGTGATTTATTGGGAAGCTTGGCGATGTATACTGGTGGATAACT
>Ga0307511_10008702_pt1 | contig 10145 bp, 10 predicted proteins | sample 13_EM_MG_FD_200266 | JGI IMG/M metagenome (GOLD analysis project Ga0307511, IMG submission 200266) | Populus trichocarpa ectomycorrhiza microbial communities from riparian zone in the Pacific Northwest, United States - 13_EM | ecosystem: Host-associated > Plants > Roots > Unclassified | place... | reverse complement strand
CCTTTGTACTCACCCTCTCGGGCTTTCCTCCGGGCTTTTCCCTTCGGTCTTGCGTTTCCGACTCTATCAGACCGTTTCCGGTTCCGATTTCCTCGGTGCTTTCCAGGTTTCCGCTTCCGCGTTTCCCTTTCCGGCGGTTCCGACTTTATCAGAAGTTCCGGGCCGGACTGACCGGCCGCTCTTTTCCGATTCATCGGGAGTGTGGCTTCCTTTGAATCGACGTTTCCATCGACATTTCTAGAAGCAGACAGACACTCACTGTCGCCGACCGGACCAGATCCAGTTCTAGGCAACTGTTCGAATCTACCTCCCCGACTTGTCCGTGTCAACGGCTCCTGTGGGGCGAAGAGGAGACTAGCAGCTCAGCAGGAGCGCCCGCACATCAGGCGGCTGTGGGGACGGAGGAGCTGCGTTCGGCTGCTTCCACGTCGCCCGTCTCACCGGCGCGTACGGCACGACCGCCCAGGACGTACACGTACGTCAGGAAGGCCCCTTCGGCGACGATGCCGATGCCGATGCGGGCCCAGGTGGGGAGGCCCGACGGGGTCACGAAGCCTTCGATGGCTCCGGAGACGAACAGGACCAGGGCGAGGCCGATCGCCATGCCCACGGCTGCTCGGCCTTCTTCGGCCAGGGCCGTGCGGCGGGAGCGCGGGCCGGGGTCGATGACGGTCCAGCCCAGGCGCATGCCCGTGCCTGCGGCGACGAAGACCGCCGTGAGTTCGAGCAGGCCGTGCGGGAGGATCAGGCCGAGGAACGTGTCGAGCCGGCCTGCCGATGACATCAGGCCGATGCCGACGCCCAGGTTGAGCATGTTCTCGAAGAGGATCCAGAGGACGGGCAGGCCCAGGAAGACACCCAGGACAAGGCACATCGCGGCGGCCTTGGCGTTGTTCGTCCAGACCTGTGCCGCGAAGGCCGCCGCCGGGTGGCTGGAGTAGTAGGTCTCGTACTCGCCACCGGGGCGGGTGAGATCGCGCAGTTGGCTCGGGGCCGCGATGGAGGACTGCACCTCGGGGTGGGTGCCTATCCACCAGCCCAGGAGGATCGCGACCACGGTCGACAGCAGCGCGGTGGGCACCCACCAGTGGCGTGCTCTGTACACCGCGGCCGGAAAACTGTGCCCCAGGAAGCGCGTGACATCGCGCCAGGAGGCACGACGGGTTCCTGTCACCGCACTACGCGCGCGTGCCACTAGTTGGCTGAGCCGACCGGTCAGCTGGGGGTCGGGGGCGCTGGACTGGATCAGGGAGAGATGGGTGGCCGTGCGCTGGTACAGCGCGACGAGTTCGTCGGCCTCGGCGCCGTTGAGGCGACGTTGGCGGCGGAGCAGCGCGTCGAGGCGGTCCCACTCGGCTCGGTGGGCCGAGACGAAGACGTCGAGGTCCATCTGGTTGCCTGCTCCTCGGCTGCTCGTCGACTGCTGGTCGTGGATCAGCTTGTCGTACTGGGGCGCGATGTGCCCTCAGCTTGGCAGACTGGCTGTTCCAGGGGCAGGGCAGGGGAAGGGCGGCAGGCGTGAGTGAGCTGGTGACGGGCGAGGCGGTGACGCTGGAGTTGCGCCCCGCGAGGCTGCCCAGCAGGGCGCTGGCGGTGTTGCTCGATCTGATCGTGGCCATCGCCGCCTATGTCGGTGTGACCGTGGCGCTGACGTTCTCGACGGCTTCTTTGGACGTCGCGGCGCAGGTCGCGGTGTCGATCGCGGCCTTCGTCCTGGTACTGGTCGGCGGGCCCATAGCGGTGGAGACGCTGAGTCACGGGCGTTCGCTCGGGAAGCTGGCGTTCGGGTTGCGCGTGGTGCGGGACGACGGCGGGCCGATCCGGTTCCGGCACGCGCTCGTGCGGGGTGCGATCGGTGTGATCGAGATCCTGATGACCTTCGGGGTCGTCGCCTGTATCGCCTCGCTCGTCTCGGCGCGCGGCCGTCGGCTCGGGGATGTGTTCGCGGGCACCCTGGTCGTACGGGAAAGGGTGTCCTCCGGGCAGACGGCCTTCGTGCCTCCGCCGCCGCCTTGGCTGACGGGACGTTTCGCCGAGCTTGATCTGTCGGCCGTTCCCGATGGGCTGTGGCTGGCTATCCGGCAGTATCTGACGCGGATGCAGCAGTTGGATCCTCAGGTCGGCTGGGCCATGGCCCAGCGACTCACCACGGACCTCGTGGCTCGTACGGGCGCTCCGGCTCCGCAGGGGGTTCCGCCGGCCGCGTATCTGGCGGCGGTGGTGCAGGAGCGGCAGGCGCGGGATGTGCGGCGGGCCTTCGGGAACGGCGCGGTCGGGGGCGTACCGGCCGGCGGGTTCGGGCCCGGGGCGGGTGTGCCGGGTGCCTACGGCAACTCGGCGTTCCAGCCGTCGCCCGCTCCTCAGCAGCCGTACGGTTCCCCTCCCGCGCCTGCACCTGTTTCTTGGCGGGCCACCGCCGCTCCCCCTGTTCCCGCCGCAAGCGGCACGGGGGCCGATCCGGTCGCGCCCGGTCCTCAGCCCCCGGCGCCGCCGAACGCGGCGCCCGCCGAACCTCGGCCCTCCACGGGATTCGCGCCGCCCGCCTGACTCTTCTTCGCCGGCCCCCGGACCGCCGCCGCTCAGTCGAAGACGGACGGCGGTGACTCCAGCTCCTCCAGCTCGATGCCGGGTGCCGCGAGCACCACGTCGCCGGCGATGTGTACGGCGTGCTGCTCGCCCGTGTCCAGGGCTGTGACCTGGTATTCGTCCACGGTCAGAGGGCCGTTGTCAGTGCCGTGTGTTTCTCTTTTCAGCAAGGCCCAGGACTGGTCCTCGGTGCGGGGGGCAAGGACCGGGTCCGTGAAGTTGACCAGGCGGACGCGGGTCGCGGCGGAGGAAGAGGTGAGGCGCAGGAGACGGGTGGTGGCGATGAGGAACGCGGGGGAGATGCCGGTGAAGGCGTGGGCGCGGACATTGCCTTCGGTGGCATCGGTGCCGGTGGGGTCGGTCCGGACCCAGGTGACGCCGTCGAGAGCGGCGCCGCGCACCTGCCAGCTCGCCGCGTGGAGTTCCAGCCGGATGGGGCGGCCGAGTTCGTCGAGGGTGAGGTCGACGGAACCGCTGTGGTCGCCCGAGGGGGTGGTGAGTTGGGAGACATAACGCCAGCCGGACGGGCCGGGGGCGCACTGGAAGTGTTCTGCTGCGAGGGGGGTGTGATCGTGCGGATCGTGGAGCGAATAACGGCCGCGGGGCATCGGGGTCCTGGGTCTTGACGGGCCGGTCCGGCCAACGGAACCAAAGGGGCAGGCCCCCGGCACGGGGGTGCGGGGGCCTGCCTCGGAGGATCTGCTGCTGAGGACCCGGCGCTGAGAACCGCGTCAGTGCACGGACGCGGTCACAGCGGGCGGGGTCGCCGGATCAGTAGCGGTAGTGGTCCGACTTGTACGGGCCCTCGACCTCGACGCCGATGTACGACGCCTGCTCGGGGCGGAGCGTGGTCAGCTTCACGCCGAGCGCGTCCAGGTGGAGGCGGGCGACCTTCTCGTCGAGGTGCTTGGGCAGCACGTAGACGTCGGTCGGGTACTCCTCGGGCTTGGTGAACAGCTCGATCTGGGCCAGGGTCTGGTCCGCGAAGGAGTTGGACATCACGAACGAGGGGTGACCGGTGGCGTTGCCCAGGTTCAGCAGGCGGCCCTCGGACAGCACGATGAGGACCTTGCCGTCGGGGAACGTCCAGGTGTGGACCTGCGGCTTGACCTCGTCCTTGACGATGCCCGGGATCTGCGCGAGGCCGGCCATGTCGATCTCGTTGTCGAAGTGGCCGATGTTGCCGACGATCGCCTGGTGCTTCATCTTGGCCATGTCCGCGGCCATGATGATGTCCTTGTTGCCGGTCGTGGTGACGAAGATGTCGGCCTTGTCGACGACCTCGTCCAGCGTCGTGACCTGGTAGCCGTCCATCGCCGCCTGCAGCGCGCAGATCGGGTCGATCTCGGTGATGATCACGCGGGCGCCCTGTCCGCGCAGGGACTCCGCGCAGCCCTTGCCCACGTCGCCGTAGCCGCAGACGACCGCGGTCTTGCCGCCGATGAGGACGTCGGTAGCGCGGTTGATGCCGTCGATCAGGGAGTGGCGGCAGCCGTACTTGTTGTCGAACTTCGACTTGGTGACGGCGTCGTTCACGTTGATCGCCGGGAACAGGAGGGTGCCGTCGCGGTGCATCTCGTAGAGACGGTGGACGCCGGTCGTGGTCTCCTCGGTCACGCCGCGGATCTCCGAGGCGACCTGGGTCCACTTCTGCGAGCCGTCGCTGATGGTGCGCTGCAGGACCTGGAGGACGACGCGGTGCTCGTCGGACTCGGCGGTGTCGAGGGAGGGGACCTTGCCGGCCTTCTCGTACTCGACGCCCTTGTGGACGAGCATGGTGGCGTCGCCGCCGTCGTCCAGGATCATGTTCGGGCCGCCGGTGGGGGTGTTCGGCCAGGTCAGCGCCTGCTCCGTGCACCACCAGTACTCCTCCAGGGTCTCGCCCTTCCAGGCGAAGACCGGGATGCCCTGGGGGTTCTCCGGCGTGCCGTTCGGGCCGACGGCGATGGCGGCGGCCGCGTGGTCCTGGGTGGAGAAGATGTTGCAGGACACCCAGCGGACCTCGGCGCCCAGGGCGACCAGGGTCTCGATGAGGACGGCGGTCTGCACGGTCATGTGCAGGGAGCCCATGATGCGGGCGCCGGCCAGCGGCTGGCTGGCGGCGAACTCACGGCGGATCGACATCAGGCCGGGCATCTCGTGCTCGGCGAGGGTGATCTCCTTGCGGCCGAACTCGGCCAGGGAGAGATCGGCGACCTTGAAGTCCTGTCGGTTGTCGACAGTCGTCATTGCGAGGTACTCCTCGGGGTTGGGGCGAGGTGGGTACGGCTGGTCTGCGCGGCGGCGGACACAGGGGTGCCCCAAGGAGGACACAGGCATGCCCGCGTGCGCGCAGCGCAGTCCGTCGGAGGCCCTCTCTCCCTCGGCCGGTCCGCGGTGGGACCGCCCGACCGCCATCAGCAGCGACGTCTGGCTCCGTCCCAAGTTACACCGGTAGGACCGGCGGTCCCCAGTCCGCTCCGGACAGTTCCAGCCGAACCGAGCGGGCGCCCGGCGTCGGATCGGGCTTCCGGGAGCGCGACGAAGGTGTTAGGAGAACGACGTGACCAGTCCGGCCGGCCCTCCCCCCGCGGGCAGCGGCGGTGTCGAGGGGCGGCGGTTCAAGCTGCTCGGAGGGGGTCGAGTGGGGCTCGCCGGACGGTACGAGAGCCCGGCTGGTCTTCATGATCGCCGTACCGGAGGCGGCGGCCGGTGATGAGCATCTGCGGATTCTGGCGCTGCTGTCGCGGAAGTTGATGGATGCCGGGTTCCGGAAGCGGCTGTTCGCGGCCGGTGACGAGGCGGCGGTGCACGGTGTGCTGAGCGAGGTCGGTTAGTGGTGGCGGGCTCGCGGCTGTGGCAGGTCGCGGGCCCGCACAGTCTGTTCACAGTCGCCCGCTACTCTCTGCGCCGCGGAAGTGCCGTATGGGGAGGGAAACGATGTCGGGCAAGGGGTGGGGCCTGGAGTTCGCGGCTGTGCTGGTGGGGCTGTTGGGGGTGGTGGTGGTGCTCGGCTCCCTCGTGTACGCGCGGACCTCGTACGGGGGTTCCACGATCAGCAGCCAGAGCATGTTGCCGACGTACAAGCCGGGTGACCGGATCTTCTTCGAGAAGGTGGACGGCGGTGAGGTGCACCGGGGTGATGTCGTGGTGTTCTCGGCGCCGGACCGCTATGGGTCCTCGGCGAATGTGATGCAGCGGGTTGTCGGGGTGGGCGGCGACGAAGTGGTGTGCTGCTCGGGCACGGTCGCGCGGATCACCGTGAACGGAAAGCCGCTGTCGGAGCCGTATGTCGCCCGGGGCGATGTCGACGGTGTGCACAAGAAGTACGACGTGAAGGTCCCGAAGGGGCGGCTGTTCCTGCTCGGTGACAACCGTGCCAACGTGATGGACTCGCGTTTCTTCGCGAGCGATCACGACGGGACGGTGGCCGAGTCCGCCGTCCGGGGGCGGGTGACCGACGACCGTACGACGGCGGTCGGCATCGTGTCGGCCGCCATCGGCGGGGTCGTTCTGGCCCTGGTCGGAATCTGCCTGGGCATCGCCGCGTTCGTCGTACGGCGGCGGAGGGCGGCCCCGGTGGCGCCGTGGCTTGTGCAGCAGGGGTAGCGGGACGGGGAGGGGGGGAGGGCCCGTCGAATGTCCCCGCGGGCCCTGGTGTCGTAGGAGCCGGGAAGTCAGTGTCCGGGCGCCGGGTGCTGGGCCGGGCCTCCGGGGGTGGCTTCGCGGTCGGGGCCCTTGGTGGCTTCGGACTCGCTGTAGATGTCGGGTTCGAGGTAGATGACGCGGGCGATCGGGACGGCTTCGCGGATGCGGGACTCGGCGGCGTTGATCGCGGTGGCGACCTCGGTGGCCGTGTCGTCGTGCTGGACGGCGATCTTGGCGGCGACGAGGAGTTCCTCGGGGCCGAGGTGGAGGGTGCGCATGTGGATGATGCCGGTGACGGTGTGGCCGTCGACGATCGCGGCCTCGATCTTCTGGACGTCCTCGATGCCGGCGGACTCGCCGAGCAGCAGCGACTTGGTCTCGGCTGCCAGGACCAGGGCGATCAGGATGAGCAGGATGCCGATGCAGAGGGTGCCGATGCCGTCCCAGATGCCGTCGTCGGTGAGCAGGGCCAGGCCGACGCCGCCGAGGGCGAGGACGAGGCCGATGAGCGCGCCGAAGTCCTCCAGGAGGACGACCGGCAGTTCGGGGGCCTTGGCGCGGCGGATGAACTGCGACCAGGAGTGCGTGCCGCGCAGTTCGTTCGACTCCTTGATGGCTGTGCGGAAGGAGAAGCCCTCGGCGATGATCGCGAAGATTAGGACGCCCACCGGCCAGTACCAGTGCTCGATCTCGTGCGGGTGCTTGATCTTCTCGTAGCCCTCGTAGACGGCGAACATGCCGCCGACCGAGAAGAGGACGATCGAGACGAGGAAGGCGTAGATGTACCGCTCGCGGCCGTAGCCGAAGGGGTGCTGCGGGGTGGCCTCGCGCTGGGCCTTCTTGCCGCCGATCAGCAGGAGGGCCTGGTTGCCGGAGTCGGCGAGGGAGTGGACGCCCTCGGCGAGCATCGAGGACGAGCCGCTGAAGGCGAACGCCACGAACTTCGATGCCGCGATCGCGAGGTTGGCGCCGAGTGCCGCCACGATCGCCCTGGTGCCGCCTGACGCGCTCATGTGTTCGCGGTGTCCCTTCGCCTTCGTACGTCTGTGCCGGACGTCCACGTCGGACGTCTGCCCCGGACGTCTGCCCGGATGGGTCGTCCGGCCGTCTTTGCCCGTCCTTTGCCGGTGGGCCATTCTTGCAGCCCTGCCCGGCGGCGGCTCGTCAGGTATCCACAGGCCCGGTCATACGATCACAGTGGCCCGGAAGACCGTGCCGACTCCGGATACCTCGGCCTTGTCGCCGGCCGGGACGAAGACCGACTGGCCGGGGGTGAGTTCGAACTCACCCGCCGTCACCGCACCGGCCGTGCAGAGCAGGATCTGCGGGGTGTCGAGGGTGAGGTCGTGGACGCCTGTGCCCGCCGGGAGGACGTACCGGGACAGCCGGAACTCGTCGATGGGGGTCTCGTAGACCTCCTCGCCGTCGGGGGACGCCTCGGGGCGCAGCACTCCGGGGTCGCTCGCCTCGAAGTTGACGATGCGCAGGAGTTCGGGGACGTCGACGTGCTTGGGGGTCAGGCCGCAGCGCAGGACGTTGTCGGAGTTGGCCATGATCTCGACGCCGAGCCCGTTGAGGTACGCGTGCGGGATGCCGGCGCCGAGGAACAGGGCCTCGCCCGGCTGGAGTCGGACGTAGTTGAGGAGCATGGCCGCGATGACACCGGGGTCGCCCGGGTAGTGGTGGGCGATGTCGGCGTAGGGCGCGTAGTCGCCGCCGAGGCGGGTGCAGGCGGTCGCCGCGGCGGTGACCGTGTGGCGCATCTCCTCGGGGTCGGCGGTGAGGATCGCCGTGAGGACCTCGCGCAGGGCGGCTTCCTCGGGGTGCGCGTGCAGGAGGTCGACGTACGGCTTCAGGGAGTCCACGCCCAGGCCCGCGAGCAGCTCGGCGGCCTCCAACGGGTCGCGGAAGCCGCACAGGCCGTCGAACTCCGTGAGCGCGCAGATCAGTTCGGGCTTGTGGTTGGCGTCCTTGTAGTTGCGGTTCGGGGCGTCCACGGGGATGCCCCGGCGCTCCTCGTCGGCGTAACCCTCCTTCGCCTGCTCCAGGTTGGGGTGCACCTGGAGGGAGAGCGGGGCGCCGGCGGCGAGGATCTTCAGCAGGAAGGGCAGCCGCGGGCCGAACTTCGCGACCGCCTTCTCGCCCAACTCCCGCTCCGGGGCGGCCTCGACGACCTCGACGAGCGTCCCGCGCGCGGTGCGCGAGGGTGCGCCCGGGTGCGCGCCCATCCACATCTCCGCCTGCGGCTCACCGCTCGGCTCCGCCCCGAGCAGCCTGGGGATGGCGGTGGTGGAACCCCAGGCGTAGGGGCGGATCGTGTTGTCGAGGCGGTCCATACGGGTCTCTACCGGTTCTCTCTGCGTACGACTTGGGTATGACGTGGGTTCGCACCCCCGAGGCCGTTGTACGGCGGTCAGGGCTTCGACGACAAGATCAGGCGCCTGAAGCGAGCGCCAGGTAAACGGCGGCGAAATCCGTCATGGCGATCAGCTCCGCGAGGGTCTCCAACTCGCCGCCGTCCTCGGGCTCCAGCTCGCTGATCGGCGTGTCGTGGCTGAGGGCCAGGTCACGGGCGGTCGGGGCGGCGGTGAGGCCGCCGATCGGGCGGTCCCGGAGCAGCACCACGCGTGCGTGCAGCGCGGGTGCCTCCTCGACGCGGTCGCGGAAGAAGTCGTCGGGGTCGGCGCTCGCGGCAAGCGGGCCGGCCAGCAGGGCGTTGTGCTCGGCGAGCGCCTCGGGCAGTTCGGAGACCAGCGCGGGGCGGCCGGCCAACTCGGCGAGCGCGGCGGCGAATCGACGGCCCGCCGGACCGGCCGACGCGCCCTCCGTCCAGATCACCGGGAGCGAGTCGGCGAGTTCGGCGGCCAGGGTCTTGGCGGGGTTGCTGTAGGTCGCGACGGCGGGCCCGCAGCGCTCGGCGACCTGGTCGAGACGGTCGGCGACCTTCTCCAGGGCCTCCGGCGGCGCGCTGAGCAGGCCTGTGCGGTCCAGGAGCGCGAGCAGCGGGGTGAGCAGCGCCCAGAGGACTCCGGGGGCGGAGGCGGCCAGCGGTTCGTCGTGTTCGTACGGCGCGGTCGCCATCGGTACGAAGAGGCCGTGGGCGCCGTCCACGGCCTCCGTGAGGGGGCTGCGGGACGGGGCCACGGCGACGACCGTGCAGCCGCGGCGGTAGGCCTGCTCGGCGAGCAGGGAGAGGCCGGGTTCGCTGCCGTCCGGGGTGGTGATCAGCAGCAGGTCCACGGAGCCCGCCCAGCCCGGGAGTTCCCAGCGCAGGGCGCCTGCCGCGGGGGCCACTCCGGTGGGCGCCAGGCGGGTGACGGGGCTGCTGGCGCCGGCGAGCTTGCCGAGCAGGTCGGCGACGCAGGTGGCGGCGGCACCGGGGCCCGCGATCAGGATGGCGCGGGGGCGGCCGTCCGGTTTCAGGTCGTGGACGCCGGCCTCGGCGGCGTGCCGGGCGGCTGTGCGCACCCTCGCACCGGCTTCGGCGGCACCGCGGAGCAGGGCTCGGCGGTCGGCCTCGGCCAGTGCGTCCGGGGAGTCGAGCAGCGATTCGTCGAGCATGGGCGGCGGCCTCCGATCGCGTCGTCGTCGGTTACGCGGGGTGGCGGGCCTCGTCGACGAGGAGGACGGGGATGCCGTCCCGTACGGGGTAGGCCAGGCCGCAGTCCTCACCTGTGCAGATCAGCTCGGTGTCCTGCTCCTTGAGGGGGGCGTGGCAGGCCGGGCAGGCCAGGATCTCCAGGAGGCCGGCTTCGAGCGGCATGGGGTGTCCCTCCGAGGCGGAATGTCTACGACGGTGCGTGCGGATGTGCCTGGTCAGGTTACCGCCGGTGGGGAGTGAGTGCCGGGGTTGGGGCCGGTCTCCCTGGGGCCGGTCCCCCAGACCCCCCCGTCGGCCTGAACGGCCTCGTCCTCAAACGCCGGACGGGCTG
>Ga0307511_10008701_pt1 | contig 10145 bp, 10 predicted proteins | sample 13_EM_MG_FD_200266 | JGI IMG/M metagenome (GOLD analysis project Ga0307511, IMG submission 200266) | Populus trichocarpa ectomycorrhiza microbial communities from riparian zone in the Pacific Northwest, United States - 13_EM | ecosystem: Host-associated > Plants > Roots > Unclassified | place... | reverse complement strand
AGTCGGACTCAATAAACGAGAGTCAACTCACATTCCTCGTAGGATGGGCCGATGGTCGGGGGGTGATGGACCGTGGGCAGGAACGAGCTTCCTGCCCCGGTGAAGAGGTCAAAGCCCAGGTCATCCGGGTTGGGGACGGGTTGGGGTTGGCCATATGGATGGTAGGTGGGGGTGGTAGGGGTGCCGTACAGCTCGGGAGAGAGGGAGCGAGCTAATCGTTGAAGGTGAGTAACTGAAGCTTGATCTATGATGGGAAGATGCTTACAGTCGTACGAGAGGGTCGGGACGGGCGAAGCGGCGGCGAAAGTATGGTGAATGGACGGGGGATAGGGGGTAGCTACTGGCTGTGGGGGGAAAGAGGGTACGGCCGCACTCTGGTAAAATGGGTAATGGTACCCTGTGATCGAAGAGTAAGCGTTCGAATGACAGTTCGTCAGGATAGACGATACAACTCACCTTCGTCAAGGTTCACCCCATTGGTTGGGTAGGATGCCGGGACGGTCGACGGGCTTGGGAAGTCCGGGTAATCGTCGAAGTCCCCAAAGATATCAACACCCGTGTATGGCTGGCTTGGGCCAGCCACATTTGACTGATCCCAGCTTGGTCCGTTGAAACCAAAGTCTTCACCATAAACGCCACTATCCTTGGACCAGGTGAGGTCGTCGTAGTTGAGTTCTTGGAACGTGTTGAATGACATTGTGAAGGTGTGGGTTGTTGTGGTGGAGGTTCGATGGGAATGGGGATTGTGAGGACGCGAAGGTGAGAGGGAGGGGGATGATTCTGGGGCAATGTCCCTCGATGGTGTTTTATATCTGGGAGGACCGTCCTTTGGGCTTCGGGTGGCCACCCGGTTGAGCCACTGATGCCTGCGTGCCCAGATCGTATTTCCCAGGCGCCTAGCGACCCCTTTGACAGCCGCCGAGGTCCCTTATCCCCGGCCTCGTGCCTTCTTTCATCGTCAACGGTCGGTGCCCAACCCGAGCAACGTCCTGTTACGTACGTACCTTCCATCCTGATTTGCAATTTCTCGCCACTCACCGCCCCAGCAGGTGGTCTGGGTCCTGTGAATCCGATATCTCATCCCCTGTTCATCGGATGGATTGGAGCGAAGGAAGGAGCGGACTTTCGTGTCGGATCTTTGCCGCTTGGACTGCGGTTTGTTCGTTCGAGTTTGGAAGCATTCAATCTCGCTCTTCTCGGACCCACGGCGTTGATAGATTGGGTCCACAAACCGTCGATCATAAAGGAGGTGTCCATCTTTCATGGCCTGCCCGCCTATTTTAGTGCGATTGAGGGTACATGGTGATAACGACAAAGGAAGGAAGAAGGAAGGAGAACACCGGACACTTTGGGTGGTACCGGTTGTTGCGTTGGTCGTGCATTGGCCCTCCGGATCGGATGGTACAAATCCGTTCGGACCTTCTCACCTCAACCGCTCCGACGTCGGTGCTGTGACTTGCCACCTACTCCAACGCTCGCGCGTGGGTCTGATGCCTTTCAGCCCCAAAGTGCGCAGTCAGTACATCGCTACCACGTTGCCTGAGGGGAAACACTTTTTGAGCACATCAGGGTCGTCCGCATCGCCCCAGCGGATCTACAGAAGTGATTGACGTTCTTTTGACGGGGCATTCATTCGACTCCACCTCATTCAAGATTGTGTAGGGTAAGCCCATAGAGTCATTTGACGGAGGAGCGTCCGATTCAACCCTTTGTTCAACTCTTTCTCCGGTTGACTCTGGGACGGATCCGGTGCTAGCCAGAATACATACATTCCATTCACAACCTGTACCCCCTCGTGTCTGGCAATTAAAACCTTCAAAGTATAAGCCAACGACGGAGATGAACCTTGCGTCCACGTTGCAGGAAGCCGGGCGACCGCGGCGCTTACAAAACAAAGTCAAACCGCGTCTCATCAAAATCCCTTCTGCCGAGTCGAGCGCCTGTTCGGTTAACGGTCTGCCATGGCCTCTCCGCGATTCCCCCTCTCAGCATGCCGAATACTAAGCGAATTTAGCCCACCGTTCCTGAGCTTACGGTTTGAGTTGCCCAGGTGGGGGTTTGATACGATCGATGCAGGGGTGGACCGTGGCGCGCGGCAGTTTTCTCAACAGAACCGGACGTGCAAGACGATGCGAACAAGGGGCTGTTCTCCGGGAACACCGCCTCTTTGGACGAGTGGTGGAGAGCGGAGAAGTTGAGACGAGGTCGAGTCTTGAGTTTCTTGCCCCTTCGGTTTACCGGACCCGTCTAGATCGCAGAAACTGAGACCTAATAAGTATTGTTTTCTCTTGTTTCTCGGTCTGGTGGGGCAGGCTGACGATCCAGCTTTCTACGGATAGCGAGGGCGATTTTCCGGGCGTGAACATGCAATTGCACCCTCGTAGATGTGGATTACAAAATGGATTGAAACATCTACAACAAGTCGGTTCAGTCCAAACAACGGTTATCCTGGCCTATAGTAAGCTGCCTTCCTTCCCACTACACTCCAGGCGAAACTGACGACACCAATGTGTCATCGTCCCGCCTATTCGACTGACCACAGTTTGATGCAAATTGCATACTGTACGTCTCACGACCGGGCGCGCGACTGATGGCGGATTCACCCATACTCCAAGGCGACCCTTGCGAGCTGGCAGCTTTCTTCAAGGAAATCATAAGCCTCGTGACCATAACCGAAAGGTACCTATGGTTTGCGTTCCTCGTTAGCCATCCCTCTGCTTGAGTACAGCCCCCCGGATTTTGACTTACACAACGTTCCCGCTTCATAGTTCGACACATGGCTCAACCTCACTTCGAAACAAGAGGGAAGAACTGCGACTTACGGAGCTGGGAGTAGTTGAATAGAGGGCTAATAAACCTCTTAGCATCACCACAACTCGCGAAATATATTGTTGGACTCACCCTAGCGAATAGGAGAGTCGAGGTGAGGACGAGGTGCGCCGTGAAAATCACAAGGAAATATTTTGTCGCGTCTTTTAGAATTGTGCCCAGTAAACCCAGAAGGCCAAACTGTCGGACCCATCGACCGGCAAGATACAGTATGATAAGAAATGCGAGTAAATCTTCCAAGAACGAGGTTGGTGTAATCATCTGAAGACAATTTAGGAATACATTACCGTATCCAAGTGAAATCACAGTATAAGCGACCTCAGTTTTCCTGTGGCGCGAAAAGACACAGTTTGAAGCTTTCGAATGGAATCGGGGGGATGGCCTCCGCTGCGATCGTGTCCATGAGTTAGAATATAAGCGATCCTCCAAGGGTCCGGGGCTCACCTCGATGCGTGGCCGTCAGGAAAGTCAGGTAAATTCCGAGGGCGAGCTGAGAGGCGGTGATCACCATAAAGACGGCGGCGATCAGCTTGCTCCTCCCCGTAACCGCATATATCCTGTTGGGGGTGTATAAGAGCCCAAATCCCCGAAACCAGCCCTGAGCTGTAAATTGTCCGGGCTCGCCCTCACCTTAGGGTTAAAACTATCTGTGCGACCAATGTACTCACGACGAAAGTGAGGACCGCAACAAACGATGTTCGATTGCACCTGTGAATCGAAGGATGAGATTCCCCTAATAGAATCAACGGCAAAACGCAGTCATACAGCTACAGAGATGGTAAGCGAACATCGTGACGTGACCGAATCCCTGCTTACTTCTTGTGAGGAACTCTGCCGGTAGGAAACTGTAATAAATGTCAATGATCAGTCGCTTGAAGGCTGATCATTCGAACGCGAACCATTCAAAAGCCAGAACTGGAAGACCACCGGGAGATATCTGTTCTGCAGATTCTTTCAGAAAAGCCGTAATTCGCCGGCGATCGTGTGCATACCAGAAGAAAGAGATAGAAGACTACCCAGCTGTCAACGCCCAAACGTTCGCCACCTCGTGAAAGGACTCGACGTACCCCAAGTTTTGTTCGGTGACCACGCGTAGCGAATCTACAGTAGCGGGGTCAGGCTCGGCGGCCGAGAGGGGCTCTGAACACCGGAAACTCACCTCATCCGGGAGCATTGCGAAGTATTCATAGAAGAAAATCGCCGTCGTCGCGATCCCATAATACTGTAGTACCCTGTTAAATCGACCCACCGCCAAAGGTGACTCTGCTCGCCTTGACCGTAGTGCTATAGAATGGTATTTGAAGGCGCGTCAGTGATTTCGGACGGTGGCTAGGATACCGAAGAACTTACATGTCATTACCTAATTCGATGAACTGGGTGAGCTCAGAAGACATGCCTGGACACTTGCAGCCGCGTTTTGGCCGGAAGGGAAGAGACTGGGGTGGGCCAGAGCCACACCCCTACATTTATATGACTCTCAAGTGCACATACATAGGCACGGTATACCCTATCGCGCCCAATGTCCAAATAGGCGCTCGGATAAGGATTGACATATTGACGTCCGGTCGATTCGGTCTCGGAGAGGGCTTCCTGCAAGTATCCCCCATGGCAATGTGAAGCTTGCTCGTTCGGGACTTCTTTCCTATACTCTATCCAATATTTCATGACCGGTTCTTCGTTTTCAGATTTTTCGGACGGCTAGAAAGGTCCAACTCTTTATGTCGAGTTGCCACCAACCCGTCAGCCGACCCGGAGATTAGATAAGCAATGCCTCTCACCAAAAGGGGAAATACTTTCGCTGACAAACCTAAGACTTTTGGGTTTCGCAAGCTCGACCTATGACCTCCGAATCCTGAGATAATCCTGAGATAACTTCATCTGTGAAAGGTGCTATGTTGTTCGGCTCGAAGCCTTTCGAGGCTTGCCACGCCCCAGGATGAATTGGTCACCCTCCTCCATCAGCACGAGCAGAGGTCCAAACACGGCATGACCGGTCACGAAAGGCGGCGTCACAGCCGTCGGCGATGTTGCCTGGTTGCGTTGACGGGGTTCTGGATACCACTTTTCCTGGTGCCGAAGGAGACCCTAAAGTCCAAGAGAAGAACAGAGGATAGGGTGTCCACGTAGACCGGCGTCCGGTAGAAGAAAACCCAAAGACCGAACTCTTCGGAACCTGGCCAGGCTATTCCGCAACGTAGCGATTGTGTCAACAAAGTTGGCCCACGATCTAATCCTTTGGTTATGAAACCCGAGGCGGAAACTTGGGCAAAAAAAAAAGAACTTACAAGTAGCGATTTCGAAGGGGAAGTGTCAACGAATACAGGCATTTTCAACCGCGTACCGTTCTTGGGTCGGCTTTGAATGACGCTGTGTCAGATCGGGGTCACGTCGTCAGATGTCTAGCACCAGAATGTCCGTTCCCGGAACTCCAGGAAGTCCTAAGTGTGAGGGAAAAGGGGTTGGTGGATTCGCATACGCACGAGTAACGCAAAGGTCGTTAAGGGTTGAGTGTGAGGAGAAGGTGGGGTGGGTGAGTGGTTAGGCTCTCCAACATCGCACGTTGATTCGAGAAAATGCGTTGCGAGGCGGGTGGGGGACGAGAACGATGTCCCGTTTCATTTCATAGGGGAGTCGCCAAGATTCAAACATGGGGCAACGGTGGCGAGTTGAACTCTCAGCGCACCCAACCGGGGGGTGGAACACGCGAGGATTATGCGGCCAGCCCGAAGAACACACTTGTAGGAACAGGTCCTGCGGGATTAGACAGAGACACACACGCGAAACCAGACGGGAACAGTGCAACAACTCTCCTTCAACGTGAGAGAGGTCGGGATAGTCACCGCTGGGATGGCATTGCAGTATCAAAGAGTCGTGACCAGGTCGGGGTGAGGTTGCTTCGGAATTTCCCGGTGGAGGCTCTCCATCGGTGTTGCCTGCAAACGGGCCCGCCAGTGTGGAATCCTTATCAGGCGAGGGCTTAATCTTTTTAGAAAACGTGATGAGGTGCAGCTCCGAACGTCCACAAGATTAAGGCGGCCGAGGCCACCATTAGCAGAGAATCTAACCTACTCGTGATTATTTTTTAACACGTCGTGATCACATCTACACCCCCAGTTCCGGGCAGTGTCTCTGGGTCGCCAATAAAACCTCCAAACCAGGGGTTCTCCAACACCCCAACCGGTAAACCTGCTCTCTCAAGTAGACGACGGTTCACCACCAGCACTCGCGGCAACCTTAATCTCACCCCTCCCTTCCCCCTTCTCAACAAACCCGAAACTTCCTTTCCCCCACATATTCCTCCTCTTCTCCCTCTTTCCCTCACCAAACTCATCGTTCCATTTCCTCAGTTCACTCAGTGTACCGAGGGACTCTGACGAAGATGGTGTGATCTCCTTGAGCGCTTTCTCAAAGTTCGAGAGGGATATTACCCGAGGGATGTGCTCGGGAAGGGCTTCTGTCGTCTCATCCGGAGAGGAAGATGCTGAGGGTGAAGGGGACTCCGTGACCGATTCGAAAGCTGGGTCCTCCGTAGTGGGCTGAGCGTCTATATCGCTTTCAATGACCGGGATACGGGCTCCAGCCTCGCCAGCAGAAATATCAACGGTGGAAGGAGTACTAGCAGGAGTGCCTTCCACGGGCGTTTCTGTGGCTCCCCAAGGTAATGTCACGCCCGCCTTGACAGCGTCGAGGGCAGCGGCAACACACAAATCTATCAGAAGCAGAAACTTTTCAGTTAAATACCACCCCCAGAAGGGGTAAAGACGCACGTTTGAGATCAGACCCAGAGAAGTCCCCAGTCCTCTTCGCCATCTCACCGAGGTCTACATCCTCAGCAACGTTCTCCTCCCTCAACAAAATCCTCAAAATCTCCTTCCTCTCCTTCTCCCCTGGCAAGTCAACGAGCAACCTCCTAGGCAACCTTCTCAACACCGCATCGTCCAAATCGAACGGTCTGTTCGTCGCTCCCATCACTATCACCTTCTTCTCTTGAGAGTTGGAACGAAGACCGTCCATTTCGGACATGAACTCTGTGATGACCCCTCGGTGCGCCAGAGCACCCCCAGTCTCACGAGACGACATACGAGCCCCGAACAGGGAGTCGATCTCGTCGATGAAGACTACGCAGGGGGAAAGCCTTCGTGCGAGAGAGAACGCAGCTTTGACCAGCTTCTCTCCTTCACCGACGTACTAAACAAAATCAGGGTCCTGATCATGGGGTGAAAACTGGTAACAACACACCATGTCCATGACATCCGACGGAGACACCGCCAGCATCCTGCACTCAGCCTCCTTCGCCAATGCCCTCACGACCAACGTTTTCCCCGTACCCGGAGGTCCAAACAACAGACACCCAGTAATCCCGTGTTCTTTGAGGATACCATACTGGAACGCGTGCGGGTGAATGAGTGGCAGGGACACGATGGACCGAACAGAGTCTATCGTGTGAGGAGGAAGGTGAACTTGTTCGAAAGTGCTGGTTAATGTCCCTGTAGAATAGGGTTCAAGAGGTGGTGGATCAGTACCAACCAACGAGCAATATATCTCCAAGATAATGAGAGGCGTTGGGCTTACGTGGATCGACAATGCACCCTAATAGCCTCTGCTCGTGCTCATCCAAATCAGTCTCCTGTTTGACCCTCTCGATCACCTCATCCACTTCCTCCTCTCTCCCTCTCTTGCTATCCGCGTTCGCGCCCTCCTCTCCACCCTCCCTTTCACCCGACTTAGCGGTCTCCGTCGCCCAATGCCTCCTCATCGCGCCCGCGGAAGCTTTCGTCAGAAACGCCCGTGCAATGGTACTCCACGGAACGACCGAAGGGTCCAACGTGACCTTCGATGTCTTTCGGGACCTTGACTGCTGTTGGTTCTGGAGTTCCTGCTCTTGTGCGATCGAGATCGATCCAAGCGCCCGGTCCGCTACTTGCTTGACGACACTCCAAACAACCACGACACGACCCCAAGCGTCCCACATCCTCACAAGGTCGGCTCTTTCTGTGGGTTGCGTTCCATCTACCTCCGCCTGCCCGAGTGCATTCTCAAGGAACGGTACATCAAGAGGAGGGAGGGTACCGCCAACAGAAGCCAGAGCCATCCGGATGGTCAGCTCGTTGATCTCCCTCCTCCGATTCACCCGCGAAATCTTCTCGTTCTCCACGGATCTCCGTGAGGGCACCACCACGGAGGACCGGAAAAAGTTGTTCTGGGACGCCGACCCATCCGACCCATCAAAAGAGGGAGAGAAGGACGGCGAAAACGAAGAGCCAAGACCAGATCGAGAGTCGGACGTGCCGACGAGGGCCTGCAGGACTGAACCGGGAAGTACTCCCGACAGTGGACCGAATGGACCACCGGAATTGCCCCCCACGAGACCAGGGAACCCGCCTTCTGATGCCCCACCTCGCGGAGAAGGGACGTCATCAGAAGGTGACGAGGTGGACTGGAGGGTGGGCAATTCATCGGCCAAAAGTAACCTCTCGCCCTTCTCCCACTTCTTTAACCTCTCCTTCAACCTTTTCTCTCTCGCGCGGCCGCTGGACTCGTCCTCTCCCCATTCACCCTTCCTAGCGGAGGAACCACTCCCCGACTTGCCAGCGCCACCAACACGCTCGTGTTCAGATAAGGAAGCGGAACGCTTGCTCATCAACACGTTGATCGCGCTTGGTGGACCCCCGAACCCAGAACCTCCACCAGAAGGTCGCAGTTTCGGGACTACGGGTGGCGTCACGCCGAAAATTATTGTCGTCGGATTGAACACGGGAGACGTGGACCTCGTGATCGGACCAGCTCTTCTCTGACGAACTGATTGGAGCAGGGCTGGGTACCAATCTCCCGCAGAGGCGGCAAGGGTATTGAAGTCCCTCAAGTACACGATTCTAGGTTTTCTTGGTGTTGGATTCGATGATGTAGAACCTTCGACGGAAGTATCTGCGTCTGGCGGAGGTGGGGGTGGCGTTACGTTGATCAAATCATCGAAAAATGATTTAAGTTTCGACTGAGGCGTTCTAGAGTTACTGCGACCTCCTATCCGGTTGACAGTGACCTGGGGTGTCACCAAGTGGAAGGTCATGTGGGCAGTGGGGACCTGGCTGGGATAAAACATATCTTCATCCTCGGCTGGTGCAGGGTGCCTCGCAGAAGGCGATGTCGATGAAGACGCAGAAGAAACCTGAAAGTGAAGGGGGTGGTCCGGTAGTTGAAGTATGTTTGCAGCTAATTGGGCGCATACATTCAATATTTCGTCTAATTTGGATGAGAAAGAAGGCGCACCAGGACCAAACTGCCCAGCTGAACCTGCGGCTAACTGCACACAATCCAACACTACAACATCCGCTCCAACGCTCCTCGCGAGTTCCTTCACGGTCTCGTCGAGAACGTAATCCCCACCCTCAATCGGACAGTACAAAGCGAATGTGGGCTCAACAATCGAGCTAGAACTGCCATCCTGAGGAGCGTACGTGGCACGGTGTTGGGTCTGAGGGTGGAGGGTGATGTGAAGGTTGTCTAGAATGTCCTCGAATATTTCGGAGGGAGGCAAGTCGAGGTTTTGGGTGTTGGAAGATGTGGAGGCTCTGTGATGAGGCTCGGGACTCCAAAGGATATCCAGAGAAGCTGGAAGCTGGGTGCTAGAGGAAGAGCCGTTACCATCCCCATTACCACCGCTCCCAGCATCCCCATTTTGTATCGAGGGAGTGTCAGGATTGTACCCGAGAGATTCGACGCGAATAATGGTCCTCTTCCGTTTTGGTTTTTCAATCCCCGAGGCACCCTCTTCCGGAAGCGAAGGAGGGGGGATGGGTTGAGCATCGTGTTCTATGGGGGAGGTGGTCGTGGGTTGGTCATCCGGAGGTGGGATCGAGGAAGAGGAAGCGCGTTGGGTGAATTTTGGATTTGACCTGCCAGGGTACCTGGATAACCTGGTGGAAGAGATGGAAGCCCGATGAAATCGTGTCCCAGTTGCCGAGATGTTGCTGGCTATCGACCGCGACGAAGAACGGATGAACATGCAAGGAGGAAGCGGAAGGGAGCGAGCGACGAAGGGTCGGTGAGATTCCACGAAGCTCCAAACGGAACGACGCGCCGGAGAAAAAAAAGGATGACCGAGGTAGTACTCGAAACTACAACCTCCTGATTCGTAGTCAGACGCGCTACCATTACGCCACACGGCCAGCTGAACCTTTTTGCCCCGTTGTTCCCACGAGTGGTTCACGTCCGGGCTTACAAAGTATTTTCGTCCAAAATACCACCACTTGGACGCTGATTAAGCTTGAGGTCACCCACCAAGCAATGGTCGCATCAGAAACATTCATCACATAAAG
>Ga0307511_10008700_pt1 | contig 10146 bp, 12 predicted proteins | sample 13_EM_MG_FD_200266 | JGI IMG/M metagenome (GOLD analysis project Ga0307511, IMG submission 200266) | Populus trichocarpa ectomycorrhiza microbial communities from riparian zone in the Pacific Northwest, United States - 13_EM | ecosystem: Host-associated > Plants > Roots > Unclassified | place... | reverse complement strand
CATCTCATAAGTCGATGGCAAGACCATGATCGGGGAACTGATCAGTCGATGCAGGACTGGAAGCCCTTGCGGCGGGGGGACAAAAACGGGCACGGCATACGTCAGAAGGGGAAAGGCGATACCTGGCGCGGTTGGTGAGAGCGTATGGCGATGACTATGAGCAGATGGGGCGGGACCGGCGACTGAACCCAGAGCAGAAGACGCCTGGGGGGCTGCGACGGGCGGTGACGAGGGCTGGGGGGACGGAGGCGTTGTACTGAATCGGGTGTACGGAGATGGTCGGTCACCGGACCGTCGCTGGATGTAGGTAAATTACGTGACCGGTGTGACAGTCACGGCCCGGAGATATGGAGGAACTCCCAAGGCTGTGGCGGCAGCGGAAGCTAACCTCGATCGGTGTGTCGATCTATTCGGGAGACTCCTACAAAGTGTGTACTCCTCAGATAACGAGAGCGCGGACGCCGAGTGTCAACGTCTTTTCATTCCCCACCGGGTCACGGGTGCTCATTTCCCCCCTTGGTTATAGTGGAACAAGCCCAGCGCTCAACCCACGTGTGGATGTTGAGATCCCACACCCTTCCATCAAAAAGGTTGTCCCCCGAATCAAGGAATGTTCGAATTTCAGGATCGCCTTCGACTTACGACATCCGGGTTTCTCGTGCTTGAGTTTTCCGTTGGCTGATTTGGCAGGCGAACCTGCAATTACCGGATATCCTCGACGTCAATCCGTGCGCTTATAACCCTCCCTCCTCCTCCTGCCTTCCATCATCCACCATCCACCCCCCCATGTCCCCCCGTACCGCTTCCGCTCAGCGGTCCACCACCGCGTCCTCGCCCTACCCACGGCGCAACGCTGGCCAGCCCAAGTCCACCAGGCAGCAGTTCTCTGCCTGCGGTGCATGTCGCATGAGAAGGTGTGTCCCCCCCACCTCCCACCCGACTTGCGATGCGACGCGACATGTTCGCAGGGTCCGCTGCGATCTCAAGGACCTCCCACCCGTCGTCACCACAAACGGACCCCAGCCGCAATCCTGCTCAAACTGCAAAGAACGCAACATCAAATGCGTGTATGTCCCATTTCCTCCCTCGTCGTTCGTGCCTACCTCACGCACGTTCCTAGGGACGAGTTTGCCGAAGTAAAAGCTGTCAAACTGCTCCGTCGCGGCCGCCGACTGCAGCAGGTCGAGTACGTCCCAATATCACACTTTCAGCCCCATCAGCGCCTTCTTATCATCCATCATAGAGCAGTATATGGAAAAACTTGCGATTCTCCCCTGTCCCAAAAATCATCGACATCTGCACTCGTCATCCCCCAACTCAAGGTCGAATTTCTCCAGTCTCCCTTTTTCCGCAGATTCTGTGTCCAGCGTACGCGTCCATTCTCCCATCAATCGATAAGGTTTTCCCAGTTTGACATGTCGCCCTTTCCAGGCCCGGTCATCGAACCGACTGAATTTACGTCTCGGTATCTTGACCACGTCAATGGCAACGCCTCACTTAACGTCGAGGGCCAGATGCTCGCCATGCTCCTCGTCACCTGGGCCGCGTCATTCGGCATAAACGAGTACGGCGGCGAGATCGATGAACTCGATCCTCCACCCACCGATCCGACAAGCCCGAAATTTACCCGTGACAGCGATGATGAACTCGCCGATCCAAAACAACGCGTCTGGGCAGTCCGCACCGATGCCATGGCCCGCGAAATACTCGCACTCGTCGACACCCATGGTATACTGCGCCGCCCCTCATGGGATGGAGTTAGGGTGCTGTTGCTTCTGCTTCCCCTCACGGAAGGTCGGTTAAAGCAAACTTTTTTCAGTTAGCCCAGTACTCACGCTCTCCCGCTAGGTGTACAAAGTTCAATCGAACGCCATGTAAGTTTAAAAAACGCATATATCTCACAGCAATGCATTAAACTGACCCCACGCCACCAACAGACCACATACGAGGCTACGTTATCACAGATACATGCTTTATGTCAACTCAACGTATCCTCCGTCAATAGCGGTCAGGGCCCTTTGTGTGATGCGCTCGTCCGTGCCAGGATCTTCTGGTATGCGTATGTCCATGAAGGCATTACGACAGGCCTGCGCGGTGGCCGACTTTTCTTGTAAGTCCTTGTTGGCCACGTCGTCGACAAGGGATTGATCGAACTGGGTCCTTCAGTAATGAAGACGATCTCGCCGCTTTTCAAAATACTCTCCCCCCGCACTACAGCGTCACCGTATCGCCCAGCAGCCCCTCCGCCTCGCCAGAATCCTCACTGCCTTCCCCAGCATGCAGCTCCCCAATCACACCAGAACTGCCTTCTTTCCAAGATCTACGTGGCCAATCAAGAGCATCATTCTCCTACATGTTTGCAAAGCATTACCTCTCCCTCACCCTCTCCGTCTCCAAAGTCACCCGGGCAGTCTACGCCAATCTAACGGGTCCACGGGCTCTTCAATCCGCAGAAGATGCCATCCCTGTTCGCGAAGACGAAATGATGAACATCTGGGACAACCTCTCACGTTCTTGGGACGACTTCGAAGCCCTACGACGTCAAGCCGGCGGCACTGTCGACGGGGATCTCATCCGCGGCGAAGACATCGAACGCTTCGTCAGCGGCTGGCAGGTCTTCATCTTCGAATGCCTCAACGTCATCCGCGAGGCGCTCAAGCATCGCATGGATGTCCAGACATCTCCCTCGTCCAACAATGGTCGCATCACGCCATCAGACCGTGCGGTGGCCGTCAACCTGCACGCCTATGCCGTTCGACGGTGCCGGCTCTTCCTCCCCCGCGTCATCGACATCTTGAAACGGCATCTCGCCTTCTCGTCGAGCGGATTTTTTGCGCTTGATACCGGATTGATCCGTGATGGCTGCTTCTTTTCTGGCATGCTGCTTGCTCAGAGCGATCTGGAAGGGGATCCGGGCATGGATATAAAATGCAACGACGGCACAAGGTGGGACAGCGACCTGGAGGAAGGCGTAGATGTCTGTCTCCGCGCCCTTGGAGAGATCAGCTGGGTATACGCAAGCAGCTACGAGCGGGTGAAGACACTCAGAGTCCAATGGGAAGCCCGCATCCATCGCGATAACGAACGCCTTCACAAAGATTCTCGCGACTTTTTAAGCAGACAAAATTCCCCCTCGCAGTATGCGCCGTCCCAAAACCACTCGCCATACACGGTCGACAAAACGCCCCTGCCACATCCTGACCCGTCATTGACACTGCCTCGCCCACTATCTCTCCTCTCTGCTGGCGGCCAAGTGCGCCCCCATCTTCCCCCTCTCTCGATGTCCTTTCCGCGCTGCGAGGGCGGGCCAGACACCGCCTTGACCGACGATGGCAATTGCAGCTGGTCGGCATATACTCCACCAACGACCTCGAGCACGATCGCAACACAACGCAGCATCTCACCAACATCCCCTCCCCCATCTATCCGGGCACTCAAACCACCGCTTTCCCCAGTCAAGACCGAAGAAATGTGCTACGCCATGCCCGACTTGGATCCGTTCTCCTTCTCCATCGATAATGCTGCAAATGCAAGCATCGGGTCGTCGTGGCCATCGTATCCCCCACACCAGCACGCCAGCCAAGCAGCTGGCCATGGCTATCTGGACCCGAGAGTTATCTATTCTGGATCTGATGTCCTGGGGCGGGCCAGTGAGGACGGCTGCCCACACTTTGGATCTGATTGTCAGGCATACTATCACTGATTTCATCCTCGCATCGAACGGTTTTTTTACGCATTGCATCTGGCTTGCTGATTATCCCCTTTCGTTTCCCATCGCATGCTATCCGAATCAACCCATCCGTGTGTCGAGTCCCCATTATTTCATGACTTCTCTTGCGCCGTACGCCTCATGACGGACCAAGCCAAGTATATACCGCCCGCGCCTTTTGTTGTAGTAGAATTTTTTTTTTTTCCCTTTTATGTATTGCTCTCCAGTAATCTCACGAACTTTATACCCATACTAGCTAGATCCGTTGTATGTTTTTGTCACAGTCATCCCGTTTATTACCGAGTGCATTCGGACAAAGGTGGTTTTAAGCGCACCTACCCTTTACAGCTCTGTTCCCAAGTATAATGAGATTTGGGTACATAAATGCTGACAGATTACCTCAACGTTTGGGGCTGGACCGCATATGTGATCGCGATCAGATTATGTATATCGATACGTAAGTCCCACCACATGCTGACCCGTGCCAAAAGCCACTTGACAGTCGGAAGGAAGGATAATATGATGGTGACATCGTATGATGATCGCAGACAACAATGCGAGTGCAGGATTCCCCCAAGCGGATCTAATAGTAATATGTAGTGGTAAGAAGAAGAAAAAACTTCTTGCCGCTGATTGATGAAATGAAAAGAATAGAATAGAAAAATGGGGGGACCTAGCCTAGCTTCTGGAACCCCCATTTACTTCCCTGGGGTTCTCCTAGTTTTTTTTTCTTTCTTTCTGATTCTCTGAAGGGCCTACTTATTAGTGGATCTCGGCGATAAGTAGATGGTTTCAGGAGCACCGCCGCATCAAAGTTAAGTACTACCTTGAAGCAATGAGGTCACCGCGTGTACATGGTGGTGCGACGGCGCGCATCCGTTCATGTATGTATTTTTATGTTCGTGAGATTGGCAGATAGGCTCTGATGTTGCTCTCAATCCAGGAGCTCATTGTTCGTGTATGGAAACATTTGTTGGTGCCAATAAAAAGTCATAACGGGTGCATTCATGATATCCCCGTCCTTGGGACGGACGGCGCAACGGGAAGTAGACAAAAAGAGACAGGGGAGCCTATGTAAGTGGGTACGATTCGAGATAACCGCAAGGGTTGTTGATAAGGTCTAGATCAGTGGCTCTATCAGTGACTGCCAATGACACTCGGCATGAGACAAACGGAAACTACTTGCGGACCTTTTTTTTTTTTGTTTATTACAAGGCATCTAGGCTAGGTCTAGCTGCATGAAAACGACCCTTGAATCAAGCATCATGATGATGATCGTTGATCGCGGGTACCCCTTTTGGTTTGGCGGTTTGCACGAGTGGGGGCAAGTCCATTTACGCGATACGGTCACCTTGTCTCGGCGGGGCGCCCACTCCCTCGACGCTCTGTACTGTAGGGCACGTAAGATATTGGGATCATATTTGAATCATTATGAATGAAACGGTGTGGCACTTACAGTTGGTATTCATAGATTCAGGTTCATTGTTTTGTAACACCGACCACTGGTCTCGGAGATGAGCTGGCTTCCATTGGTATCACTATGGTCTAACCAATGATCGGATTTCGCACGACTCACATCGTTTATCTCTCTCTCCTTTTTTTTTAGCTCTGAAAGGAGAGGGGCGTGTAGACTATACCCGACTAGTAGGCGCTCCATGGCGTAGCTCCAACGATGATGACGCATATGCATTATACCAGTAGGGATTATCAGCACGCTCTGACGGGTACGCGGTGACACGTAAAGACAGGACTCGTTCCCAACGTTGGGAAGATCAATGGTCACAGAACCCGAGGCCGGCCCAATGTGCCTTCTGCCTTCCCGCCCAGCCTTATTCTTATTCTTATTGTAGGTTATCTGCCTTGCGTTTGGTCCGCATTCCAGAAGGCGATCAATAGGATTTGGCTGGCCCTGGTAACAATGAAATAGACGCATACTACTACCATACTTGGAACGGATCGCACTAGTCTCTCATAGGAAGATCAGACCCAAAAGAACACAATCATTCCATCTGTACGTACCTTTTTTGTACCCAGGTGACATCGTGCAGCATCCTTCAGGGGCCTGTCCCATAACATTAATGCACTCGATTTGAAAAATAAGTTCCACCGCGACGGGCATGTATGCTGTCTGAAAAGTCGCTACTTGGAGCTGGAAGTAGGAGGCCCTCGCGGTCCCGCTAGTATCATCCAAGACAGTACTGAGTGTACTGGCGCCTCACTTGAGCACCGTGTGGGGTTTTTGTCTGGGTATGTAGGTCCTCAGCCGCCGAGCCGTTCTGGACGAGTAAACCTTGATTGACATCAAGGCATGTGGTCTGCATGTGGTACATAGATAGTTGAGCAGAGAAGCGTCTCGTGGGGATGGCCGAGCCTCGGCTAGCTTGGACACAAGTAACGAGGTCTGAACTTGCCCACGGCGTAGCTTGCCAGCAATCTTCATCTTCATGCCATGCTGCATTCTATCGGTCCATCTCGGACAAGAGGGCGTGTGGTAGCGGGGAAGAACTTTGCCCATTACAACATGGCTGGGACAAAATCTACTCCTTCATCGAACTCCAGCGTTAACGAATGATGGAATGCACCGCAGGATCAACAATGCTCGCCCCAATTCCAGAATCTTGGTTTGTTCGACTTGAATGATATATCTGGGCAGTGCATGTCCCTTAACCAAGGTCCACAGGACGTAGAAAGGTCGCCTGGGCCACTTGGGCGCAGACCCATGACGTCAACACAGCCACTCCCACTGCGGGGACTCAGCAGCTCGTTATCTAGCGCTTGATCCCCATCCATCTACCCTCCAGCATCGCGTCTGATCAGATGTCCTACTACAAATCAAGCAGCGGCCACGTCCACCGTGCTCCTTCCAACACGAGTTCTTATGCAAATTCTTATGCCCCGCCCAGCTCGAGCCATCACCACCATCGATCGCACTCGCACTCGCACCAGCACCAGCAGAGCGTGCCGTATATGGTCGCCCCACCAGCCGGAGCTGATCCGCATCTATGGCAAGTATTCAATGCCGTCGATACGGATCGTTCAGGAGCTCTGAGTTTGACTGAGTTGCAGAATGCGTTGGTCAATGGTGCGATCTAAATACGTTGGCTGTTTTGTGCGCTAATTGTGATGCTGGTTGGCCAGGAAACTGGTCCAGTGAGTTGGTTCATCTCTCCCCAGGCTCTGATCGGCTGATCTAGCAATTCATAGGGTTCGATTTGGACACCGTCAAGATGCTGATGAACATGTTTGTGAGTTTCATATCAATGGGGTATTTTGGGTTCGTTTAGTCACATCGATGACCAGGATGTCGATCGCAATGGGACAATTGGATTCAATGGTTCGTCCGGGTAATTTTTTTGAAGTTCGCGATCGTCATACTGCACAACAGAGTTTGCTGGGTTATGGAAGTATATAGCAGAGTGGCAAGGTGTTTTCAAGCACTTCGATAGAGACCATTCGGGAACCATCGAAGGTCGAGAGCTGGCGGAAGCTTTGCGGACCTTTGGCTATCGCCTCTCGCCCGCTCTCTTGACTATCCTCCAGCGCAAATATGGTGATTTCCGTTGTCCCACCAGATCACCAACAATGGATTAAATTGTTATTAGCTTCAGAGACCGTGACAGTTTATGGTCCTACGCCCGGAATCACCTTCGACCGGTTCGTCCGCGCGTGCGTCACGGTCAAGACGCTCACCGAAGCTTTCCAAAAGTAAGTTTCCATTTCTCTAGGATTCACTGCAACCCACTTCTCCAAACAAGAGTCGACACCGACAATGATGGATGGATCCAGATCAATTACGAAGAGTTTATGAAGGTGGGTATAGCTTAGCGAGCGATGTTTTCTTATAATTCTGATGGCGGTCCTGATAGCTTTGCATTATGGCCCCATGAGTGACGACAAATTGAATCGACAAATTGATACCTAGTTCATTTCCCTACTTTGTGGAGTCCCCTTATGAAATATACACTTCTCCGTCTGGTCTCCTTATTACCGAGAGATATTCATGTCCGCCCTTGTGACGACCATGGCAAGAAGTTTGTTCCAACCGGAGCTAAAGTTTGGTACGGGGATTTCGGGTTACCCCAGACCAAGATAAAGAGTTTCTTGGCGGGGGATGTCCATGGTCTATGGATTAGTATAGCCGGCTGCCGGCCGTGTGATGCCAAGTACTCTCCATGTTCTTGGAGGGACTGCGGGCTGCGGCGGCTCTGACAGACCTGTAGACTAGATAAGACTTCCTCCTACCTCGTGTGATACCGCACCCTAGACCAATACCTCCAACATCTCGAGCATGGACTGCTTCTGTACGTGCTGAGAGTACGGCGCTTCTTCCTCTACTAACGATGATCCCAGTTTGCATCCCGCTCGCATGTCAGTGAGAATGGAACACCAGCATGTGAACTGACGTAGACGCTTTTCTCGCCCTACAGTTGGTTGTCCTACTAAGGTAAAGCCCGAGGGAGACCAGACTCCTAGAGTCTGTCCAAGATGTAATAATGGCGAGTTCTTATCTCGAGCTTCAGTGGCCCGGTTTTGAGCGCCTTAACAGCCTCCATGTTTGCTGCTAAGTCTCGTACCTGGTTTGAGTTCTGCTTCGTACCCCTCGTTCCGATGAGCACTAAGCATGTCTGGATGTGCGGGATATGTCAGCTGCAGGCGCAGATGCAGCCAGGGTGAGCCGCTTTCTTTGATTCGAGCGTAAATGTTGATGTGTCTCCCATGGCAGCTGGGAGCCTGCAATCGCGCAACCGGGGTACCAGCATCCCAACATGCACCAGGGCTACCAGCCGGGATACATACACCCCGGGTAATAGTCCAATACGTCGAATCGTTATTCTTCTGCTTTTCCCGCTATTCATTTTTGGTTGTATGCTTGCAATGTCCCTAAACATTTTTCCTCTAAATGTACTCAATCAAGCCTTGGCCCTCTCCGTTCTCGCCCTCCGCATCTTATAGATGATAGTCACTAAAACGCTGATGACCAATCCACCTGCTACGCCAGCTATACTCGCAAATATAAAAGACCGCGGGTGGTTGGAATGAGGAAAAGGTGGTATACTTGGCGCTGGCGCCGGGTCCGGGCCGCGAACACTTTGGAACTCTGACTGGGAGGTTTTGGGGTCTGTCAAGCCTAATAGCCCGATCATGGGCGGCTTTTTAGATGTCGCACCTTGATGCACAACGTAAACGTTCTGAAAGGTTCAGATAGAAATAGCTATGGACCGGAAACAGCGAAGGAGGCGCACTTTTAGGAAAACATCTCCTAGGATCCAGTCGCCAGAGTGCAGCTACCAAAGGTAATAAATAAGTCTAGTGAAAACCCCCCGGAAATGCGCATACCTTATCAGTGGCCTGGAGGCCGCCTATGCACCAACCATCGCCACTGTTGCTCTCCTCCCATACAATATCTTCGGGGTGAAGAGCGAAGTCATTCGTATGGCCTCCCTTTCCAAACTCGATGCGGACATCGACAGCTCTATTACACCGGACTTGCCATATCTGAGACTGTGGGATATATCGAACAGTGTTCCCGGTACCCACAGCATTCCAGAATGCCTCGACGTCGTTGCTTGGGCCGAGTATTAACGTCGTCCCTGAGTCCAGTATTCCGATCGGAGCATCCGCACCACGGATAGCAGTGCGAGAGAGAGGAAGAGGTTGAGAATTTATCGTTATGGCTCGTATGGGGAGTTTCCAAAAATCATACGGACCGTCATGCGTCCTGAAAACGGGGAAGAACAGCATCTGACTGATATCATTTACTATCAAGGGATCGAGCTCTCCGATTGTGAACGAAGAACTGCTGCTGATCCCTGTCGTCGAATAACGGCCAAGTTTGAAAGCGAAGAATCTGTTCGAGTCGCTGAGCTGGCCAAAGATGTTGTCCAGGACAGTAGTTCCCCCTGTTGACTGTTGAAACGCTGAGAGTGAGGGGAAGGCAAGACCGAGGAAGCCAGAATTCCTTGTGTGCACTAAATCAAGGTGGTCCGTTCGATTAGCCAGAGCTAGAAAAAGAAACATGCATGAGCTATTGACAGTGTACTAGGATGGTTTTGTCTAACCGAACGTCTGGGAGGTTATTTTGTAGGACCCGAGTGTTATGGTCTCTGTGCCAAAGGTACCTGAGGCAGAACCCAACAAGTATTCGAGTTTGAAAGGTACACTTGACAGGTTCAAGGTATGCGACTTTTCTGGTGAGTATTTTACGACCCCCTGGCAGTCTGGAGTGTTGCACTCTGTTGATACGACCCACTAGGGTGGACGCACGATATGTAAGAGGCAACATCAAAATCAACGAAAGCGTACCAAATCTGAGGAGCCTGTGTCAAAGGTGACCCAAAACGTTTGGCCGCCTATCCTTCCAAGGGGTAAGGCTAAGAAACGTTGCGACAGTGAATGCTTACCCCAGATAGACGAGGGAAGTACTGCGAGCAGTCCCT
>Ga0307511_10008698_pt1 | contig 10147 bp, 11 predicted proteins | sample 13_EM_MG_FD_200266 | JGI IMG/M metagenome (GOLD analysis project Ga0307511, IMG submission 200266) | Populus trichocarpa ectomycorrhiza microbial communities from riparian zone in the Pacific Northwest, United States - 13_EM | ecosystem: Host-associated > Plants > Roots > Unclassified | place... | reverse complement strand
CACTTTTTAATACCTCGGTTTGGACCTAGTTCTTGTAGATACGGTGCTACTCTCAAAGAACTAGGTGTGATCCACCCATCACGGGTAATTGCTGGGGAGGAGATAGTTTTTGTTTGATTCCTGTCACACTTTTCGAACGGTTTGGCTGAGGAAACAGCGTGGGACGATGACGTCATTGGTCGAAAGTGCACGACGCCAACCTTAGCAGGTCAGGGTGCATGCGCGAAGGCTGCACGTGTCGTAGATAAGATAGGCGATGATAATTTCAACTAGCTCGAGGGGGAGCCTGGTGGTAGGGGACAATGGCATCGAAGAGACCTTCAGAAAAGGACCCCCTGAGTACACCCAACAGATGAACGCTGAGATTCGGAACCAGATGAAGTTGATGAGTAGCCCAATTGCTGTGGGATGATCACGGTTAAACATAGCGACGAGAAGTAGGCGGTGGGACTACTTGATAACGACGATGTTGGGGTCTTCGTCGGCGGCATGGTGTCTTGCTTTTAGGTGAGACCACCGTGGGAAGTCTTACTCCACGGTTTCGGTTTGGGTCGGAATTCTGTGTGGGTCAGCCAATCACCAGCAGTGCACACGCCACTGATCTTCGCGCTCGGGCATGTTCTCCCTCGTAAAACACTCAACGTCTCGCGGCGGCAGTCGCAGTGTAGGATGAGTCGGACCCTTGGCGAGCGCTCGGGATACCTGGAAAAAGAGAGGGCACGAGATACTTAATCGATAATAGATCCACATGCGCATCGTCTCCAAAACGTCCGCTCTTTCGTATGGGAGTAAGTTGCACTTGTTGTTACAATATGGTACATCACGTCGACCCATTCCCAAAGTTGTGGGATGGGGTGCGTAGTGGATAGAGTGGATGGTTGTACATAGCAGCGTGTTACAAGTGTGTGTGAGGGAGAGTTGTGAGTTGGTGTCAGCGAGATCTAGCAGTTGTCGTGATTAATGATCAGCCCTGTTTCTTCCTATACCGTCCTCCGGACGTGCTAAAAGGGGCAGGTCGTCAAGCAATTCAAACTTCCCTTGACCGAGTTGCTCCTTACCTTGCTTCCGCCTCAACCCTAGCCTTCTTCGCCTCGATCATCTCCTCCGCTTCCCGATTAATTTCCCTTACCTCCTGGGTATCAGGAAATCCGATGCTCCAATACTTTGGGGGTGTAGATGGAGGCGCCCAATTGTGCCTGTGTCTGGATATCTCCTGTTTGTGTCTTTCCATCTCCTTCTCGTTCTCTTCATCGATATTCATGGGTGACGCGAGCATGGCCGCCTTGAATTTTGGCGAGGAGGGAGGCGTACGCCATAGTGGGGCATGGAGACGGGGTGGTAGCGGGCCGACGGTGCGATAGTACTACGATACGAGTAATTCAGCGCAGATTGGGGGGGGAGGGGGCGGAAAGGGGGGAACCCCACCTCTTTACAACACTCGCAATCACTGCCATGCATTTTCCGCCGCTCCTCCTTATTACGCACCACGGCATCGTACGCGTAATTCAATCCGCCATTTGTATCTGGATCGATCTCGAACGCAGCGTTGAGTGTTTCGGACTTGGGCCTGGAGTCAACGGTCAGCAATACAGGCAACCCTGTGCCAACCCCCGCGCACTTTACCACTTTGTACCGCCCGCGGCCTTTGAACTGAACATATGTGTCTAGTGGTTTTTTGCCCTTGTTCTCTTTGTCATCTAGGAGGACGTCAGTTGTGATTGCAGCGCATATAAGGGGGTGATTACCGTTGCCGCAGTCCGAGACTGTAAGATCGATGACTGAAGGGTGGTCAGACGCGATCGTTAAAATTTGCGAATCCGTCGCACCATCTTCAGGATCCTCCTTATTCACCAAGGTGATTTCCGCTTCAGTTACCGGATCGGACTTTGAGCTGAAAAATAATAATGGGATTCGGGACGGGAAGGAACGAGGGATGACAAACTAACTCATCGGTTACGTCCATCTCATAATCGTCGGTGTCGGACGGATTAGACACCTTCACCCTTGATGGTCCGGGGGTTGAGGGTTCCGAAGTTGTCGGGGCGGGTGTTGATAAGAAATCCAGGCCGGGCACTGGCTGGTTCCTAGACTTCTTTGGGTTGGCTTTTCTTTCAGTGATCCCAGCCATGATCGCCTTTCGCTTTTTTGGCGATATGTTCAACCCGCCCTTCGCCGGTGTCAGCGAACTACTGGTACTCGATTTGTACAGCCAATCCTTGAAGTCTTTCCATTTCTTGTAGTCCGCACGATGCCGGGCAGCAGCCTTGGCCTTGGCCTCGGAGAGACGGTCGTAACGAGACTGGAGATCGGCCAGCTGTGTCTGCAGAGAGGATAGTGTCGTCTGCGGGTCGGTGGTGGAGTCGGAAGAAGAGGAGGATGAAGGGGCGATCAACGCGGGGGGCAATAGAGCGGGTAAAAGTGAGGGTTTTTTTGCGCGTTCAACCTCGATATTTCTCGGAATTGGTGGGCTATGGGTGGTTCACCAATAACTGGGGGATGAGTGCGAGAGGGTGACCTACCAATTCTCCTTCTCGGGATCGTCGTACGCCGCCGTGGTTGTGACGCCACTCTTCAAACCGGACCCTCTGAGCTCGGTCTTGAGAGTGAACACCTCGTTCTGGGATCGTTTCAGGTCTTCCCTGAGTTTCAGGTTGACCTGCAAAGCCTCCTTGCTTGTCTCTATGTGTTTTCGGAGTTCCTCTTCAAGCAAACCGAGCCTTTCGTTCAGCCTCACCACGTTCGTTTGGAAGTCCGGAGAGCGAACAGAGTCTTCCGCCTCTTGAATGGTTTTAAAACCAAAGTTCTGAGCGAGGCGGGACGCTCTCTGATCAGCATCGAAGAGCTTTGAGCGGAGGTCGTCGTTCGACCATTTCAGTCTTCGGATCTGTGGCGGGGTTCCATCTGTTATCCACGGACCTCTCCGGCAAAGATAAACGGGATTCACCTGAGCCTCAAGAGCGTCGATGGCCTGGGTGGAAGAGGAAGACATGGCATGAATGTCACGTGGTTGATTCCCTCTCTTTGGTGACTGTTGTTGTGACTGTGACGCCCGAACTTGACCCCGACGCGACTTTGTACTGACTCGGGCGGGCAGTGATGAACTCGGCAGCGGCGGCGCGGGAAGACGTCCAACGCGTGTCCGTCGACACCATCAATGACTGGAAGAGGATCAAGTCAAACTTCTCTTCTGCGGCCTTTGCTGCCCTAGACGAGATACTCGAAAGTAGCGGCGGTCCGGTTGACAAGAATGCTTTGCTGCCCCACATTGATCAGGTTTGGCGCTACCTCGTACTCTGGCTGGGTCCTCTTGTTTACATGTGGTCGGCCAGGATAGTTTATCCAGAAGACTTTCGAAGTTGCGCGCGCCAATGTCCGCGTGAATGGTCGCAATTTGGATGAAGTCCCAGAGGCAGAGGAAGGTGGGCTGTCCTTCGAACATTGTCGGTTTATGGTCACACTAATGGAGGCTTCCAGACTCTGAAACATTCGATGAGGGGTTGGACCGCCGTATCTGGTCCCTCTCTGAGCAGTGTATGCAATGGGATGTCGACATATCGAAGAAACGTCGCGAGCGTCCACTGGAGGTCGAAAGACTCATGAAAGACCTACTCTCTCGCTCAGATGAGGATGAACCGATGGAAGAAGACACTGAAGTTGACGTCAACGAAGAAGGTAAGATATCAACTAGCGGACTTCTTGTTGCTGACGTGTTGTACCAGCTTTAATTCCTCCCCACTTGGACGACATTGTAGCGGAAACAAACGATACCTGCGAGGAACTCCACCACGTGAGTCAGATGACATTTACCTCTGACAATGGTTGACGGTTGTCTCCAGGCTGTTCCGGTCCAGACTCAGAGGCTCGAAACTCTTCTCAACACGCAGAACGAACTACGGAAGTCAAAGATGCTATGAACGGTTTCTCTATGGGTTATGAATGTATAGTTATTTGTGCAATACCCCAAACATTCGTCGTCCTCGCGAAACCTGCCCTAAAGCGGCCTCGATCAAAGCTCTTCCCCGATAATTTTTGGATCTCTTATCCCTTCATCCATCCTCATCCCTCTCAGTCTAAAATGCCAGTCGATCTCGCCAAACTCGAGGAGCACCTCGCCAAGAGGTCCTACGTTGAGGGGTGAGTCTCGATTTTCGTCTTTTTCTCTTTCTCCGGAGCATTTTCGCGATATCTGCCTCGAGAGATGAAATTTTCATTGGTCCGTGTTTCCAAGCTAGGCGACTAGACACCGCTGCTCCAAACATGCCGACAAACTCTTTCCAATACATCTGACACATTCCTTCAACTATCGCGTTCACATCCGTTGATCGTCGCAAGGATCGGAACTGACCTGATCTCCGTTTTTGCATGTTAGTTACACCCCATCTCAGGCCGACGTTACCGTCTTCAAGGCCCTTTCCCAGGATTTGGGATACCCCAATGTCGCTCGCTGGTATAAGCACATCAAGTCCTACGAGGCTGAGTTCTCCACCCTCTCTGGCTCCAGCAGCGCCGGTGCCGTATTCACCGGTGAGGCCGCCCCTGCGCCCGCTGAAAAGAAGGAAGAGGCGGCCGACGATGACGAAATCGACCTCTTCGGATCCGATGAGGAGGCTGATGCTGAAGCTGAGAAGCTTCACGCCGAACGTATCGCCGCGTATAACGCCAAGAAGGCTAACAAACCCAAGACCATCGCTAAGGTGCGTGATACCTAGACTTCTTCGACACTGCAGTGTGTTGATGCTATAGTATGCAGTCTGTTGTGACGCTGGAGGTCAAACCTTGGGACGATGAAACTGACATGGCTGCCCTCGAGAAGGCTGTCCGTTCCATCGAACAGGAAGGTCTCGTTTGGGGTAGCTCCAAACTTGTTGCCGTCGGTTACGGTATCAAGAAACTCCAGATTACCCTCGTCATCGAGGACGAGCTCGTCTCCCTCGACGAACTCCAGGAGAAGCTCGCCGAGTTCGAGGATTACGTCCAGAGCTCCGATGTTGCCGCCATGCAGAGTGAGTTTCATCCCTCCGAGTACGATCCAACCCGGTATACTGAGACAACGGGCTTTCATCAGAGCTGTAAGCATGCACGACTAAAGAGAACACGTGTTGTATCTGGGGGTTATAGGTTTCCTCGCCGTTGTAACAAAGTTGTGAATATACTCGTTTTAGAATGCCACGGCGGTATGAACAACAGTCCTTGGCGCCACCTCGGCATCGTCTACCTATGGCAACAGATATGGGCATACTTACAGTCTGGGTTTGGCGCGTTCTTACCCCCCGGCGAGGTCACCACTGAGCGACGTATTTGAGCGTGGGCCCCGTCTTCCCATAATACTCCAATTCAAGGCTGTGGCGACAAACTGAGGTAAGTATGACTTTGCCCCGCACTTTGCGAACGGCACCCTCTTTTGTTCGAATCGGAAATCATAAGGTTCCCTTCACCTGGTGTTCAAACGTCCAAACCCCGCGTTCACGGTGGTAAAATCTCACCCGGTCCAGCAGAGCCATAATCAGTGGTCCAGCCTCATGGGCCCTCCGCTCGCCTCCCTGCGGCTTTGATTGGTCCGCGAGGCTACTCGTTTGAAAGCATCCAAGTTTTCTGCTCTGCTAGAGTTCAAACGTACTTCTGGTTTTCTGACGTCCGTTCGTGTCCTGATCTTTCACCGTGTCCCAACTGTCGACCCGCAACAATCAAGCGCTGTTGCCCTGCCGTAAGAACGACGGGCGAGGGCCGATAAAACCCACATAAGCAGTCCTGCTCAGAATCCCTCGGTCACATGGTAAAGCGGAGATCGATTGCGTCCTGGAAAGGACCATGGCATTGAACTTTACATATTCATAGTCATACTCATATTCTAAACCTGTATTCTATGGCTGCTACCCGACCTGGTTACTCAGTACACACTTGCAGAAATTAAAAGGATGGGAGTTAATGGATGAGGGAGATTGTCTGTTTAGTCCGTGGTTCAGCGAGTTGGTGCGAACTCGTCCTCGATGTGGTTGGCGATCCCAGGGGTGGGTAGTTGCTTCGTGTGACGATATTTGTCATTGACAACGGGAACAACGCCAATCTTGATGTGGGGGTCTTTCCCGAGGGTGTCGATCAAGCCACAGTACGCGCCCAGGAACTGACGGGCGGTCCTCTCGGTATACAGACGATTATCGAAGTGCAGGATGACCTCGCCGGTCTCGTAGTTGGCAGTGAGAGAGAGTTCGTACTTCTCCCCGCTGTTGGGCAGCGAAACCACGGTGGCGGTGATATCGGAGGCACCGAGGCGGTTGGCGATGCGCGTGTTGAGACCAGCAGGAGAGAAGAGGTGTTTGAGGTGGAAAGGATCCTGGGAAGAGGTCTTCGTACGAGAAATTATGTCCTCGAGAGTGACATCGTCGTTGGAGAGATCGGTAGCCAAATCGCCACGGAACGCCTCAAAGTATTCAGCGAAGGTCATCTCGCCCTCGATTGTGGTGCGGACCGGGAGCACACCGGTGAAGAAACCAACGACCTCCTGGAGTTGAGCCACGGAACGCTGAGAGACTGTAGTACCAACGACGAATGAGTTCTGAGTGGAGTGCTTGTAGAGGAGGAGGTTGTACGCGGCGAAAAAGGCGGCAAACGAGGTGGCAGAAGTCGTGACAACGTAATCATTGTACCTCTTGAGGGCGGAGGAGTCAATCTGGTCCTTGATCTGGCTAATGGGGCTCCGCTCGACCTCAGAGGGCGTGGGAAGGGTCAGGACGAGTGACTGGACACCGTTCAACTTCTTGCTCCAATACTCCAGCTGCTCTTCGCGAAGCTCGGCCCGGCGATCTGCGGTGCGGATCAACCAGTCGCTGAAATCGGAGTAGTGGAACTGGACTGGCGGGAGACTGCCAGGGCCGTCGGTGTAGAGCTGAAGGAGGTCACGGAGGAAGATACCCAACGAGGCCTCATCTGTCATGATGTGGGGGACGGCGATGTTGAACGCGTACGCTTCACTACCGAGCGCAAAGATGGCGAAGGAAATGGGTGGGAATTCGTTGGGATTGGCGTTGGGGTCCTTGCTCTTCGCCGTATCCAAATCGTGAGTTCCCGATTGCCGGCGCTCCTTCTTCCTCCTCGTCACCTTCGATTTGAGGAACGTTGACAGGTTGCTCAAGACGCTCCCAAGGCCGGAGAGTCCCATATACCACATCAGGGAGTGATGCGTCCGGATCGGAGGGTGTAGTTGGTCGACTTTCGGGGCGGGCTTGTACGACAAGGACATGTCATAGGCCATCTTGTGCGCGTTTGGTTTGTCGCTGAGGTCGATGATGGAAATGTTGTTGACGTCAACCGAGGGGTGGATGGTTTGCATGAGTTTCCCCTTCTCGCTCCAGTGGAACGTGGTCCTGAAGGATCCGTGACGGTTGACAGCCTCCTCGAAAGCCTTCGTCATCCTGCCCGGGTCGATGGGGACCTTGGAGTCCACCGTGATGAAATAGCCCCCCTGGGTACCCCACCCAGCAGCCCCGGACTTCATCGCCTGGTCGACCGTGGCGGTATCTCTTCCCTGAGAGTTGTCGTACTCGAGCTGGGGGAATGTGTAAGATTAAGTCACGGATAATGCTGGATAACTTGCCTGAGCTAGCCAGGTACGGTACTGGTGGGGAGAAGCATCGGTGGTATACGGTTCATCGTAGATCAAACGGTCGTTCAGGATGGGAACCAGAGGCTCTCCATACTTGGTAGAACCGCTGTCGAGAGTGGTGGTGGGGCCAGAATCGGACTCAGTTGCCTGAGACTTGGCGACGATCTCATTCAGCATGCCGATCGTCATCGATCCCAGCAACTCGATCTGGGAGACGTTGATCCCGAAGGCGCCCTTGAGCTGGGAACTGAATCGAGTGGCTGTGATACGATTTATGTCAGCGATGCAAGCGAAACGGAGGGGAATTACGCAGCGTACCTGCCAGGGAATCCAGTCCATAGGAAGTAATCAAGGCAGTGTCCGAGATCTGATCTATACCAAGTCCTAACAGACCGGACAGTAAACTGGCCGGTGATTCTCCATTATCGTCCTTCGAACCGCCACCGGTAGCCAACAACTGAGGAGGGAGCAGGTGGTAGAAGAGAATAGGATCGCAGGCATCGAAGGCCACGAGAAGGTCTTCGTGGTTGAGGAGAGGCAAGTAGTGAGGGATCCTACGAATGATGGAATCCCCGATGAACTCGCAGACTTGAGCGGTAGTCATCCCAACCTTGCTGAGCTTGCCCGTATTGACACCACCCTTGCTGGACTGAACCAGAGACTTGAAAATACCGGAATCCGTGATCGGCGGAAGAGACATCGAGATGGTGTTCGGCAAAGTCTCGGCGATCTTGTCCAGGTACAGCTGAGCGGCCAGGTAGGGGGCCTGACCTGCGTTACCGAAGACCGTACCAACGGTGGAGAAGAGCAGGTTGAAATCGATCTTGTTCAAGTCAACTAGTTCGAGGATGACGTTGAGAACGTCGACCTTGGATTGGTACACGTCGTCGAAGTGCTCCTGGGTGAGATTCGCAAACGAAGAGTCCCTCAGAACGACGGTCATCAACATGATCCCACCGAGGGGTCCGACAGACTCGGCGGTCTGGATGAGTCTGGCCATGTCCGTCTTGCTCAAGGCATCACACGAGATTGCCCTGGCATCACCGCCCTTGTTATTGATGTCCCGAAGATACAACTTGCTGACGGTGGAGAGGGCCTTGCGACCACGACGAGAGGTGAGGTATATGTGACGTGCGCCGTGATTGAACATCCAGACGGCGATTCCGACACCCAATTCGCTGCATCCACCGACCAAGAGGTACGTTTTGCGAGGATCAAACAGTTGAGCAGCCGGATCGACTCGAACGTGCTCTGGACGAGTGGTCTTGACGACGAGGACCTGTGCGGCAGATATGTCCCCCACGGGATGGATGAGGTCGGAGAACGAAATGGGGACGGGAGAGAGCTTGAATGGTTTGGTGACGTGGGCGTTGAGGACGGCACTGAGGTAAGTGGCTAGTCTGGCAGGGTACTTCTTGACCAAGGTCACGATGTCGACGGTTCTTGCAGCGGGAACATCGGTAGGAAGCCTGACTGGCGCACTGGACCCCTTGTTGTGAATATAGAGACCAAGGGAGGAGACGATATCGCCGACAACAGTTAGGTCGGTGCGGCCAGTGGAGTTGAAAATGAGGTCGAATCCTTCGGCGCCGCAAGCTTCGAGCCACTTCTTAGCAGACGAGAGAACAGCGGAGGCGGAGGCGTTCACAGCAATTGAGCCCCTATCGATGCCGAACTCGGTGGATAAGGTCTGAACCTCAGACTTGGACGCGACGGTGAAGAACGCTGATACTCCTAAACCCCGGACAATTTGAACCGCGGCACGCCCGACGCCTGAGATCCAAGGGTTAGTGAAAACTCTTCAAAGGTAGAGAGAAGAGACATACGAGAGAGAGCGTCGTGAACCAAGACGATCGAATCCCTTTCGATTCTTCCAACTTCGACCAACCCAACCCAGGCGGGGAGGACAACGGCGGGCAAGCAAACAGCGTCCACAACAGGCACCGAGTGTGGAAGATAGGTGACAGCTGCCTTATCTATGACAACGGTATCCCCGAGTCTCTGGTAGGAATAACCGAGCACCCTCTTTCCATCGACTCTTCCGACAAAGGCGGTGAGGGGAGTCTCGGTCTCGAATTCGGTAAGACCGCACGCTTCGACAGCGACCTCGACCTCGTTGGGTCCGGGGAGAGGGGGGTAGGCGGCAGCCACCGATCGGTGACCATGGGAGTTCTTGGAGAATCCAATGTGACGAATCTCGAAATTCCTGGTACTTGGAGAACCATGGACAGTACGGCGAATCAAGACATCGCCAGCTGCGGTGATCTTGAGGTGGTCTTCTAAGATCTTGGGGTTGTGGCGGATGGCGTGAATCCAGTCCTCGTGCTGATCGAGAGAGAGGGAAGGGTCCTCGAAGAGAACAGAGCGAACGGTGAACTGAACCTCCTCAGCAATGAGACCAGCAGCGACGCCCATAGCACCAATACCAGCGGCATCGTCTTTTCCAATGATCCACATCTCTCCTCCGACCGGCATTTGCTTAACCTTCTCAACGAGCCAATCCTCGTTTCCGTGGAGGAAATGATGGAACACGATGTTGGTGGTGAG
>Ga0307511_10008697_pt1 | contig 10148 bp, 15 predicted proteins | sample 13_EM_MG_FD_200266 | JGI IMG/M metagenome (GOLD analysis project Ga0307511, IMG submission 200266) | Populus trichocarpa ectomycorrhiza microbial communities from riparian zone in the Pacific Northwest, United States - 13_EM | ecosystem: Host-associated > Plants > Roots > Unclassified | place... | reverse complement strand
CACAGCTAGTCTTGGCATGTAATATTTAAGGGCTCAAGGCCTGCATCCAGAGAGGGGATCAGACCTGGAGAAGACAGAGACAGAATAGCTAGATACAACAAATATAAGAGTTCCACTGGTTACTTCTAGTCCATGAGGACTCTTACTCAGAACTTAGTAATCCAATACTAGAAACCAAACTCTTAGCCTTTAAAGTACTTAGTAGTCCTGAAATATTATTTCAGGGTAATATTCCACCCTAAATACTTTATGTCCCCATTTACACTATATGTATCAGCCATCCTTAATTGTACGCTACTGAGCTTTAATATATGTAGTTAGCATTCTCAAGTTCCCTATTTTATCACTTCATACCTCAGACTATCATGATTACTGAAAGCAGTAGCTTTAATTCCCTTAAATAGAACTTTTAATATCTTAGGTATTGTGGCCTTAGATAGGTCCAGAGTATCCAGTTTAACAAATACAATGCTATATGCTACAGCAACCAGGATTTGATATTTTCTCAAAGCAGAAGGTCCAGTAAGCACTATAATCCACGAACTCCAACCTACTTTCCAACAAGCAACAACAGTACTATTGCAATCTTCTTGTTCAATCAAATTGGAAATAATGAACTTTCCATTTAGCCAAAAGGTATATTCTTGGTTCAAATTCATGTTGCTGAAATCATTTGAATTATTTTTAGCCTCAGTCAGATCGATCACTTCCATGTAGTCTCTAGGTCTTTTCGAGGTATTTTTCATAGTTTTTCTATCATCAGTATCCTCATAGAACAAGAAGTGGATGCTTGACCATTTGGATGTCATCAGAGCTTGAGCCTGAGCTGGACCTTCCATGGAGTCTATCTGGGGTTGTATAGCCTCTATTTATTTGCAGGCTTGTGATAATTGCACTACCTTCGATTGGGCAATTGCCCCTTGGATTTCGAAGGTACTCATTTTGATGTGAAGATAACTTTTCATGCCTACAACATAGTCACAAGTTACTCAGAGTCACAATAAATGCAAACATGAGTTCCCAAAATGGCTCCTCCCAAAAACAATGCAAGATACAAAACTAGAAGCCTCATTTGGCCTAGAAATGCATTGGGCTATTTTCGCAGAACCCATTTTTGGACCTCTCGTTCGCTGACATACTGGGTTATGCCATGCTTTGGAGAACCCATTTTTGACATCAATTGAATTGGTTAACCTGGGGTGTCTTATTCTATCAGGCCATTTTTGGAGAACCCATTTTTGGATCTTTGGCTCGCTGAGATCTATTGAGTTTGTCTGTATAGAGTGTCCGAGTAGTCACGATCCCTAGTTCCTCCAGGAATTGCTGCATGCAGGCCGCATCCTTCGCTCCCTTGCAGTCCGCCGACAGCGAGACCACATCCTGCCTTCGGCTGTACCACCCTACTAGTTGATTTCCGAGCGTCATCAATACACCGGCCTGGGATCTTGCTTCATCTCCTCCGTAGCATGCGTCGGTATATATTCGATTCTTGAGGTCGTCGGCTTTTCTTAAGATAAGTCCATCGCTGCTCGTCGAGTGCAAATATCGCAATACTCCCAGCGCTGTCTGGTAGTTTGTCGGACTCGCATCCTTTATTCGTCGCCCTAATAGGTTCACATGGATTGATATCTCCGGCCTTGTCATCCTGGCGATGAACAGTAGTCCTCCTACGACCACCTGATATTGTGCGAGACTCTTGGGATTCGGGCTTTCTTCGTCTCTTTGTAGGATTGTGGTTTTAGCGGTACCGATCGCCCCCCGCCATGCTTCCCATCCTTTTTGAGATGTTTGGTTGCCATCGATTCTATCAGCGATCGTTGGGTTAGTATAACTGAATCCTTTTCCTAACACAATTCCATTCCTAGCATCTTTGAAGGCTTGCCCCGCTTGTCCAGCTCCACGGTCTTTTCCACCGACTTCTCAGCTTGGTCAGGATCTTCTTCGGTGGGGGCAATTCCTATTAGATCATCCACATGGGTTCCGGCAATCATGTTGTGGGTCTTGTTTGAGTAGGTTCCTTCATCACCGATACATTGATGCATTCCAAAGGTGCCCATGATGGCACACAACGTCTTAAACCATTCGTTGCCAGCTTGCTTTAGCCCGCAGAGTGCCTTATCCAGTTTCTAGTACTCAGCCCCGCCTCCCTCATTGATACCCGTGATATAGATATCATGTATCAGGAGCGCCTGTAGGTATGCTGCTTCAACTTACTATTGTCTGATAGCCCAATCTCGGTGCAGGGCGATAACTAGGAGGATCTTGAGCGTTTCGGTCCGCATCATCTGGGCACACAATTAACAGATACTCAACGGGTGCCAAAAAGTGAGAAAACAAGCAAAGATATAATCACCGACAAGTTTCTCAGCAGTGAAGATGTTCAATAGCGAATTCTCTCGTACAGGAAAATCAAGCGGAGTGGATACGGATAGAGGTAAGGGAGTGACTCTGACAGCAGAACATCTAGCAGAGGATAGCCAGGATGGTGGAATAGATGTTTCATGATGTTTATTTGGTTTTTTTTTAACCGGATATGACCGGTGGTGTATATTTAGTTAGCTGATAGAAAAGAACTTTCCTCCGTAATTATTGACCCGTGGATTTCTTGTACAAAATCGAGGGTGGCCATGTGTGTGATGGAGATCATTTCGTCGTAAGCGGCCTTTAACCATAATGCTTTATTCGGGCTAGCCATGGCCTGGCGCCAGGAGGTAGGATTTGTAGGAATTACTCTCACATGCAAGCGATGTCACGGGGAACGCAGGGAACCTGAATAGGATAATTGGGACAAGCGGAAAGAAACCGGGGTCCCTAATCAGGGCAATTGGAATAAGGTCGGAAAGAATAAAAGAGCCGGAATTCGCACGGAATCAAAGGAAGAAGGACAAGGCAGTAGAACCATAGCATTCATACTATAGCGATCTCTACATAGTCTTAACGAATACGTCGATCTTTTCTCTCTTTCAAGATTCCTTCATTCACAACCTCGTAATCTTTACAGGATTCACTTCATCCACTGCATCTTCCACATTTGGTTCTTCCGTAATGCCATACTCTCTTCTCAGTTCATCATACCGCTCTTGATATTTGGACACCCGTTCAGTCGTCCTCATATCTGATGGATCCATCTTATCCCCTTCTTTGCGGGGCTTCTTCTTTCTTGGTGCCATTCTTTTAAAGCTTGATGAACAAAAGACATTGAAACCGAGCTGCACATCGTATCTACCGGGATGTAAGTAGATTCATCCGACGGATCCTCCGGCAGTACCTCCCCTACTGCTACCGCCCCACTTATGCCAACTTCCACATTCGTATATATCCCCATACTTGCCATCCAAAGCGCTAATGCATCCTCCGGGGAGGGTTTTAAATCCCCTATACGCTGTTCCTCGATCACTCCCGTGTATCCAGACTCATCCAAATCCTCCAACTGCACCAACTCTGGCATCACCTCAACCGCTCCCATTGGTTCACCCAGAATATCGAAACCTGGGGCCAGACCATAGCCTTCCATAAAAGGTGGGCCCAAAACATTTTCGAAGAATGTCACATCCCTTTTCTTAACCAATACCCTTTTGTTCACATCATACATAGCGTACAAACCTTCGTGAGCGAAATAACCCATCAAAACACCTTCAGTCGTATGTGATTCCCATTTAGTTCGGTTCTTTTTCCCCACATGACTATAGCATCGGCAACCGAAAATACGTATGTGTGCCAGATCCGGCTTTTTACCAAACCAAGCCTCATAAGGAGTCATTCCGATAGCTTTGTGAGGGGATCGGTTCTTGAGGTTTTTTCTTCGTTATACCCCCAACAGCCATCTTCAGTCTCCCTCACCCCATCTGCGATATCAATTTTCGAGGGAGCGTTTTCGGTTTCCTATATAGATTCAAAACGAGCGTGTCAGGTATAACTGTGCAAATGCAACATATGTATACGAATGAACCAAATCCAGAGCCAATACATCGTAAAGTCAGAACATAGAGTTGTGCAAATGCATCGTATTTTTGTGCAAACGCATCGTAAACAATCCATAGTGATAATGCATCGTTTAAAACAAGAAAAAACCTCATACCTATATCCAAATGGTTGTGCCGGATATGTCCGTGCAAAGCGTTGTTGCTTTTCAAAGAAGGAAGACACATCGTACAAACATGTGAGACTTGGGGAAGGTAAACCCTGATCTTTGTACAAAGCTTGTCAACTGTTTGACGCGAGAGGGGTTTAGTGAAGATATCTGCCACTTGTTCGATTGTAGGTACCCAAACAACCTTGATTATACCCTCAGCGCTCTTATCTGACACGTATCGTTGTCTAATGTCAATATGTCGCGTTCGGTTGTTGGGGGAGGCGCCATTTGCCAGATTGTTAGCGTTCTCATTATCGCCGAAAAGGGTGACAGGCAAGGCAACGTCAAGTTGAAGGCCCCTAAATAGATTTAGGACCCAGCAAATTTCCCGAGTTACTTCTGTTGCAGTCGGATACTCTGCGTCAGTCGTCGATAGGGAAATAGATTTGTGTTTCTTGCTCTTCCACAACAGCGGGCTCGCGCCATAGAGAATCACATATCCAAACGTTGACCGAGAGTCATCCTTATCGTCGGCCCAGGAATATCATCAACCCGGTCGGTCTATTAAATAGACCGGATCAGCTTGCCTGGGCGGGCCAGTCAATTGGTAGGGCCAGTCACCAAGAGGCCGGTCTAATGATCACTAGACCCGCCTACTGACCAAAATACATGTTTGGTGACTGGGCCGCAACACATTAAATTCATAACAAGTTCAGATTCAATACCGTATTGGCATTTAGAGACACATGCCAACTCGCGTCTGGTGTCACAGGTTACCCACGCAGTGCCGTGCCCGTGGTAACCGACTTCCACAAACAAGGAGATCAGTGAGGTAGGACTCAGGCATCGTGCAGAGGACTAGCATAGTCCACAATCGCTAAAGTAGCGGAGAGATCAGCGGGTAGGCAGCACAGTACATCCGGATTCTGGTTGCCCGAGTGAACAAACGAGCGAATCCACACCTCAATCAAAGCCTGCATATTGTTTTTTAAGATCATAAAGATATATTCACAATGGATGCAGGAATCGATTGTGATACCCTGAGATACGACGAACAGTGAGCAGCGCCCCCATGACACGAACAGCCAATGTAGATAAACTGCAACTCAACAAGGGGTCGGTGAAACCCCACAATTTCCCTAAGAAGCCACCAATCTCCCCTACGAACACAACGTGCACGGCATATATAACCCTAGTAAGGGCTATCGACACCGATCCCATACTAAAGATATCCACATGTGTCAAAAAAAAACCCGAGTCCTCCGGATACCATATACCAAGTTTGCAACTCAGCTCAGTGATGCATCGGCTAGCGTGCTTCAGTTGATTCTTCACCTGTTTGTGTAAGCCAATGTATGCTTGTCACTCGTAATCTGATCGTCAGCATACCTTCAGTGGGAGCCATTGTTGAGTCTGGAGGTCCTCCTGGCACCTTGGGGATTCGAGACTTATGGGCTTCGCGGGGGTGTTGGCATATTGCGCATGCAGTGCCGACTATGCCCAACTGGTAATTTTGGCATGTGCAAAGCCGACATGGAAGCAGATCGGCCGGAGATCCTTCTGGCGCTTTGGGGATTAGAGGTTCATGGGCTTCTCGGGGATGTTGGCAGCTTGCGCATTCAGTGCCGGATATGCCCAACTGGTAATTTTGGCATGTACAAAGCCTGCATGGGCGCTGAACGTCGGGAGGTCCTCCTGGCGCCTTGGGGATTAGAGACTCATGAGCTTCTCGGGGGTGTTGGCATATTGCACATTCAGTCCCGGCGATACCCAACTGGTAATTTCGGCATGTACAAAGCCGACATGGGCGCTGATCCATATTGAGTGATGGTTGAAGTTAGAACCGCAGTGGGCAGTAGTTATGACAGTAGTTATGAGAGTAGTTATGGGAAGGTAATTGTCGCTTGATACTTTCGACAAATTGCAACATCTGGGCTCAGATATATAGGTATTGGACAGAGGAACCATTCCTCCGATAACAGGCTGGGATTTAAATTATGTGGGTAGAGCAAGCAAGGCCCATGTTGCCCGGGTCCAGAAGTCTCATGCTGAAATAGGGTAGCGTTAGCGAGTACAGTCAGACCAGCGATCTGCAGAAACACCATCATTATTGATGCACAACCAAATATCGCACTGGTAGCCGTCAGCCCGGTTCCGAATCCATCCACATGTTTACACCAACCCATGCCAACTCCCTGAGGGCCCTCACTTGACGTGCATTGCACCATTACCTCATACTAATAAACAATCTAGGGACTCACGTAATATGTTCGAGACTAATTGCACACTGTAGAAAGGTTTCCATGACTCTGAGCCTCGCCTAGGTGACATGGATGTTATGATAGAGTTTGGCTATTCTCTGGCTGAAAAATGCGCAATATGTATAGTGTCTGGACTTGGGATGCGGGGGAATTTAATTGTAATGCCTGGGTTTTATATATATATATATATATTTAAACACTCTGTAATGCCTGGGTGGGTGGGTAGCGCAATAGCAAGTTGGAATTGGTTGGCCCCGAATCGCCACTGATAGTGAGGCAGGTTTTGCGTGAGTGCAGGATACGCACATATGTGGGTGTCAGCCTCTAATAGATGGTGCTGAAATTAGGAGCGATGGAAACAGGGAAACTTCTGTACAGGCAAAGTACCGATGAAACTCAGGGATTTAGTCTTCTTTCCTGTGTCAACATAAGATCGCCGCTGTACCTCCGCAGACAAGTGTCTAATCAGTATCAACAGTCTGTAAGCATTAAGCCAGTACTAAAATCAAACAACAATACGCAAGGACATAGAACCATGGATATTAAAGATCAGGTCGAACCCATAAGTCAGAAGCGGGAAACCAATCCGGTTTGGCATTGCATGCGGTATTTTTGTACCAAATGCAACTGGTGGCTTTCCATTATGTTTCATCGAGACTCATAATATCTACTGTACCTATAATGGCAGCCAGATACAGATTAACATATATTCGGTTTATTTACCTCTAGAATCCCTCCCCATCATCACCGGTAAACATAATCAAAAGGAAACAAAACAATCAGCCCACTGCAATCAGCCGCTCTAGCCATGCATGCATGCCACGATTTCTACTGGCGAATTGGACCTACACCCAGGCTCTCCCCGCACTACATACACCCCAGTCGACATCGGCGGGGCTAGCTGATTCATGCAATATGTGTATATATAGTATGTATGCTAAGACGTACACCCCATTGGCGTTTTTACACCACTGCTACTTTTCGGTGGAGTGTCAATACCGAACAACGATGTATATAAATTCTGCTGATATCCGGTAGGTAGATACAGAGTATGAAAACCTACACATCAAGCGATAAACGGTACAGTCGAGCCTCTATATTGGCATAAGGTTCGGACCGGGACATGGTATGCTAAACGAGTGGCTAGGCACTTAAAATGGTCTACTTGGCATCATGTGCACCTGCTGAATATTATGTGAGATTTATGCGGGAGTGCTAAGATCATAGTCTCGATCTGTTGCTGCACCTTTATGATCCCATCGGGTCTCATTTCAGCTTCAGCTCATCTCGGCTGTAGATACCTATACAAGCCATCATATTAGGGCCGCCACCATCCCAGGTTTACGTGTTAGCACTTGGCAGGTTTGGGTTTGGCAAAATACTATCCATGCTATAGGGCGGTATGATATAATTACCATACCAATGCTCACCAGTAGATCAAAAAGAGTAACTATGTAGATTTGACAATTTCCCTTGAAATAGCGAACCAAATGGGTCCAAATTCTGGGAATATTTTGTAGATGTATAGTAGTTGCTCCAATAAAGCCCATGTGTATTATTACTCCAACCACTTGGGGCAGAATCAGGTGATCCACTAACCGGCTTGACCGTAAAATATATGAACAAAAGGGAGCTATGAGGGCTTTGATAAGCAGGCAGCTTGGTACTTGAGGTCTGCACACGCATGAAGCCTGCACAGGTAGTGGCCCCTCTAGGGTAGGTTATGGGGGTTTGGGGAGTAGGTATGTCATGGAGTAACTCAATCAAACCAATGCCAAATCAATTGCCCGATACCCCAATAGAATGCAGAGATGAAGGGGACTCTGTACGCTACTGAACAAACCATTGTTGATATCGCACGATTGCCATATCTCAAACCTAAGTATACCCGTTCACACGCGCAACGACAACTGGGAACTTGGCAGAGCCTCATCTTCCCAGCGCCAGGATTCCCAGTCCCACAAATAGATCGCCTCCTATATCCGTACGCCAACAAATTGTCCGCATGGCTCTCGTTACCCCCGGAGGCTCATCGCGCACTTAGTATTCCCTTGTGGTCAGCTCCTAAACATATACAGTACCTGCTGCCGCGGAAGCCAACATTCGCCGGCACCCCCCAGGGGAACCGCCAACAGCTAGTACAACCCATGCACCCATTGTAGTTCGCGTACCAAAACTAGGACTCGCATGAAAGCCACAAGGGATACGACGCGGCCCCCCTCACAGTGACTCTAATTCTCTTCACCCGCCTTATGTTTACCTCCTGCGGTCTTTAGGCCAAGATCAAAACGCTCTCCTCAAGTGGCCTGCAAAACCCATCCACACCATCCTTAAGCTGCAATCCCGCAATCCCGTTATCATACCGATTTGGATCCCCAAGCTTCACTTCCGATGAACCTTTTCCCTCCACCACTGTCCAATCGCATAAGCCCCGCAACATCTCAGAGCTTCGCTTGCTCAAGGTGGCACATAACTTCACTTTGCATACTATCCGATGCACTCTTTCCGAATTTCTGATGTGGCGTCGTATGAACAGTGATGTCCTAGACAGCGAGTCCAACAATACCCTTTCCAGCCTCGTGGCTCATTTGCACTCTCATACAAACCTACACCCGATTAACTCCTGTGCGAAGCGGAATTACCATGCATACAAATACAGGTACGTAAGCCTTACTACACAAACCTAACTCCTGGAATAGTTTATTGTCTTACAAAGTCAATACACAGATATAACACGACTTGGTCCAACAAAACACTCTCAGCGGCACCCAGATTCAGATACTAAGGTTGCATCCGCACAGCCAAAAATATTGATTCGTGGAATATTGTCGAGGTTGGATTTAGTCAGGGTCTTGCTCTTGCGTCAGAAGGCAATGGAGTGGTTTCGGGACCAACTTCTTATTTCGCCAGCGGATTCCAGCTCTTTTATCCTCCTCGAGTTATCCCAATATGCCATTTCGGGCTTCCATGTTCATGTCCGCATATCCCAATTGTCCATTCTCGGATTCCTGCGCTTCCCGTGATATCGCACGTGAGAGTAATTCCTACAGCGGTTATATACGTCTATACCAAAGCAGAGGAGAATGAGGGGGAGAAAGTTGATGGTGATGGACAAGGCGGTGGGGACTTCGGTACACAAGCAACAATGACTAGTGTAAGGGGCGAGCCTAATGGAGAATACCTTGATAACGACAATGACGTTGACAACAGTGTGTAAAGATTACGAGGTTATAAGCGGAGGAATTTTGAGTGAGAGAGAAAAATAGATGTATTCGTCAAAGCTATGTCGAGATCGCTATACTATGGTTCTACTGCCTTATCATCTTATTTTCGCCAGCGAATTCCAGCTCTTTTATCCTTCCCGACACATCCAAATTGTCTCCATTTGCCGCCCTTATTATTCCTGTATACGAAATTGTCTCCATCTATACCATGATCGTCAATGCTTATCCCCGTGATCTTGTGCTACAGCGAGAGTATTTTCCTACACAGACACCTGGACAACAACGACAACATGGACGACAGCGATCGTGACAATGACGGTGGCAATAATCTTGACGCGCACCCCCCTTCCAACGCAACCACCTTGGGAGCTCCACGGAGAGTAGCCTTAATCCCGATATAATGCCACCACCTGCGCACGCACCCCCCAATCTCCCTCATTTTTCCACCCCCTTCTTTACCTCCTCGCAGTCCACCACCCCCCCCCCACACCCCGACTCACCTTACCATCACCATCGCCGAACTGTACGGTCCCCTCCCGCACCCAACACCCAGCCACACCCATAATAACAATACAATAGCCATCCTCCTCC
>Ga0307511_10008696_pt1 | contig 10149 bp, 13 predicted proteins | sample 13_EM_MG_FD_200266 | JGI IMG/M metagenome (GOLD analysis project Ga0307511, IMG submission 200266) | Populus trichocarpa ectomycorrhiza microbial communities from riparian zone in the Pacific Northwest, United States - 13_EM | ecosystem: Host-associated > Plants > Roots > Unclassified | place... | reverse complement strand
CTATTTGATTCATCCGATAGAGATCCCTCGGGTGGTTGGTTAGCTTCCAGCTCTTTTATCACCTTCGAGACTATGGCCCAGCTCTAGAAATCCCCTACCCGAATGACGGCCTGGCCTACCTTGTGAATAGAAGCCCAAACAGATACGTCAATAGTGCCGCAAGCCGAAACCCAAGGAAGATGCATAGTGTGAGCGGATGCACAGACAGGCGCCAGTTGAGTGATCCATCTGCCGACTGGAAGGTCTTTCCGTTAGTTTACAGGTCTTAAGAATATGAGGGGATATGAAGTGAGGATGCGAACCCTCTCCATTGCGCGCAAAGTCTTGTTTGGGTCCTGATGTTGAAAATGGCGGTTGAAAGAACTCGGACGTATAATTACGGGTTAAGTCTAAGTACAGGTGTATTGTACTCTACCTGAAGCTTCGTAATTACAACTATCTCTAGATACGACTTGGCGCTATGAGGTACGGAACAACAATAATCCGTAGTAGCACGAGGTATCATTTATTGCAGACAAAAATACCTATCAAATCAGACGAAGGACGGAAGAAATGAGTTTGAATCGACACAATGCTGCAATATGAACACAAGTTCATCATGGCTACCGTAACAGCTGAATACCTCCAGCAGCCAGAACCCTTCTCCTGCTCACCAAGCGCCCACACAAGCCCACAAGAGTCTACAACCTGCTCCAGCAAAGCTAATCGCGATAGGTATTTCGAAAGAACAGAAAAGCCACAAGGGGAAATGAACTAAAACAATGAATAGGAATCACAGTGAAAAGAAAAGAAAAGAAAAGAAAAGAAAAGAAAAGAAAAGAAAAGAAAGAAAAGGAAGGGAAACCCGGTCTACCTCATTTCTAAGAAAATTTTATGAAGCAATGCCCAACCTCTGAGTCCAGTGCAAGGAAAACACCACATGGTCCATGCGGATGGTGAACGTAAAACAAGCCTGACCAGTAAACAGAAGTTACCCAAACCCCATTATCTGTGCTGTGCCTTCTCTCTTGAAATGATTGTGCTATTGTCCGACTGTGACTTATATTCTGGATATTCGTTTTATTCGCGGAGCGGATTGGAGGTATAAGTAAGGATTGCTGTTTTATCAGCCTCACTCCGCTTACGGTCTGATTCTGAGGTGGCCTCAGAGGAGTGGGTTGGATTTGTACTCCGGTAAGATAACTCCGTTAATTTCGCTCTTTTTGGTCTCAATGCTAATTAGAGTCAAGTCAGTGAGATAAACGAGGGTAAGTACTAAGAATATCGCACATTGGCTCTGGCCCTGCTTCTTCCTCCTCCGCCAGAAGACGCTCACACTCAAGCGCAGCAATACAACCAGACCCTATGGTTGCAGTTAGTTTATCATACTCCTTAGTCGCAGGTTTTTGGGGACTTAACGCACCAGCACTGGTGATAGCCTGTCTGTATCTTTTGTCCTGTACATCTCCAGCAGCAAATACGCCCTTCACACTGGTATAAGAGGTACCAGGCTTGGTAAGGATATATCCGTCCTCGTCAACATTGATTTGACTCTTGAACAATTTAGTAGCAGGCTCATGGCCGACAGCATAGAACAATCCATTTGCTGGCAAGTCCGACGTTTCTCCAGTCTTGACATTCTTGATGGAGAGTGACTGCAATAATCGACCATCACCCTTGGTCTCCACAGCCACGGTGTTATAAAGGATCTCAACTTTCGGGTGGGTGGATACCCGCCTTGCCATGATTGGCGACGCCCTGAGTTTGTCCTTTCGGACGAGAACAGTGACCTTGCTTCCGTACTTCGTTAAGAAGATAGCCTCCTCAGCTGCGGAATCTCCACCACCAATCACAGTAATCGGCTTGCCCCTGAAGATTGGTGCTGCGCCGTCACAAACAGCACACGCACTTATGCCGGCTTGCCAATATTGGTCCTCTCCGGGGAGGTTTAGCCGTCTTGCAGACGCTCCAGTCGCAATAATCAAGGTATCGGCGGTATTTGGCTCTTGGTCCTCTGTATCCTCTAACCAGTACTTGAACGGACGCTTGGAGAGATCAACTTTTGATACTGTCTCCGTGATGATCTCAGTTCCGAACCGTTCACTCTGGGCACGCATAGCATCCTATATACCATGGCTTAGCCCTCAATTGATAAACTGGCTTCTACGCACTGAGCCCACCCACCATAAGCTCTGACCCTCCGATTCCCGCCGGGAACCCTGGGTAGTTCTCTACATCCGTTGTAGTTGTCAATTGGCCCCCGGGCGCAACTCCATTTGCCAGCATACCCTCATATAAAACCGCTAATAGAGAACCTCAGTGATGAGCCTACACAACACATCCCCAGGGATTCCAACTCACGCTTTAGCTCGGCTCGGGCAAGATAGACAGCAGCTGTATGGGCCGCAGGCCCGGACCTTCAAGCCAAATCAGTGGCGTTTACTTATGTTGGAAACTCATAACTACATACCCAATGACTGTTCCCAGAGGTTAGCATATCTGGGGAGTCAGAGCGAATAGTCTAGGGTAGGTGGGAATACGTACTGACAACTTTGCTATGCATACTTCTTCCTTGTAGTGCGGAAAACCTCGATATTGGTGTCTTGCGGGGTTGAACGTCAACCAGGGCTAGTGCACTGAAGCCTAGCAGAGGTCGCAGGAGTTGGTGACGAGAACGAAAAGCTGTAAAGAATGAAATCTTGAAGGTTGGTTGCGCCCAACCAAGCAGAGATTTATTACGTAGAGCTGCCGTAGTCTTATACCTAGCTGTCACCCAGCTTCCCGGGGGGATCGGTAAGATTTATAAGATGGGGTAGCTTGGTATACACGAGGGGGGGTTTAGAGATTGCAAGGAGCCGGGTGACAAGAAAGGGTTCAGGGCCAGGACCAGGACCAGGTTCTCGACCGTGCCTCTTGGGAGAATCTTTTCAAATGTGTTTTTTTTAGCGACTGTGCTAAGACAGGGACACTCTAGAGATTTGAAGAAAACACAAAGTGGGACTCCAAGGCGGGCAGCAGGCTGGAACTGGGGGCGACGGGAGGGGGATTTGAGCAGGTTTCTTTTTTTCCTTTGGTTTCTTGAGGTGAGTTCGCTCACGCCTGCGAGGAGAAAAAGGCGGACGGGACACTAATAGGCCCTCGAGCTTATCTACTTGGAGAACGGCTGCGGGGCCTTGTAAGTACCCCACACCCCTCTTTCGCTCTTTCCACGAGAGCCGCGGGGGCGAGAGAACGAATACGAAGGTATGTATGGAGGTTGGCTACGAGGGCAGCATTGATATGCCTCTGCGCAGACGACGACAACGACGCCAGATGAAAGGTACATACATCTCCAAAGCTTCTGTACCTGGCCATGCCATTCAACAAATGCCGCTTGTGCTTACTTTTTCGTGGCTACTCTGCTCCTGACCTGTCCTTCTGCATATTCTGCACGCCCCTCTATCTTGAGGACCTCTCCCCCGTAGCCCAGCACAACTGCCATACATGTCTCTTTTTGTCTCTTTTTGTGTGCCTCTCGCTACTTAAGGTTTGGCCGTCTGCTCACGGTGTTGACAATTTTTTACTCAGCAGCAGCTGGCAACAAGGTCCCCACCATCAGGAAGATGGCTCCTACCGGTACTGTAGGATGGGCTAACAGATCGTCGCAGAGCAGGATGAGGCTCCCTCCGGCTGGCCTTCGAAAAAAAATTAGCAAGGAGCAGGGTCACGTATTTCCGGTTGCCCCGCCATTGGATACTATCTAGCAGAGATTGATTGCTCCAATATGAGCTCAATGTTTCTCGATTGATGTCAGCTTTGGAATTAACAAAAGAGCTCGTGTGTGCGACCCCCAATTCTTAAGCATAGATGGCGGGGACGGGGTTGTCACAGCACTTAACAAGTACCATCCAAACGGTTATGTCGTTCCTACATCTAGTACCTATATACCGGTACAGACATTAAAGTACTCGGCTGATTTCGTATTCGTTACCTGTTTGCTCTTTGATAACGTTAACGTCTTCTGCCTGGTACACATAGCCCAGAATTGCCCCACAGTACCTGCGCTTGGCCGTGACTCCACAGCTTTTGCTCCTCCACAGAACTCCGTTTGCTCGGTATGTCAACACCTCCCGTAGGTACAGTACACGGTTGAGATTCGTATCCCTGCAATATCCTTATTGAAATAAAATAGACGGGTAATGGAGCCCTCGGAGACCTGCGATAGGCACGTGTGATATTCAAGGTTTTTCTGTCCCTAGATGCCATGGTTGCTTACCGAGCGGTCCAGAGCGTCGCTGCTTACAATCCGACTGCCGTGCTGGTGGTCTGTGTTCCACCAGACAAGCTGAGCTGACGTCGGTAACTGCCTTTCCCCCCAGAGTACAAACAAGGATTACAGGTACAGGCACATACCAGATCGTATGGAAAGCCCTTCTGCGGAGGGCCTTGTTCTACCAACCCTCTTGTCATGCAGCGTTAGAAACGATAAGATTGCACAGCAGATGCAGGCCAAACAGCTTCCATCCTACCTCCCGATTGGCTCTGCAACATTCCTCCCCCTCCCCTCTACCCGGGCCTGTCCGTCCATGCAACATTCCCGGCGCTGCTTGGGCGCTCGAGATCGATTTCCCTGATCAGCATCCTGCGCGTTCGCACATGGGCTAGCCGAATGTTTGCTCATTGCACAAGGCATGCACACGCACGCACACAAATATCCTCGTACAGCACTCCGCATTGCCCTCCGAGGGTTGCACGGAGGGGCTAGACTCCTGCCCTATGGGCTAAAGATATCCGAACGATAGTGGGACCGTTAAGGTGTGCCGCACATGATAAGTAGGTGGCTGAAATAAGGTATCATTCGGCTCCAGCCGGTTTTCCAATTGGGGAAGGTCTAATATATTCGGCCCGGGTTTCGGATCTTGATAATGATATGTTAACCCGGAGTCTAGACTGAGCAATTGTAATATTAAATTCGCTATACTGAAGTTCCAATTCTATTCTCGTTCTCGTCTAGATATACAAAACTGTACAAGTTCGTCATAAAAACATTGGGGCATAACTGTGACCCCCACGGCACGAGAAGCTCAGGCAAGATAATCTAAACTATCATCGCACCTTTACTCCCTGTTCCTCCCTAGTAGCGCCTCCCTATCACCTCCTAATACTCTCTTCCCCTCATCAATTCCCCTTGCCTCTTCCTCCTGCTCCAACTCGTAATCTCTCGCATCCCTATACTCTTTCTCCTCATCATCACTATAGCTCTCCATCTCCTCTTCGTCATCACTCGCCCCAAAAGCATCATATAATTCCCTCGCCTTCCTCCTTCCGCCAGCACCAGCTCTACGGTTAGGGCTTCCAGCCATGACCCCGCCTACATCATCCTCGTCTTCCAATACCGCAAACTCGTAATCAGAACTCTTGGTTCGGTGCTTACGCTTCTGCACACACAGGTATAAAGCGACGCCTACGATGAAGCATACGATCATGACCAGGGCGCCATAGATCCAAGCCTGTGTCTTTCCAGAGACTCCAAAGGTAGGGAAGAATGAGGGAATGAAGCCTGGACGGTCGTCCATATCAGCAATGGTATCGGGTGTGCTCGTTGCGGCAGGAGATTCGGTAATAGATGGAGAGGTGGTAGCGACTGTAGTGGCGGTGGTAATGGGGGTCGTCTTGCTGTTGACTGGTCTATTGGGGGCGTCCGTGTGGGTGGGTAGGGGGGCCTCGGTGGTGGGTTGTTTACTCAAGGTTGTAGTTTTAACTTGCGCGGATGATGTGAATGGGTTTTCGTGGATAGGGTGTGTCTGATTCATGGCGTCTCCAGGGAGTGGGTGGAGGATGGCCTTCTCAGTATCGACGACCTCACCCCAGATGGTAATCCTCCAGTCGATCAGAGAGCCAGTGTTCTGGTTAGTGACCTTGTCCCAGACAACAATTGACCAGTCTCCAACACCATCCTCGCCCCTAGTTTATGTCAGTCAAAGCCCCCTATGCTGTGGATAGAGCGCACCATACCAGTGTTTCACGGACATGAATGTCCAATTATCATATCCACTAGGGCTGCTATCATCCCTCCTGGATGTTGCAATGTGTGAAACGATGCCCTTGGGACTGATCAAGTCAACGGATATATCCCCACGTCGATCATGCCGTAAATTCATAGTGACCGTGACATGTTCGACTCTTGCCAAATTTGCCATCTTAAGATCATCAGCATTGATATTGATATGACTCTTGAGGCCAACGTTTCCTTCCGGAATATCGTGTTTAACAACCAAAAGTGGTGAGTGGAACCAAGCTTGTGGCTTCACGAGTTTCCATGTTTTGGCAGCCTCCACGATGGCCCATGCGTCAAGTTTTCCATAACCATATCTGTGATTGAACTTCTTGCCAATTGCTGTAGCTTTCCAATCTGGGTCATCTGCCTGCACAACAACTGCTGTTTCGATACATAGGTATTGAAGGTCGCGCCATGTCAGGTCAGGGCGAACAGAGAGCACAAGGGCGAAAATCCCAGCGGCCAGCGGGGCAGCTGCGGAGGTTCCTCCATGCTGACCATAGCAAGCATTTTCTCCCACATCGGTTGTGTGCTGTGGTATTGTTAGAATGAAAATCAAGAAGCTGTTTGAAAGGGCTCGGGCTTACAATAGCATCGTTACTACCGCTGCTATATGTGACAACCATATTCGCAGAGCATGACTCTGAATAATAAGGATGTAAACCTTTCCTATCCACAGCACCAACAGTTATACTATAAATGCTGTTCGTATACCCGTCAAAGTTGCAATTATCATCATAGCCTGCTCCATTGCCAGACGCAAAAACAAACACGGACCCCAGCCCACGACGACCATTCTGGATACCATTCACCATGGCTCTCTTAATAAGCATACCAGGGGCGTCCATGGCTCTGCCATCATCAGGGGGGCCCCAGCTACAAGAGTAAATGTGGTTCTTATGGTATGCATAATTCAATGCTATGGCTTCGTCCGCATCTGTGATCTGTTTCGATAATATTCGTATTCCTAGGTATTTATGTCAGAATTATGGGTCTTAAAACAGCTGGGTCATAGCGTACCTGAAATTTTCGAGCCCCAAGCCACACCAACTCCACAGACATCATTCTTCACTGCAGCAACTTCACCTGCACACCGAGTCCCATGCCTGTCATCTGACAATCGTGGCTTTGGCTCAGGAACATGGTCATTAAAGTCGTAGGAACCTTCTGCAAACTGGTCATAAATTAGTATGGCGGCTTCAATACTAGATAGGGTGCTTGTACTCACATAGTTATCTTTTAGATCGTTACTGTACATGTCAAGCCCATCGTCAACAATAGAAACCGTGATATTTTGACCGGTGATGCCTAGGTATACTTGAGCTCGAGAACCTCTAGTAAATGTAATTAATTTAACAGACCTTGTAGCCATACACCAGTAACATTAACATCGTGTCCCCTTTGCACAGGATTGAACTACGATAATGTTAGTATCTAAACAGGCCTAGCTCATAGATAAGCCATACCAAATGCCACTGCTCGTAGAAAATGGGATCTTTGATATTCAGAGTATCCATAAGGTAGTCAAGAGTCTCTAAGTCTTCCTTCGCTGGCTGCTGGCGAGGTGGCAGTGGTGTACCACGCTTTTCCAGCTTCTTCAACCTTTGCTTCTCGGCAAATAAGATCGACCCATACAGTTCGTTGAGATTATTGTCTCTTTTTCTTCTTTTGCGATACTCCTCAATCCGATCTTTTATAACATCCCGCCCTCCAATCGATGTCGAAAACAAATGGTGGTTGACCAATTCCCCAATCGGTCCTTCGTGCTCTAAACCAAAATGACGGGCAATAACATCTGGGTATGCACCCCCCGAAAGCTCTAGTGCATAGTAATCTCGGGCTTGGTAGTCTCGCGGCCGGAGCTGTCTCGCGGAGAGAGGAAGCTCAGCGGATACTATGACCTGGAGTTGTAGCAAGGCCAACCATATTGAAGCCACGGACAAGCGCATTGCGGTATCGCCTCCAATGGTTGTTGTGCAGGGGGGGATGAGGACAAGTAAGGCGGTTCCGGGCGCTTATGTCGTTTGCGTGAGCAAGATGAATTGATGCGTTACAATCGTGACATTCAGCAACGGTAGGAGGAGGTACGGGGCAGGCCTTGATAGAAGCAGGTCTTGTTGTATTGATCTTCCGGATAAACTGTTGGAGAGAAACTTTTTGTGCTCTCGTGCCACTTTCTTGTATCTAACTTCAGGAGTTCCTGCCAATGAAAATCCAAACGCACTCGAGGAAAGTGATGGTATATTGCGGTGGCAAAGGAGCAGAGGGAGCAGAAAAGTCACGACCAAAAAAGCCCAATTGTAGTGATCCTGTTTCAACGAAAATTATAGGTATACGTAGTCTGGTTAGGTATACGTACGTGAATACGCAGTCTCGTGAAGGAGCAAAAGGGTGCAATGAAATAGAAGCTGAAACTAGAAATGAAGTGAGATGTCTGAAAGAGGTCGCAAGGGCATCACTGAAGTATTCTCTGGTATGCTCAATGAGCTACGCAAATCCTTCGTACACAGTAATGCGTTAGAGGCCCTGTATAAGTTACAACACGATACTTTCGATTACCTACAGGTAAGTTACTGACCACCTCATGCAGTCATGACGCCAAGGCGGCTGGTTGAGGATGCCCTGCGTGAGGGTTAACGGTGGGTACTCGACATAAGTATAGCTACCGACTACGCACTAGCAACAAGAACCTCCACCTAAAACACGAGATGACAGGGGATTCCCCCCCAGCTTATGCGTACTGGTAAGTATCAACTAGTTAACCCGCAACACTGTTGGAGGTGGAATATCTACAAGTATGATTACGAACAGGAGCAGGGGTCTCAATGCACAAATAGGCTTCCAAGGAAAGAGGCGTGTTTGTCGCTGGAAGCCAAATCCCGGTACTCTAAGAAAGAGCAACGAATCATCCTACTGACGGGAATTTTTGCAATTGTGTTGGGTACTTATCCAGAGGAAAAAGAGTAACCTCCAGAATAATCCATAAAATAAGAGTGGAGATCGAGAACAATCAAAAGGATAAGGGTGGAGATCGAAAACCGGTCGATCAACTGGTGACTGCAGAGAGCATCCCGGCTCTTGTCGTGCAGCCGTAACTGTGAAAGTCTGAATGATGCATGGTTGATTTCAGGGCCTACAGCGTCATTCAATCTCCTTCGTCACTCGCAATCACGGAGCACCCCGTAGTGTACCTAAACCCACACCTCCATATACCGCCAGCAGCTCCGGAAGCCCATCGCATCTACAGTGCTGTATTGGGCCATTAGCTGTTTTTGTGTTTTTGTTTTTGTCGGCAGCTCGGAGGTTAGAGGACCATGCACCGCGCTGAGCACCTCAGGTCAGTGGCACTTGAATGCAGCGAGCCGAGAAACTGACGGGTGACCTGCAGACCGTCCCATAAAAGCAGAGCCAGGCCCCATATATCGTGCAAGCCGGCAAGCTCGTTGTAAATCTCGTTTACGGATAGCATACGACACCTGCCCCCGCCGCGCGCGCAAACGGGCGCTCTCGTTCGTGGAAGCCGTCGATATATGCCACTCGCTCTAAGTCGCCCGCACCTCGCACTCGTGACCTCGCAACACCGTCCAGTAAGCTGCTTCTCTACTACTGCGCGTGGAAGGACATCTGAAACGAAGGACGAACGGCTAACTACCGCCTTGGGGCCCATTCCCCTCCTTCAGCCCACCATCGCCCCCACAGAGCTCACTTCTACAACCGGCACGCTGGAGGACGACAGGTTCTCCGAGAGGTCCCCGGCGTCCTCGGCCCTTCCGTCTCCAATCTACCCCACTACGGAGCTCGCTCCTCGCCCCCCCCAGCACCGCAATAAGCACTTGTCTCCTCAAGAAGCTCGTTATCAAGAAGCTCGTTATCAAGACGCTCGTTACCAAGACGCTCGATACCAAGACGCTCGCTTTTCCAGAATTGCGGTACCTGCATCGGCCACCAGCACTACAACTTCAAAGCCATCTGATGGAGAGGTAACCCTCAAGTCACAGAGGTCTCATAAATCCCAGAAACCCTCGTATGCAACGCCTGCGAAAAGGAGTACTATCATTTCTGTGGCTGGGAGCCCATTAGCCAGCTCGTCTTCAAGGCCATCAAAAACCACCTCGGCCTCAACATCAGGGGGA
>Ga0307511_10008695_pt1 | contig 10151 bp, 8 predicted proteins | sample 13_EM_MG_FD_200266 | JGI IMG/M metagenome (GOLD analysis project Ga0307511, IMG submission 200266) | Populus trichocarpa ectomycorrhiza microbial communities from riparian zone in the Pacific Northwest, United States - 13_EM | ecosystem: Host-associated > Plants > Roots > Unclassified | place... | reverse complement strand
AGCTAACAAATTTGACATTAAATACCTCCAGCCCTTCTTTCCTTGTATAACTATGATGAATAAGGAGTCTTTATAAAAAAAGATTTTGCAACATTAATGAATCCTTACTATACCAGTAAACTATGTTGCAGCCCATTAAAGATCCTTGTAGAACTAGAAAATTCTCAAAATACGCTGCCACATCCTTGTAGAAAAAGGATCTTTGCCAAATAGGAACTCCACAAGTTAAAAGGAAGTAAATAATAAAATTCATACAATCTGTTTTAACCTATATCGCAAGGCATTCCTAAACTCTAATTGACCTGAAAGTTTACCCCAACATAAAACATTATTCTAGGAAACTTTGGGTAAAGTTTTAGCATGATCCAAAGGCCAAATTGAGAATTATAATTGTTACCATAAAATTGGATGATAGGCATAATTATGTTAGAATTCGACTTGTTCAACCTTTTCTTGGATTGTATCAAAAGGATCTTGATCAGAGACAATAAACACTAGCACCCCATTTAATCTCACTACTTCATTCACGTTTAGCTTTGTCAATTTATCAACCGAGTCTTTCATTTTCATATGCAAAAAATGTGCAGAACTTATCAAACAATCCACAATAATCCAAATGGCATCATTGCCTTTCTTTCCATAGTGATATCTTCCCACTTCCATTCAAGTATTAACAGTGGCTAAAGAGGCCCAGCTAGCTTATGATGTTCCACTTTTATGTACTGAAAAATTCCACACATTACAACGTACTCAGCTATTTATTTCTTCATGATTGGCCATGAGTAAAATTCTTTCAAGTCTCTATATATTTCATCACTTCCCGGATGTACAACAAGTCTTAATTCATGAGTTTCATTTAATACTTCCTCTTTCAAAGTCTTGTCCTTGGGCAGCTACATCCACCTACCCATCACTATATTCCTATCTTCCAAAATATGAAAAGGAGTCTTAACCCCTGAGTTCACCTTGTTATTCACTTTATCTACTTCAACATCTCTTCGTTGAGCTTCTAGTACCCTATCCTAGAGTATAGACCATACTCTCAATTGAGCCAACAAAGTGCCCTCAGTCCCCACTTCTAACTTCGCATTAATTTTTTTCAATTCTAGCAACTATTCTCATTCCAATATTCTAGTTCGTTTGATATTACCTTGTTTTTATGAATAAAGGCATCAACAACCACATTCTCTTTTCCTTAGTGATAGTCTATAATACAATCATAATCCTTGATCAGTTTTACTGGTCTTCTTTGTCGCATATTCAACTTCTTCTGTGATATTAAACATCTCAAGCTTTTATGATCAGTGGAGTCTACACTTGAGACCTATTCAAAGAGTGTCTCCATGCCCACAAAACAAATATCACCGTCGCTAGTTCTAGATCATGAATTGAATAATTTACTTAATAAGGCTTTAGTTGTCTTAATACATATGCTATTACCTTTTCATGTTGCAACAAAACACAAGTTAATTTTTTCTTTGAAACATCACTGTAAACCGCAAATCCTTTGGATAACGTATTGGGGCAATAGTAAGCCTTTTCCTCAATTCCTGAACGCTTTGTTCACATTACTTTAACCATTCCCACTTCATCTTCCATGTCTATCATAACCTAATTTTGAGTTTGTCTTAAAATTTTCCTTTTCTTTTAAAAACAAAAACGAAAAAAAAATAAAAAGCAACAAAAAAATAAAAATGAAAAAAGACTGGAAACTTGGCAACACCAGGACAAAAACTGTTTCAAATGCATGGAGGAACCAAAATGGAATTTTAGACAAAATTAAGAGCCCAATTAATTTGTGTCATATTAAAAGAATTAATAAGTGCAAGGTCTTAAATTAGACTTTTAATGCGTCAAATTAATTTTATTAGGGACTTAATTGGTAAAAAAAATTAAGTTTAAAGGTCTAATTCGGGTTTAATTGAGAAAATTAAAATTTTAGAGGACCAAATTTCATTTCTACAAAGTAAATTGGGTGAAATTAGAGACAAAATTGCAAGAAAATCAAAGTTTGATGGTTAATTAGGGGTCAAATTAAAGAATTTCGAGACCATTGACCACTCTGTAAAAAGCGTAGAAATTTGAGGGTCTATAATTGAAGAAGATCAAGGGTGAAATTGCTAGGAATACAAAAGATTAGGGCTGATTAGAGGTTCCATTACAAAATTTCAAAGGTTTAGGTTCTAATTTAAAAAATACTATAATTTTACTATTCATCATGTTCTTCTCATTAAAACAAGAGTAAAGGATGCCCAATTGCCCACTTTTCAGCCCTAATTTCTCCTTCACCCCTTCACCATACCACATAAATATTATGCCAACTTATACCCTGATATTTGTACTTCACTTCAAGTCAAAATTCCAGTTCTAATGGCACCAAAAACACTTACAAATTCTCTCATAAAACACTACCTAACATTATTCTGCCTACAACAACAGCCTTGGAACCATTTGTCAATTGCAGAGCAGGACAAGTTTTTGTCCATACCACACAAATCTTATGCCAAATTATACCCTGATACACTTCACTCTAAGCCAAAATTCTATAGTCTTTTGTACTTAAAATAAAATAACACAGTACATAAAATATTTAAGAAACCAACATAGTTTAGAGAGTCGCAGATGACATCTGTGACTTGCAAGTTGTAAGTGTCATTTGCGACTCTCTCCAATTCTAAGAATAAGCCGACACAATTTATAATAAAAAGAGAGGAGAGCAAGGAAGAAAACCATAAAAAAAAAGGGGGAAGAAAAAAGAAAAGAAAAACCCTTTGCATCTCCACCTCAACTGACAACACCATCACTTACCCTAAACAACTCCTCTCATCAACAAAATAACCTAGCAACAATGAAGGACTTGAAACCAAGAGTTCCCAACCAAAATCCTTTATACTTCTCCCTTTTGGTCTAACCACCAACATCACTAGCAGCACCGAGGACAACCAATTATTCCAACAACATCCAACACCTTTCGGTTGAACCATGACCAATAAAAATCTTCCAGGCTAGGTATTACTATTATTTTTTTTCAATATAAACTCCTACATGATATTTGCATTATAGAGGTGAAGGCATATGTTAGGGGTTGTTGGCAATCATTTTTCCAAAAGAAATGGCCACTGGTCAATAGTGAAAAGGAAAGGAGGCTAGGATGTTTTCATACATAAGAAAGGGGAAGCATGTTGTGATGTGAACCTTGTGATCACACACAACCTACAATTAAGATTGATATTTGATCCTGGAAAGCCGAAAGAGGTCTGATAGGAGTGTGACACAATAAAAACTTGCCCCAAGGCACCACCTTATTGGAATGAAGTCAAACGATGCCCCGAAAGCTAATTAATCTTCAATAAGTTAGATTTAGTTCATTCAAGAACAAAACAATACAAGAATATCTCTCACATGTTAAACTGAAAAGTTCAAAAGTATTATTCATCAAAAGTCCTGAATTTTAGGCCTAAATGTGTTTAAATTGTTTTGAGAAATTAACCATAATGCATCTACCCTTGTTGATACGATCCAGGCAAGGTCAAATTCAAATTTTGACGTAAAATGTGCAGCTATCCAGTTTTACTATGGTAGGACAATATGTTAGTAGACTCCACGTAAAATTTCAGCTCGATACAACGGTCAGATTGAGAATTAAGAGTGTTGCCGTAAAATTGGATAGCTGCACATTTTATGTCAAAATCCGAATTTGACCTCGCCTGGATCGTATCACTATCCTGTATTCTAGGGGAGATAAAGCTAGAACTTGATGTGTTAATTGTAGCAATCAATGCCCAGCAAGCTTCAGCAAGAGAGGAAAGAAAAGGCTGCAGTGAGGATATACAAAATAGAACAGCTGCAACTTTCATCCAAAGTTGTTGGCGACAATTGTTGGCAACTAAATATAATGATGTGAACCTCGTGATCACATGGTCACGCAACCCACACGCAAAGACATCAATTCCCGGAAAGCCAAGTAAATCAGGTTTGATAGGAGTGTGACACAAAGATAACTAGTACCTAGGCACCAGCACTAATGGAAACGGGGACCCCATAAAACTGGATAGCTGCATATTTTACGTCAAAATCCAAATTTAATATCCTAAATATAATAGGATCAGATTTGTTGCTCTTTAGAAGTCCCAAATAGACTAGGAAATCTGATCTGAAGGTAGAATTGAGATGAAATTTTAACCCAATGTAGGACAATATGTCAGGAGACTCCACGTAAAATATCATCTCAATCCAACGGTCGAATTGAGAATTATGACTGTTGCCATAAAACATGAGAATTATGACTGTTATTGATGTGAACCTCGTGATCACGTGGTCACGCAACCCACACGCAAAGACATCAATTCCCGGAAAGCCAAGTAAATCAAGTTTGATAGGAGTGTGACACAAAGATAACTTATACCTAGGCACCATCACTATTGAAAATGGAAAACCCCTACCCAACAAATATTGATTCGCGAACGAGAAGTATAAGGATGACGCCACGAAGCCAATTGTTCTTCGATAAGTCGTTTTCAGTTCTTTAGAGAACCAAAGAAGGGAGATATCTTTGTTTTTTTTATAACTTGAAACACAACACATCCTTAACTCATATAACGAGCTTTGGGCTAATGACTCCTAGACCAGTTGGTCTTAGGGCATTAGGTGTTAAGACACCCCTACGAGCTTAGTAACTTATGTTGCAGATACTAAAATATATATAGTGCAATGTTTGATTCCCTTAAGCTTTCTCCTCAACCCATGTAACAAGCACTGGGCTGATAACTCCCAAGTCAGTTAACTTTAGGGTATTAGGTGTTAAAACACCTCTTCGGGCTTAATTGCTTAGGTTAGGGAGGCTAAGAAACCAAACTTATTTATGTTTTTATTATCAATATTATATTTACTATCATTTTTTTTAGATTATATATTATCCTTTTTTCTTAGTTGTTCCCTTTAACAAAAGAACATAATTAATGTAATGATCCAATGTGTAACCCACCAACATGTGTTAAAGTGTGTATGTGAAAATGATGGTTTATAAATACTTGTTAAATAAATATATGAGCATAATCAAGTGATAACAATGCGAGAGTTTGTAAACTTGAATAATTCATAAGCAAAGTATGATTTAAAACCTTGTTATGAATGTTGCAAATAACCATTGGAAAATGTTTAGTCGAATGAGTCTTAAGAGTTAATAAAATTTCTTCTTACTCTATCATCCTAACAATAACAGTTCTGTCAAATGATTTTAATAACAATAAAAGTTATTTAGTTTTTTTTTATGTCAACTACTACCCTCTCCCCCCAACCAAAATGAAACAAAATGAAACATTGTCCTCAATGTTCTAAGGTAAAAAGATAGAGTATAGAAGACATCACCTGAAACAACGACTACTGACAAACCTGAAACACACTTAAACAAATATAAGAAATAACAAAACATAAATATTATGCTATTAATAAAACCAAAAGACACAAATTTGTTCAAACTATGGCTTAAATCATAGTTATGATTGTGGCTTACATCTTCCCTTGGTTTTACATCCAAGAATGGCTTAAATGCCCTCTATGGGTTGGGGATAAGCTTCCCATCTAATTTTCTTAAAAACTGACAAACATGGTTTTTTTTAATCAGATTCCCAAGACTTTGTCGAGCATATTCTTTATGAAAATGGGGCCATAAATCATGAATTGCACAATGCACATCTCCACTATCATGCGTCTTAAGAGTCAATAGAAGATTATCTAAAGACTCCTTATGTTTTGAAATAAATCCTAACTTTTGACAATTTGCATAAGTTTTGCAAAACGCATGTGTGTCTTTAAACATGGTGGGCCAATAGAATTTTGTAAGATTCTAAGATTTTTGTTGTCGTCGAGAAATGACCCCCGCATGCCTCAAAATGATAAAATTTAATGACACTACTTAACTCATCGTCAGGAATGCATCTTGGAAATATTTATTAGGACAATATTTGAATAAGTAAGGGTCATCTAATAAAAGTCTGTCACTTCGTTCACAAACTTTCTTTTGTCTTGGGTACTCCAATGAGTTGGTAAATTTCTTGTTGCAAGAAAATTAACAATATTAGCAAACCAAGGCATTGTAGCAACAGATAGTAAAGATCCATCAGGAAAGTAATCATCGAGTAGTGTGATGTCAGATGTCGAATCTATAGTCAATCTTGACAAACGATCCGCAAGAAGATTGTCGGTGCCTTTCTTGTCCTTGATTTCTTCATGAGAAAAAATTATTTACAAATCTTCAGATTCATTGAACTCAGTTTTACTCAAAGTAGATTCAAATTGATCATAAACTAATTTTTCAATAAGATCTACTTCCTATAAATCAACATCTCCAAGTTCAGGTTGCTTGCAGATGTTAAAAACATTCATTTCCAATATCATGTTTCCAAAAGATAACTTCATCAGTCCATTCCTATAATTAATCAATGCATTAGAAGTTGCAAGAAATGGACGTCCTAAAATAACAAGAATTGAATTACATGCTTCAACAGGTTGTGTATCCAAGACAATAAAATCCACAGGAAAGATGAATTTATCAACTTGTACTAACACATCTTCAACTATTCCTCTAGGCACTCTTATAGATCTATCAGCAAGTAAAAGAGTTACAGAAGTTGGTTTTAACTCACCTAGATTGAGACTTTGAAAAACTGAATACAGAAGTAAATTCACACTAGCTCCAAGATCAAGTAAAGCTCTTTCAATTTTATATTCTCCAACAAAGTAAGAAATTGTAGGATAACCAGGGTCTTTATATTTCAAAGCATTATTGTTTTGAAGAATGACACTTACTTGTTCGGCTAAAAAGACTTTCTTTTTCACATTCAATTTTCTTTTCACGGTGCACAAGTCTTTATAAGTGCAGTATGATGATATAAAACCTTGATAAAAATGCACTTTTAAGTACTAATCATTAGGCTGACAAATGACCCAACATGATACGATCCAAGCAAGGTCAGATTCAAATTTCCTATGGTCTAGTTTTACTCAATTGAGCAGAAATCCAAATCAAACTGTTAGATTGAGCTAAAACTTTACCAAAAGATTCCAGAGGTATTTTCTATATTAGGGTAAAAATTTAGTTGAATCAGAGTTCAGGAAGGACTTGTGATACAGGTTAGAACAATCGGTATGAATTTTGTTATTTACTTCCTTTTAACTTGTGGACTTTATGGCAAGGATCCTTTTCCTACGAGGATATGGTAGCTTGTTTTAGGAATTTTCTAGTTCTACAAGTGTCTTTAATGGGCTGCAACATAATTTCCAAAAGTGAAAACGATTCATTAATGTTACAAAATCCTTTTCTTATAAGAATTTCTTATTCATCCTAGTTATAGAAGGAAAGAAGGGCTGGTGGTATTTATGAAAAATTAGATTCTAGGATCATTGGGTAGTATTGTAGCCTATAAGTAAGTCTTATATCAAACTTTTATTGTTTTCTTTTCTTCTTCTCTTCTCACAATAGCATAGGGAATTAACTTATGAGTATTAATTTTATTATCTCAGCTATAGCCCATGACTTGTTTGGGTTTAACTAATACTTTATTTTCAGCTAGGATACAAGGCTTGTTTGGATTAGGGTTTGGGCTTATTAGTAAAGATTTTGGGTCAGTTATAAGTGGGTCAATTTAGTCCACATGTGATGAGAACCTCGTGATCACGTGGTCACGCAACCCACACGCGAAGACACCAATTCCCGGAAAGCCAAGTAAATCATGTTTGATAGTAGTGTGACACAAAGATAACTTGTACCTAGGCACCAGCACTATTGGAAATGGAAACCCCCACCTAACGAATATTGATTTGCGAACGAGAAGTATAAGGATGACGCCATGAAGACAGTTGTTCTTCGATAAGTCGTTTTTCAGTTCTTTAGAGAACCATGGAAGGGAGATTATCTCACCAACACACACATACACAAAGTGCGGCAAACAAGAAGTTTTATTAATCTGAATTGCGTAACTTACATGTCTGGTTATGCCTTTATTTATACTATCTCTAGACTTAAATAAACCCTAATGGACCCTCTTAGGTGGACTTATATTAAGCCCACTTACAATTGACCCAAATAAGTAATAATAACCCAAAGACTAAGAAGAAAATAATAAAAATCCGAAAATTATCATCCTGAATATGCTAGAATCAGATCTGTCACCATTAAGAAGTCCCAAATAGTAGGAAATCTGATCTAAAGGTAAAATTTATTCTGAAGTCTTTTTTCGTAGCTAGGATGAATAAGGAATCCTTGTAATAAAAAGATTCTGAAATAATTATGAATCCTTCCACACTTGGAAACTATGTTGCAATCCATTAAAGATATTTGTAGAATTAGTAGATTTCCAAAATAAGTTGCCACATCCTTTTTAGAAAAAGAATCCTAGCCAAATAGGAAGTCCACAAGTCAAAAGAAAGTAAATAACAAAATTCGTACAGCCTCTGTTGACCCGTGTTTTGATGCCTTCCCGAACTCAGATTGACCTGAAATTTTAAGCTATGGTAGGACAATAAGTCAGGAGACTCCATGAAAATTTCAGCTCGATCCAACGATCGGATTGAGAATTAAGATTGTTGCCTTAAAACTGGATAGCTGCGCATTTTACGTCAAAATCTAAATTTGACCTCGCCTGGATCGTATCAACAAGGGTAGATGCATTATGGTTAATTTCTCAAAACAATTTAAACCCATTTAAGCCTAAAATTCAGGACTTTTGATGAATAATAATACTTTTGAACTTTTCAGTTTAACATGTGAGAGATATTCTTGTATTGCTTTGTTCTTGAATAAACTAAATCTAACTTATCGAAGATGAATTAGCTTTGTGGCATCGTTTGACTTCATTCCAATAATGTCGGTGCCTTGGGGCAAGTTTTCATTGTGTCATACTCCTATCAGACCTCTTTCAGCTTTCCGGGATCAAATCTCAATCTTAATTGTAGGTTGTGTGTGATATGACCAACTTTCTATAGGAAAAGCACACATCAACCCCTTGTTCCACATGAATTGGGCTCTTCTTGGACCTGAACTAGATGAATTAAAGGTTGTCCTTCATGCTCCTTAAATGTTCCAAGCCCCTCTAGGTCCATTTTGCTCCATATGTTATGAACAAGCCCATTCAATGCTCCTTCAAGCTTCTTTGCCCTAGCTCTTGTGATTGGCCCAATTGGCACCTCCAATGGGTCGTTGGCATGATTACGCTTGGTGTTGGGCTGATCCGCATCATGTTGGTTTCAGTTCTGCAAGAACCACAAGAAGGTAAGACGAGAGGTGTAGGCGTGTGAGGATATTAAGAGTGTTTGAGCGAAACACAAGCGACGTGAGGATATTTGTTTTTACCACTAACCAATTTTTGCAGGTACTATCATGTCAGATCAAAACAACAAACCACCCCATCCTGAGGGAGAACTTAAGTTCCAAATGCAAGCCATGACGCAGAAGATGGAGAGGATGAATTTTGTGAGGGGGAGGCCTTGGTTATAAGGCGTGCGCTAAACATGCAAATCAAGGAAGATGATGTAGATCAGCAACGAGAAAATATATTTCACACTCGATGTCACATCCAAAACAAGGTATGTAGCATGATAATTGGTGGAGGTAGTTGTGCTAATGTTGCTAGTGATACTCTTGTGAAGAAATTGAATCTGAGTTGTATTAAGCATCCTAGGCCTTATAGATTGCAATGGTTGAATGAATGTGGTGAAGTGAGGGTTACTAAGCAGGTTTTGATTGCGTTTGCTATTGGGAAGTATTCCGATGAGATTTTGTGTGATGTAGTCCCAATGCATGCTAGTCACTTACTTTTGGGGCGTCCATGACAGTTTGATCGGAAAGCGATTCATGATGGGTTTAGAAATAGGTTCACTATTGTAAAGGATGGTAAAACCATCACTCTTGAACCTCTTTCTTCAAAACAAGTGTATGATGATCAAATAAAATTAAAAAAAGAATGTGAGGATGGGAAGAGTGAAAATTCACGTGAGGACAATGGTGAGAGAAACCCATCAGATTCGGGTAAACCTAAATCATTAATTAAACCGGTTAAGAGTGGAGGTAAAAACCGAGGAGTGAAGAAAGTAAGCTCGTGTGATGATAGTAGTGTGGAAAAATTAAAGAAACAACCTAATTTTTATGCAAAAGG
>Ga0307511_10008694_pt1 | contig 10152 bp, 6 predicted proteins | sample 13_EM_MG_FD_200266 | JGI IMG/M metagenome (GOLD analysis project Ga0307511, IMG submission 200266) | Populus trichocarpa ectomycorrhiza microbial communities from riparian zone in the Pacific Northwest, United States - 13_EM | ecosystem: Host-associated > Plants > Roots > Unclassified | place... | reverse complement strand
AACTTGTCATACGTGTTTTGGGGCTTCAGGCTCACTTGTGGGCTCGTGTCACCAGGAAACAAACTGTGAGGGCGGTAAGGCCCAAAGCGGACAATATATGGTAAGTTGGGTCGGGCTGTTACAGACAATGTGCTGAACATTCAAACCAGAAATCTGGGTTGTATTGTTAGTTAACTTGTGACAAGGAATTAACCTAGATAAAGGCATAATATGGAGTACTGCCCTTCATGAAAGTTGTAAAATTAGGTGTTAATGTTTAAATGGAACTAGAATGACCTAAATTGGAGCTATAAAACTCTAGATATTGATAGAAAACCGTAGACATGTTAAATTGAAAAATTCTAGACATCATGCACACCAAATCTTGAACTGAAATTTTAGGCTTGTAGTTGAGATAAATTGGAATAGATGTCTGCATGAAAGATGTGTGCCATCATGTTAGATTTCATAAGAAATAAGCCTTGCTCCATTTGGAGTTATGGAACTCCAGATATGGATAAAATACCAGGCATAGATCGGGCTGTGCGTTACAGGACAAACCCGCTTACCACTGTATTTTGACAAAGTTGAGTGTATATAAACAACAGAACTGGGTTGACCCTCTTTATCCCGAATGAGTAATTTTGTCTTAGCTTACTAAAGAAATAAACCCAAAAGGGAACCGAGTTTTACAACTCTAGTGGGGGGAGAAACACTAAGCAGTATTTTAGTACACTTGCCATGTATTGTTTGAATATAATGAGTTTGAGATGAAATTAATAGAGGTGATTCTTATATAAAGAACAAGTATGTAAACTTACTATAGCAAATGCTGATGGGAAAATATTTGTATGGTGCAGGAGGAATGCCGGGCACGAGGTCTTCTATCGAAGGAGCTCACACGATCGGAGAAGCCGGTAAGTGAAATCTTGCCTCAAATGAACTAAGTTAAATTTTGAAACTTTGAATTCTTGAAAATTCTTGAAGATTCAAAAAGCTATGAATGATATATGAATGTAATATGGTTTAAGAGGAATTCAATTTGGGTTGCTTTCGCAATGAATGTAAGCCAATGTTAGACTTGTTTCTGGGAATGCATAAACCATTGGGTTTGAGTTTTTTCGCAATGAGTGAAAGCTAATATTGGACTTGGTCTCTGGGAATGCGGAAATCGTTGGATTTGGGTTGCTTTCGCAATGAGCGAAAACCAATGTTAGACTTGTTTCCGGAGGTATGGAAACGATTGAAATTGAAACTTGCTTTCGCATCGGACGAAAGCCAATGTTGAAATTAAACTTCATAATTGTGAGAATATTAAATAATATATAATTGTTTTCGTTGGGGATGAGAGCCATTGTTGGAATTGTTTTTATGAGATCGAGGAAAAACAATGGATTTGGTTTGTTTCCAAAATGAGTAGAAGCGAATGTTGGTATTGTTTTCTTAGTGTCAAAGAATGATGAATTTTGAGTTACCTTTGATATAAAATTCTGAATTTGTATCTTGCATGACTAGAAAATTGTGCTTTAGAGTATTTTGATGTGTTTCATAGTGGTCACAAAAGACATTATCATTAGTCATGAGGAAATTCTATAATACACGATAAGAGACTGGGTGCTCTCAACTTTGTTATATGTAGAAGGTAAAACTATTATTATAATTTGAAAATCTTGCTTAATTAAATCTTATTGCAGGACCTTCACATATTGATGGACCAAATAACTAGAAGGCAGAAGGACTCCAGGACTTCGAGAATCCTTTGTTGTGCATGTTATAGATCTTGTAATTTAAATCATTAACTCTCTTTTGCAACAATACTATTCACTTGAATGTTTAATATAATGAATTCCTTAGACGTATGTTTGTTTTATGTAGGATGATAACTAAGTACTCTCAAAATAATTTCAATGCATGTTCTCTTTTTATAACTAAACTGCTCTACTCAAAATTATATATATAACCATACGTGCATGCCTTAGGATAATCATATATGATTGTTTAATAATTCTTCCTTCGATCTAAAGTATGTTTCAAAGTTATACTGTTAAGAATGTGTGTGATCTAAATACCGAAAGATGAATGGATTGTGCAATGTTGAAAACATTTCTGAGTAAAGAAATTGAAATGAATAGCCTACGTGGTTATAGAAGACTTGAAAGACAAGTAGTTGTCAATAACTCAGTATGTTTAATTATAGGGGAAAATCTGTTGAAATTTCGTTAACCACCAAATGAATTTAGAAATAATTTTTTTTTACCATGCTATTTTCTATGTTGATTTTAAGTATGTTATGTTGTCTCGTTAATTTGGATGTTACATAATTTGACTTTGAATCTACATTGTTTCTCTAGTTTTGGGTAAAATAAGATACAATTAGGTTCCTGATTTTGTTTAAAATTGCAGCTTAATTTTTTTTTCCATGTGAAATCCTCTTAGCTTGCTTTCGCCAAGATGTTAGTTTTTATTTTATTTTTTATTTTGGAAAGAAAAAGATGAATTTGGAGACTAACCCAAAAATGAGTTATGACGTGAAAATTCATAGAAAAATAAAATAAAATGCATGCAATCTGAAAAATGAAAGCAACAAGTAAACAACATAATGAAAATAACTAATACTAAAACATAAATAATAGTCAAATGGAAATATTTACAAAAATTACACAAGAAACTAGCAATAAAAAAGAACAAATGATGAGAGAATGAACACAAGTAATTATGTTGTTGAATTTGACGTGATGATTTGGACTTCCTAAAATAAAAAAGATGTTTGAATAATTGAAAAAATAAAAGGTATCATCTAATAATTAAAAGAAATTAAAAATTCTAAAAATTAACAGTGATTCTATAAATTTAAGGTAAAAGATTTATTATGTTTAAAAAAAAAACGATGTCACTTTTACTGTATTATTTCACACGAAATATTTACCTTTACTATATGTTTTATTCTAAATTTATCTTTTTAATTTCTATTAAATTTCTTAATTTATTTATAATTTATTCATGATACTTAATGGATATTTTCTTATATTGGTCCTAAAAAGAATACAAAGTAAAACTCTCATCTCATGGTTTTCAAAATTCCCATTAGTACAATCATGACAAGTTTGAATTGTTATTTAAAATATAATTCATTTGAAATATGATTACATTAAGAATAATATATACAATTTCTAGAAAGATAATCTGTATTATTCAAATTATAGACCAAAGGTAAAACACAAATATAATTATTAATTGCAGTAGTAATTAACATTAAACATCAATCTTTACAGCATCCAACACAATCAGAGTGAAATCAATTTTAAAAACAACATTAATTAACCTAGAGGATCAGCGAACCAATTTAATCTAAAAAATAAAACAAAAATACCCTATAATTAACAAGTTAATTATGAGTTAAACAATAACTAATAATTATTTATATATAATAGAAATATTGGAATTAATGATAATTCCACGTAATAATAATAAACTGGGGTGTACGCGCATGGCACAAGACCCTTAATTAATTTTATCAAGGCGGTGAGGCAATAAAATAATTAGAAGCCAATTAGCACAAGACCCTTTTGTCCTTGTTCTAATCTAATTAGACCTTCGTTGTTGACAAGGAATTGGAAATCTTAATCCGATCCGTAATTAAAAAGCCTTCAGGCAATATTCATATATATATATATATATATATATATATATATATATATATATAGTTAGCACTTAGCAGTACTTAATTAGTAGCACTGCAAACATTCATTAGCATTCATCATTAGTCAATTGTTTAGCATAGCAGCATGGAAGAAAGAAGCTACCATCCCCAGCTTCCAGTTCCAGCCCTTGTTCCTGATGCAACCTTTCAATCTGCTACTGGTAATTAATTAAAGAAAACGTTTTTATTATTATTATTACTTGTTATTTCATACCACATTAATTAATATGTTTAAATTACGATTACTCGATCATGCATTGATTAGCAGTACTGGAGCTGACAATTAAGCTGGGGTTACTTAAATATTAGGGTTCTCTAGCTATCTAGTTTTCTAGGGTGACATGCATGCCGGTGATGATGATATTAATGTTATTATTTAATTAAATAAATGACTTGCGATTAATCCGTCAACATACAATTACAGCGATGGATGATATCCCTGATTAACATCTTTATTTTTCTTGTGGATATATAGAGGTAATAAGATCAAAAAGGAGCATCCCCCCAGCGGACTACACTCTTAAAATCGATTCCTTTTCTTTACTGTCACAAATATTCTCAAAGCCAGATGCACAGAGTTACCAATCTGACAGCTTTGAGGCTGGTGGTTACGAGTGGTACGTTTCTTCTTCTTCTTCTTCTTCTTTTAATAATCAAGATTTTATTAAAAGAGAAGTGGATTACCAATAAGTTAATGGAGATTTGTTGTCTTTCGTCTGACAGACTTGTATAATACAATTGTTTCTGATCAGGAGATTATCTCTGTACCCCTCTGGGGACAGTATCAGAAACGGGAATGGTTACATCTCTTTCTACATAATTCTGGCAGATCCCAATACCATGCCTGCTGGTTTTGAAATAAATGTCAGCTTTAAATTGTTCGTATATGATCATTTTCAAGACGAGTATTTGACCATTCAAGGTAATTAATTAGTTCTCAGATCTTATCTCGTCAATGATCTCACTATTTACTTGTTAGCAATCATTTTCTTTGCTGAATTATTTGTCTAGATATCAACGGAAGAGTGAGACGCTTTAACAAAGTCAAGATCGAACATGGTTTTACCAAATTCATTTCCCTCGGGACATTCAAGGAACCATCTAATGGATATTTGCTGAACGACTCATGTGTATTTGGTGCTGAGATTTTTGTCATAAGAAATACAAATAAGGGAGATCGACTGTTACTCGTACAAGAACCTGCTCATCGTTTTCACACTTGGAAGATTCACAACTTCTCCAAGCTCGACAAAAAAATATTTTCTCATCAATTTTCTGCTGGCGGAAGAAAATGGTATGTACATATATGTTTCCACCTTTTGATTTTCTCGTCGATTTATTATAGTTGAACTTGGCTTGATAGTAATGAAATAATTTCCTGAACATGTATACACAGGCAGATAGGGCTTTATCCTAGAGGCAATCAATCCCTGGACGGAGAACAGAACTTATCTCTGTACATATTCCTGACGGATTGTTTCGTATTTCCAAAATATTTCATGTTGTCTCCTTCATACATCCTGACATTGATGGGAAGATACGGTCTCAAAGTCCATCCCAAGGAACGAAAAATATATGCTGAATGCAAAATCCGTTTATTGGATCAGAAACGTGGTCAACATATGGAACGCGAAGGTATACGGATTTCTTTTCTTTCACTTGTTTTTCTCCTTATCTAATAATTATACATTTGCTCCTTTTGACCTAGCTAACATTTTCACTTTTATTCTTCTTCTTCTTCTTTTCAGTTTGTTACTGGTTCAGTACGTTTTCTAGTGTTTGTGGATATGGGAATTTCGTGGACTTGAAGACTCTTGAAAACCAAGAAAGTGGCTTTTTAGTAGATGATTCTTTAATTGTTCAAGTGACATTTGATGTTGTTTTAGCCGATACTGATTCTGTCTAGGAATTCATATCGTTTTTATCAAGTTCAGGAATGTATTGTTGCGTACAAGGAATTTATATCAAACCCAATCCCAAGATATCTCAAGTCTGATGAGTTTTTCTTTGGAGTAAGGACCAGAAAAACAACGTGAAATGCAATAACATACGGATTCAGTAAGAGAACACAAATTGTGTTTGAATGCCAACCGAAAGGCATGATTTGGATACTTCACTAACAGAGAAAATGTGAGAAAATGTCATGCCAACACCATTGGTCAATTAATTATGCATGAGGTGATGAATGAGCGAAAACATGAAATTAGTACTCTGTGTTTCACAAACAGAGCATGACAAAGCAAATGAAAAATATCAATATTCAAGAGAGTTATGAAAACCGCTAATAAGAAACAAGAAATGAAATGAATATGACAAACACTACAGTCACAAGAATTGACAGAGAAAATGGGAGGAATTGAGCCTCCTCGTCGTCGTGGGGAGTTGGTGAGGGTGTTGGAGGAGGAGGAGGAGGAACTGAAACTGGTAAGGTTCTGCGCTGGCGCTGGTTTGGACCTGCTTGGCTGTGAGTCTGGGATTGGTTGTGGAGGGGATGCAGGTTTGTTCAGCAGTTATTAGTGTATAATAGCCACAGGTGGCATTCAGTTGCATTTAGTTGGTTATAAATCACTAGCTGAATCGAGTTGAGATTATTGTGTAGTATTAACAGAAACAAACAAATTTAAGGTCCCCCCCTCTCTCTCTCTCTCCCCCCCGTCTCTCTCTCTCAGAATCAGAAATCTTTCAAGAATTACAAAGAAACCTGAAATCTTTCAAGAATCAGAACTCAACGTTGCCATTATCGTTCTCTTTATCATTTTTTCAGCCCGCGTCATTGCAGATCACACCATTCATGTCATTCATAACAATCCACCGGTAGTGAGCATGAACCTATTTGGACTCCTTGACGATACCACAGGGAGCCCTGATGATGACAATTTGAATCAGCGCCTCATGGTTGTCATATCTTACGACCAAGAACCCCAATCTCATGAACCAATTTGGACTGCTCGAGGATACCACCGGTAGCGAGTAATTGTCATCATCAGGGCTCCCTGTGGTATCGTCAAGGAGTCCAAATAGGTTCATGCTCACTACCGGTGGATTGTTATAAATGACATGTACGGTGTGACGCGGACTGAAAATAGGATAAAGAAAACTATAATGGCAACGTTGAGTTCTGATTCTTGAAAGATTTCGGGTTTCTTTGTAATTCTTGAAAGATTTCTGATTCTGAGAGAGAGAGAGAGGGAACTTAAATCTGTATGTTTCTATTAGTACGACATAATAATCTCATCTCTATTAAGCTAGTGATTTATAACCAACTAGGCGGGAAATGCAACTGAATGCCACGTTACTAACTTGTAATCGTCAGCTGAGTGATCATAACAATCCACGTACAATGTGAACAGAGATACATTTTGAGAAGGCAGAGTCTCTGCGTACTTTTGGTATTATCATGGACTCTTTGGTACAAGGATTGAATAGCAGCACAGTGTCTGGATCAGAAGAAACACATATCAAGCCATTACAAGGTCCAATGAAAGTGAAATCATCAAAACCCCACTTCTTCAGTGAATACTGCTATGGCATCATAATGTGCTTCATAGCCTACAACAGGATAGAGTGAATGAAGAGCAGGGGATATCAGGATAAGTCTCTGCCTCTGGTGTTTAACATAACTGTCTGCTATTGCTACATTGAGGTTCATTCTAATGAATTGTGGATAAGAAATTAGAGAGCACCAAGATTTGCTTACGCATTTGAATCGCAGAAGAGACTTTACAGGTAGCCTTGAGAGTATGTGGCTGATGATGTCAAGAGGAAGGCTTTCAGTCATCTTTTATATATTTTGTAATCAAGCGTGATGTTAGACTGCTAGCCTTGAGAGTACGTACCAGGATTGCATCAGGCATGATGGTTTTGTACTGTCATCCTTCTCATTTATAGGCAGGAATTTTACTTTACTCACTGACCTGCATATGCTTTGTTCCTGTAGCCATGTTTGTTGTGACCTTTCATCCTAGGCGGAGCAAAAAAATAATTTTATATTAACACTCGTTGGAATAATCAAACTTTCTTGTCTTCCATATTATTGATTACATATCCAACTGGATGTTGAGGAATTCTAACTGAAACTCCAGGGAATTTCATTGTTAGCTCCTTGTGGCAATCTCTCGGAGAGGTCCAAGAGATCTGTTACTTGTGTGTAAGGAAGGGGCAAACGATGCAATCAGAAGGTTTTAGGAGTTGTCGGTATGCTGTGTAGACAATTTTAGTGTAGAGCTATAAAATAAAAGAGAACACGAAGGAAGAGAAATCAAGCGCACACAGAATAGGAATTGACATGGTTCGGCAATTTAGCCAAATCTGTAGAGTTGCAGAGATTTCACTGTTACAATGTTACAAGAATAATTCTGTCAAGCAGCAACAACCCTAATGTTAGTGAGAACATAAATATACCCGCAGATGGTCGGACAATGACCAAACAATGTTTTGGGTGTTTTCATCAATGAATGCCAAATGCTGAGTATGGTGTTTCATTTTATGTTGAAACATTGTCTGAATCATGTGTTTTTAAAGGTGTAAATTTTATCAACACTTTGCTTATAAGAAAATGGATCATCTTCATCACCATCATAGAACAAGAATGAATCAGCAACAAGATTTTGATCGTTTCGATGACATCCATGCCAAATAAGGTCCGACAGTAAGTCCTAAAAAATGTCATTATCCAATCCTACGAGGGATTCTTGGCCTATAATCTCTACTGACTACTACCTAATCCTAAGTGATTAAAAAATAAAGCAGCAAGTTGAACATTGTCATGAATGAAATCTTGAAGAGTGTTAAGACAATCAACATTTGATCAATTATTCCTCGGTCTTTTCCAGTCGATTGGTTAAAACACGGCAATCTTCTCCACTTGATCACGAAGCAAAGTGTCCGAGTATCACGTCTTCGAAACATCCAAATAGTAACGAAATCTTGATGACTCTCCAAATCATACTCGTTAAAAAATGCTTTCCATTTTCCAAAGAGGACATGCGTCTTGCCTGCACAAATCTTGTACATCATCCCAAACTGCTTGCCATCAGGACCATAAGTGTTCACTTCAATTCCGTGAGCAAGATTCTCCCCTTCATTCAACAAAGGATGGAGGTAATTTCCGGCATCTGATTTGCTTATCGTCAGTCTGCTTTGACTATCTTTCAAATCACAAGCTGTTAACTGCTTCTCAAAAAGGCTCGCTGCATCTCTCAATCAGTTCGTTATTTAGTGTAGGGACTGAAGGGATATCAGGGGGGTTGTAACTTTTTATCATCCTCAAGATATGTTCAGGTCTTCCTCGTGGTAAGTCACCGGGCAGATTTCTCGAAGCAAGATCGATGGTTTCTTCTTCAAGAAGGTCCCTTTCTTTTACCATAATTGCTCAATCTTCAGTTTGAGAGGTTCTTAGATGATTTTGTGAAGGTTGGTCGTGGCTGTGATCACCAAGAAATTTTCTTTTTAATTTGGCCAAAGTAACGCTAGTTTTTCTATCAAACTTTGTGTGCTTAGACAGCAACAAGTAGAGCCGCTTCCGCTTGCTGAGTTCCACAGGATATTCACTCTTGGCGATCGTTTCCGACTTACGTAATTCCTTAATTTCTTTCTCCATGACAGATTTCTTGCAAGTAATATGCAGAGATTAATTACTGTAAGTTCTCTGCAATACAATGAAGGAATGGTTCGTAAAAAAGAGATATACAACTCATGAACCCTAGACTGGGAGAAGAAAAAACCCTAATGGAATTTCAGTTTTACCACAACTCTATTACCCCTAAAAAAAAGAAAAGAAGTACCTTGATTTTTTTTCTCAATGATAAGTAATATGCAGAGGTTAATGATTGTAGCGTTCGCTGCAATACAAAGAAGGAATAATTTGTAAAAATAGAGAGATACAATTGCGTGTTTTTGCAATGATCATTGACTGCATGTCTGCGGTGTGATAAAATTATACTATAGAGCTCAGGACGTCCATATTTTAATCCTCTTTCCTACCGGATAGTATGGCATTGTCCGCCATTTGCAAGCTAAAAGCACTGATGGGCTAATTTATGCATACACAATTTCTCCTTGTCCAGAGGAAAAAACAGAAGCATAAACTAACACCAGTTACACAAAATTAATCAAAGAATAATGTCCAAATCAAGCACACAAATTAACATGTTCATGGCCACAAAAGGTCATCTATTTATGATATCAACATACAGCTTTATCATTCTCATGAGAGAGAGAGAGAGAGAGAGAAGCATTATAGCATCTTAGAATTATGAAATCTTGATTTGTATAGAAGCGTATAGAAAGATTGAATCCAGCTCACCGAAAAATTGCATCCAGCCAGCTAACTTTGAATAAAAGAAGAGAGAGAGAGAGAGAGAGAGAGAGAGATTTTGACTTTGAAAAAAGGCTAAGAGAGAAAAGCAAAACAGTATATATTAATTGTTAGTGCCCTCTAGCAAGATTTATACAAGTTTTAGTTAATTTGTTGA
>Ga0307511_10008693_pt1 | contig 10153 bp, 9 predicted proteins | sample 13_EM_MG_FD_200266 | JGI IMG/M metagenome (GOLD analysis project Ga0307511, IMG submission 200266) | Populus trichocarpa ectomycorrhiza microbial communities from riparian zone in the Pacific Northwest, United States - 13_EM | ecosystem: Host-associated > Plants > Roots > Unclassified | place... | reverse complement strand
ATGGTATTCTATCCAGGTCCGAGTCACTTTGTTAGGAATTTCCAGACGGTCCTGGATACGCCTATTGATGGGGCAGATGAGGTTGCTGCGGAACAGCCAAAGCCAGAGCCCAAGGTATAAATTTAGGAAGCCCCGGGGATGGTGTTGCACAGTGCTGGATTTGAGCGGAACCCGGGAGTCGAAGTGGTCTCACTTTGCGGGATTATGTGCATCCATAAAATAGTGCAAAGCAGAAATATGGAGGTCACTCGGGGCATCAATGAGTCATAGATTGAGGCTGTGGTGTTTTATGTTATAGTCATGCCGGTTTTGAATGTCTAGCAAAAGGATGGGGTCGGTTATTATGATCAGAAACCTATTATAACGAATACAAATCTACTTTTCCGCCAGTCTTAAAAATACAGGAGAGTATATCTCTCTCAATGCTTCTCTCACAAAAGGGCACGTTATCTACTTACTTCTTAATTTATTTTCCCATATACTGTACTTCCTATAGGTAAGGCAACACGTGACGCCCCACAAAATGCAACCTCACAGGAAGTGCCCAAGATGTGCAGTTTGGTTGGTGTTGAGAGTCTGAAAATTCCCTCGTCAAGTATCTAAAGGTACCTAGTCGTAATTATACAACCCATCAACAGCCACGGCCAGTAGACGTACTGCAGCGACATCACCTCGCTATATATACTCACTTGAAGTTATTCAGTGAAGTTTACAAACGGACTCTTACTCCAGTGGCTTTGTTCTTAAGAACTCCTTAAGCTTCGCCGCGTCCTCATTTGTTGATCATTCCCTTCCTTCGATGGTGCCAGTCTTATATTATGCAAGCAGCGGGGTATAATCCAAGGAAAAGCGGGAAGTGGAGTGAGTAGTGGAGTAGTGGATATATCCAACCAGGCTAGGATATATCGTGGTTTGCCTGAAACCTCGGATGCCTTTTCCCGGTGGCAAATTTGGAGGCTGTCAAACAATTGCAAGCTGTTCAAAGCACGTGTCCATCACCAGGTCGTGACAATTTCTGGAGCCTAGTAATATAACGCTTAGGCACCTACCACGAGAACACCGTGCAAGCTGAGTTTCTATTGTTTATTTTGCCACAGATCTGACGTTTTAATTGCTAGATTGAACCTTGTATCGTTGTGCATACACACACTACAATCAGAAGGTGTCATACACGCGGCAGTCTCCATTTTCAACCAGTCAGATTGATCCCAAGACGGACGGAGTACGGACCCAACCCATCGGGTCCGAGAAAGGACTCATAATCAATTATCAATCTGATATCGTCAATGGGTGCATCGCATGACACATCCCTCCCACACCATTTCATGCAATCATCATGTGTGGTGGGGGCGGGGATACCAGGATGAGAGGGAAAACAGCCAGGGGAAAACATTTTGTGACCTGTGCGACAGATGCATGGCAATATATCACATATACCCAAATTTTGAGCCTCATTGCGTATATGAAGGGCGGCTGGTTTGCTGAGAAGAGTGGAATATGAACATTTTATTTGCCAGTTTATAGCCATCAAGTACCAGAGCTCTGGATCAGGATCAACATACGCTGCAGAGTCATCGTGCATCCGCACCCGGCGCAAATAAGCACACATTGTTCTCGTGCCGCACACGCCTCCAAGACAACCACCAATTGCCAGGGCCCTGGTCGAAGTACAAGATAGGTTTTTTTTTGGGGGGGGGAGCTTGCACCACACCACAAGGCAGGCGTACAAGCACTCTAGGTGTTCTGTGGGTGATTTGGGGACTTTCAAGGTCTATATTTTGGTGTTTATTCTTTTTCGAGGATCGAAGATATTTTAGGTTCATATATACGGCTGGTTCAACATCGAGAGAACTACTTCTAATCAGGTAATAGATATTTTCTTGCTACGCATAGTAGCCCCTAAGCCCTTCACGCAGCACAACCCATGATGAGTCTTATCTTGTGTCACGAAATATAAGCATATAAGAATCCCTTTGCTCTTCTCTTTCTTCCTCTCTAGTTCTGCTTCTTCTGCTTCTTCTCTAGATTTACTCTGTAGAATACTGATCTTGACTCGTGCAGGAGTTCGAAAGTTAAAGCTATCTCAATTTAGCCCCCGCGTTTACCTACTTCAGTGTATCAGTGCGAGGGTCTAGGCCCAGTGGGTGTTTTCTCCCTCAGCCGATCAGACTCCATCCAAGTTCCGAAAGAGCCATGCCAGTAGAGTCCACAGACCGTGGTACCGGTACTGGCCGCTTCAGTTTCTTCAGTCACACTCTGCCTTCGAGGAAAGGCCACAACCACTCTTACTCCCAATCATCGCTACACAGACCTCAATCAGCGGGCCCTGCTGGTGGTGTTTACCCACAATATGGTCCATCAGGTGGATGGCCTACAGCACCCACTCCTCCAACGTCTTACACAGCCCATCCACCCCCACAGCAATATCCAGGGCAACTGCGCGAAGGTTATAACTGCGATGTCTGCAGAACAGATCTCACTTACCGCCCCCGGATCAAGTGCTATGAATGTCCAAATTATGACATCTGTAGCACATGCTATCTAGCACGACGTGCTGCACCACCACCCCACGAACCCTGGCATAAACAGCAAACTGTACCTCCAGCACAACCCCTACGACACAACCCGAAAGCTGGAACTAGCTTCAACTGTGATAGCTGCGGTGTGGACGTCTCTGCGGCGCCTCGAGCTCGTTGCTTGGAATGCATTAATCTAGATCTCTGCGGGGACTGCCATATCATTCAAGCCTGTGGCCCACCGGGGCAGGGGCATGTACCAACCCACAAAATGAACGTCATCACAGATTGGCAGCCCGAGACAACCCAGCCTCTTGTGGGTGATGATTATTATCCAAGTAATCTTTATCTTGATATGATCGAGGCGATTTTCAACTTTATACACAAAAACTACAACCCACCCCCTGGCAATGGAGTTGGGGAAGCGGGTTTTGGCAGTACCAGTTCAAGTTCTGTGAGTAGCGGGGGGAGTAGTTCCGCCCCAGAATCTCCCAAGCCATACGCGACTAGCCGTAGTGCACCTGGCGGTGTTGGACCTGGTGGGGCTGGAGCAGGGGTGTTGGGATCAGACGCCACAGTCCCTCGAGAACAGAGAGTGGAATTTGAGGTTTTGGAAGCAACGAAATTGGCTCGCTTCTATCGAGCAATGGGGATGGTAGATAAAGATAATTCTTACCTAGCCCCTGCATCTACTCTATCAAGAATATATTCCCGCCTGGGACTGGAATATATCCTCATCCCATCACCGAGTCTTCGAGCAAGCTTATCGGATAGGGTGTTTCCGTGGCAAGTCGATCATCTTGATACGACGCCTGCGGAGCCGGCGTTGACACGGGCGGGGTTTAGGAGAAGTTTTGTACTGGGGACGTTTTTGAATCCGGAAGGCACGTTCTTTATTTTGCAGAATTTGTTGAGTACGGGGATGCTGGTGAATCCGATCTCGGGGGTGCCATTTAGGAGTTGGGTGCCGAGGGGTGCGTTGCCTGGGGCGGCATTGGGGGAGTTGGTGGAGTGGGAGAGGAGTTTGGGTAATAGCTATTAAGGGCATGGTATGGATGTGGTTGCAGATATTTGAAACGTGATAGTGGGCTGCCGTGAGGCGGTAAACCAAATAGGGGGTAAAAGGCGCAAGACCGGGTATAGCATTTTTGGAGGAAGGGCATAATATATTATCCTGGCTATCACAGGATTTTTTCTTTAGTTGTTCACGCGCATACCTCACCCCTTTTGGAAATTTTATTGTATGTCAATGGGAGTCGGGGCATTTCGTTCATTATCATGTTTTGCGTTGGAAAGTCTTGTGAGTGTAATCAGACTAGCTTTTTTGGATGGATCAAGTAGGCAGTCCTTTTAGGTGTTCCAACATATTTACCCTGAATTGCGGACCGATATCTCAGTTATGTAATGTAGCAATTGTGAATTTAGTGCCTGACAATTCAGTTCAGAGGAATAAGTTAGGCTTATCGTATATATACTGGTATTAAATACTCCATTTCTATGTACTTCTAGCAAGTCCATTTGTATAAGGAGAGAGCAAGACTAATATATTGCTGCTGGAGGGAAATATATCAGTCCCCTTGAAAGGGGACAATAAATATCTCTTCAAAGAGTCGAATTATCAAGAGCATTTACAAATTCAGGGTAACGCCCATGACGTAGGTGTGAAACCCCAGTAACATAAGTACACAGACTCGATGATCGGCAATCCGACGCTACACAGGCATACAAGCACCACCACTGCCTACCCCACAATAACCAACCCTACGAAATGACATCACTACTGTACCAACTCCAACTTTCCAAACATTGTACAAGCCGCTCATAGACTAGCTAGTGTAATTGCAATCCTCAAAAAGACAAGCTTCCAAGTATGTCAATGCTATACCTCCCCGCCAGCGGGGCAAATATCAATGCTGCTTGCTTGCTGTTGATGCATGTATATACCCATTATCTTTGTATGTATATATGTTTGTAAGTTTTCCATTCTACAGAAAACAATGGATGCTGCCTGCCCAAGCCATAATCAAATTCCCATGGATCAAGCCTACAAACACAAGATAGCTGAGATAAAACCGTACCCAAACTGAGTAAATTCGAGAACAAGAATCAGGAGAGAGGGCTTAAAAGCCACACACAAATAAAATGACAGTGAGAGAAAGAAAGGAATAGATATTATCAGTGAAACTAATAGAGATTTAAAAGTAAAAGAGCAATGAAATCCGCGCAAATGCACTCAACGAAACCCAAATTTCAAGAAACATAAACTGGCTGCTCCCTCATCACGGTATCCCCATGCCCATGCTCATTCTCAGGTCTCTTCCTCCTCCCTAATAGGGTTGCATTATCCAAACTCAACTCAAACGGACCATTTTTCCTCCTAGTCTTTTGTACCGCCGACTCCACTTTCCTATGTTGATCCATTCTGCTTTGCTTTGGCGTTTGGTGGGATCCCGCGAGATTGGTCTTCTTTAAAGACTCTGCCACATCGTCGGCTGCATGGTTGCCAGCTTGTCTCAGGACCTTGCTCCGCTCTAATTCGTCTTCGCTAGCATACTCATCCTCCTCTTCGTCCATAGGGTTAAGTTGGCCTCCACCCCGGTAACCTTGTTTCCAGTTCTTGCGTCGCTTGCCTTCCTCCTCTAGCCTATGGACTGCATAACCGACATCAAAAACTTCTCGTAAAGCGAGAGACCCAGGGGAACGGAAGTCCATTCGTCGAGCTGTGGCTCCACCAGGTGTGAAATCCTGATCGATGGTCATGGGCGTTTCCATTCTCTTGTGGAGCGCAGGAGTTGCTGGTGGTGGGGCATCAGCTGCTGGTTCTGTAGGTTCGTTGTTCTGCTTGATCCATGGATGGTTCATGAACTCCTTGATACTATACCGCTTTTCCGGGTCAACGGTCAACAAATGACTGACTAGGTCCTGTGCTGATTTTGAAATGTCGTCCCACCACGGTGATAAGAAAGTGTATTGTCCCTTAGCAACCTTCTCAGTGAGCACAGATATGCTCTCGTCGTAGAATGGTGGGAAGCCACACAGTAATGTGTACAGCACACATCCCATTGCCCACATGTCAACACTCTTGCTATATCTCTCGTCCTTGACAATTTCGGGAGCGGTATACCCCACTGTTCCACAAGGGGTCATTGTTTGTGACTCCCACACAACCTTGGATAATCCAAAGTCGGCGATCTTAATTTTGCCGATCCCGCCTGAGCCTACACCCGGAATAAATTCTCCTTCATCTTCCTTGTCCTCGTCATCCGGGCCCTGAGGCTTTGGGTTCTTGGTGGGTACAAATGGGATGGGTTCGAATAATAGATTCTCCGGCTTGATGTCTCTATAGGAAAAATTTGATAAACAGAGGACCCAGATATGTACAGGGGTGGGAGCATACCTATGAACTACACCTTTCTCTTCATGCAGATATCTCAATGCTTCGGCAACTTGCACAATGACATGTCTCGCTAGATTTTCGGAGAAGTATGTCAATCGCACAATTTGATGGAATAGCTCCCCGCCCGGTAGCAACTCTAAAACCAAGTAATAGTATGATCGTGATTCCGAAAAGGATATCAATTTGACGATGTTCGGATGATTAAGAGTGCTCATAATTTGGACCTCTTTTAGGATATTTGCTCGCTATATCAGCATATGAGTTAGCCATCTTCCTGAGTAGAATCGAGCCCTAACTGAGGGAGAGCCTTTGCTCTTCGAAATTGAAGGAAAGAAAATATAAAGGCAAATCAAAACTGCCCCAGGTTAATTGCTGAGTTGTTGAAACCAAACAAAAGACTCCAAAAATTGATACGAATAAGTGCACCTGTGCCACATCTTCCCTGCGTACGTGCCTGATAGCTCGATGGTTGCCTCACGGACTAAACGCAATTCAACCCACCTCGACAGTTTTTGGGACCCTCTTGAGGTCAGGATGGAGGTGGTCGTTCTGCTAATACCACTCGTAATTACTGAAAGTTAAAAAGGGTCACATGTGATGGGGGGATCGAAATGAAGCATAATCAAAAATAATGAAACGACAATACACCGCACTCCAATACATATCTCTAGATGACTTGACTCCGTCACCGATAAGGCACCGACAATGAGAAGTAAATGTGGGTGAAATTTATCGTGACCTAATAAGAAGAATTTAGTGCGGAGGAATAGAAATACGGAGCTTACCTGACTGGCATTCAGTTCGTACTTTCGTACAACTTTGATTGCAACCTCTCCGTGTTCCCCGTAATTATCTCTCCCCCGATAGACATTGCTGAAGGCTCCATCTCCCATCTTCTCGAGTAGCGTATACCGTTCCAAACCAGGGTATTTTGGCAACTTCCCCTTCGATTCCTTCTCCTCCGCAATAATTCTCGCCAGCATGATATCATCGTATTTACCAGATGTACCGGCGCCACCTATGATCCCTCCAGCCGTAACGCCAATCCCAGCTTGGCCTCCAGACACAAGTCCTGGGTCATCATTTCTCTGATGTTGGGCCGTAGCATTAACCCGTGCGGCTGAGTTTCTGTTCTCCCCGTCAAGGGCAGCAGCGTGTTCGGTAGCAGAGTTCAACTTGTGGAGACTGCCATCACCAGTGCTAGGAGCAGGATCCGAGTGAGCATGCCGTTGGGCTCTTGAGGCGGTTTCGACCTGATAGATGTTCTTCGCTTGTTTTCCATGCCGAATGAAATTCTTGAAATTCTGGATAGCCTCCATGATCAAACGGAGTTAAAAATGTTTTTCTGGAATAGGAGCTAGGCGTAAATTCGGAAAAAACAGGAGGGGGATTGACAGTGAAGGTGCCGTCGAAAGCGGGGTAATGCTTAGACCGGGAAAAGGCGGAAGGATTAGGGATAGGGAAATTTCCGTATATTATGAAGTATATGGGGAGAACCAATTCAAGGGTGAACTTGGAGGGTATCTGGTGTTGGTCAAAGTAATAGAAAGAATATGTTCGACAAAGCAATGTGGCAGGAAACAAGCCTTAAGTCCAAGACAATCAAAGGATGCAGATTAGGCATCGATCATGTGTTTTGGCAAATGAAGCCAGGCAAAGCAAGGAAGTGCATCATGAAGGTGCTGTTGGCCATTAACCACCATGAAATAACAGGGCAGGGCAGCATGAGGGCATGGAGGGTATTCGCCTTTCCCATGTATGCTTATTTTCACTCATCGGAAAAGCACATGTCATGTGAGAGACGTGTGTGCGTGCATGTGCCTTCAGTGAAGGTACGTCGGGGTAAAGCAAATGATGCCAGAGGGGGCAGATGACAGCAGGAATCAAGTGAGAAAGTAAAAGAACGCACCTCTATCACCGGCATCGTTATTGGGAGAAGGCTGGAATGCTTGCAAAATGTATGCAGCTTCGTCTTCTCGAGCAGAGCTAGAGTTGAACTTGCCGATTTCAGTTTTGATTTGGGATATCCTAAAGGTCCGTTGTTCTGATTTCAATATAAGTATGGCTTCTGGGCAAGGGTGGTGTAGTCTGAAGGCAGGGTATTATGTGAAGTTGTTCAGGGAGGAGCTGCGGTTGCGAGGCCCTACCGACGTAATGGCACAGCTGCACCTTGAAGCTGCGATCTCGATTCCTTGCTTTTGAGTGCTCCGTTTGGGCTAGCCTGAGGCTTGGATGCAGGACGACGAGATCTCTCGGGCACTGCAGGTGGAGGGATATGACGACAAATAAAGTACAGGGAAAGTGAAAGTACAGGGATGCAAGGGTTGGATTGGCCAGGGTAGCAAAATATCGATGAATAAACAACAGCAGGTAAATACGGCAGAGCACAAAGAGCTGAGGGAGGGGCGAAGCAAAGAGGTATGGGTGTAGGATGCTTGCTGCAAACGCTCAATTACTTTCCAAAACTGCAGGAGTCTAAGAATACAGTGGAGGTGGTTGTTGTGTTACAAGTTTCGTATACGGGCGCAGCGTGCCACAGAAAGAAAGAAAAACTAGGCACAGCGGATGGACCGACTGGAGGGCATAAGTAGATATGGGTTTTGTTTATGCAGCAAATAAAGGAATAGAATTGCCCTGGCCTGGGTTCAGCTTATAATAAGTACGGTAGGGAAAACAGCGATGACGATGGTGATGGTGGCACCAGGCGTTTTCTCATCTTCAAGGCTTCTAGGCTTTCTTGTTCAAGCCAGACTAGCTCTTCTCTTCGGATCGCGGAACTGAATTATACGCCGTATTTCTCAGCGGAGTGAGAGTCTGGCCTAAGAGCCCGTAAGCCGGAATAATCGAACATCTTATTGAATCCATATGGTAAGGACTATTCGTGTAGTTCCACATCGTAGCGTTAAAAACACAACACGCAAAATTATTCGTATGTTAACATTTTCAACAATGAAGGTAGCTTGACTATGCCTATAGAGACGATACCTTGTCAGCAAAACACTACTGTGATAACCTACTTGAATATGTTTGAACCTGAATATTTGGTAGGGAAATTCAAGATATCTCAACTCTTCACCCGGCTGTATGGTCCTGTTCGACAACCAGCTTTCCTGGCATGGGCTAAAGTTGGTACGAGGCTAATGGGGTGTAGAGGGTAGTCTCGATATGATATCTCCTTGAACCAGGCCCATGGGAAGTACCACTTTTAAGGATTCTCGCGCCTGGGGTGCCGGGGTGACTGCATCTAGATCTAGACCAGCAAACCAGACTGGGAGCGAGACTGGATGGCCCCCTTGGGGCTAATCTGGTTCCCCGCAGCGGGACGTTAGAACCTTAAATTACGGATCTGTGACGAGCATGCTGGGGACTATAGGAACTAACAATCTCAAAACAGCCTAGCTGCTGCCATTACCAGTACCCATTCTAAGGTCCGCAAGGCTGAGCGAATTGTGCCAACCAGACTACGGTGCCTAGTTTGCATATCATAACTGTTCCAAAGACTGGTCTATACCAGGTGCGAAATGGGCCCACCCAGGGTATCAGTTCAACAAACTTGTGCCCTCTGTTTACATATGAGTGAGTTCACAGAGTAGAGTGTGCTTTCTCTATTCCTGGCCGAATTCGAAAATATATGATAATGGGACTCGGATCCCCAACAAGCAAACTCATATATCAGACTCTGGCATAGGCCTCTATCAATGGCTTCTTTCTCCCCACGATGCAAAATTTGCCCCTAGCCGGCCTCCTTTGCACAAATCGAACGAACCATGTCACTTCCGGGCCCCATATCACTAACACCCAACCCTCAGGCTCAGGCTTGCAGGTCTATAAAGGTTCAATTACGAGATACTAGCTATATCCTTTAGTCTCAATATTACCCTACTTTTTCCGACTGTTACCCCTACCTCAGCTACACACTTATGCGTCCTATGAGAACACTGCAGCCCCTTCCGCCTTCATCCGTTGCTACCCTGGGTTATCAAGGCCGATTTCTTGAGGCTTTGATTTGTGTAAAGCTCTTGACCATTGCCATCGTCTGTTTGCATTGTGCTACCTACCTAACATGGAAATCCCTACTTACCCTTAGCACGAAAACTCCAGCCTCGGATCATCCCCACTTCGGCCAGCTCGCTTTTTACATTGTGTATGTCATATGTTTTATCAAGTGGCTTAAACCTATGACAGCCAAGCTAGTTATTTAGTCATACCAAGTATACATACCCTTGCACAAGTCTCTGAA
>Ga0307511_10008692_pt1 | contig 10153 bp, 4 predicted proteins | sample 13_EM_MG_FD_200266 | JGI IMG/M metagenome (GOLD analysis project Ga0307511, IMG submission 200266) | Populus trichocarpa ectomycorrhiza microbial communities from riparian zone in the Pacific Northwest, United States - 13_EM | ecosystem: Host-associated > Plants > Roots > Unclassified | place... | reverse complement strand
AGAATTTTTCTAGAATAAATGATAATTTCTTTATGAAACTTTTTATTTAAAGAAGTCAACTTGTCGAAACAATAATAAAAAATCTCTAATGAAAATAACTAAGAGTTTGATTTAATATTTAATTAATTTTTTGTGATTATATTATGTTTTTAAGGTTTTTTATTTTTTGATTTATTTTAAAATATTTTCAACTTTTGATAGAGAAAATAAAATATTAAGAAGGTATTAGTCTGGTTTAGGATGATTTAGAAAATTTATTATGCCTTATTTAAGGTTTTATATAGTGTTTAAATGTATATATAATTGAAAAACAAAATTATTTTTATAAGAATTAAAATTGGGAATATATTGTGAGAAATTTACTATTTTTTCTTATTTAAAAGATTAGGTAAAATTATAAATTAAAAAAAAGTTAAAGAAGTTGTAAAGAAATTGAAATTAGAGATTTTTTTCCAATTGCTGATCATTTTTTCATTTTAATTATTGTTATTTTCAAACTTGAAACAAGTAAGTACTCTCATCCATAATTAAAAAAAAAAAAAGTGTACAAAAAATCCATCCTTCTCTCCTCTTGTCCACTTACCCATAATCACCACACGTCTTGCCTCTCTCAATCTACCATCTCAGAAAGACACGAAAGCTAGTATTCCATTGGATTGATTGATGCTCACTCAAATCCAACGAGACCCCATGATTCTTAATCAGATTTCCCTTCGTGGCTCACTCTCAAAATCCTTCCTGTCTCACTTCCCGCGCAAATTCAACCCCACTCCCTCTCTAAAACCCTCCCAAAACCCCCGCAAGGTAACAACCAACACCCACCTTTTATCATTGTTATTACTATTGCCAATTTTACACTCAAGACATGTTAAAAAATCATGTGTATAACTTCTCATTTCATCGAAATTTAAGTAAATAGCGACGATTTAGTGTTAAAGATATAGGCTTCACATGTAAAAGTTCTCTCTCTCTCTCTCTCTAATTGGATTTTTATATTTTTTGGCAGTGTTTTAGCTGGGATTTAAGTAGACCAACTCTAGCTTGCTATGCATTCGATGAATTTCCCAACCAAGTAAATGAAGAGAATTTGAAAGGGATTGCGTTTCTGCAGTTGATGGAACACCGTGGGATTTGCGCGAATTGTCAAACATATATATGGCTTTTAGACCTTTGTTTGAATTCTGGGTCTTTGGTAGAATGCAAGAAACTTCATGGGAAGATTTTGAAGTTGGGATTTGGCAATGAAAGTGTTTTGTGTAACAAGCTTGTTGATGTTTATTTTGCGTTAGGTGATTTGGATGGTGTAGTCAAGGTTTTCGAGGATATGCCTAATAGAAGTGTGCGAAGTTGGGATAAGATAATTTCTGGTTTTATGGAAAAGAAAATGAGTAACAGAGTGCTGGATCTATTTTCGTGCATGATTGAGGAAAATGTAAGTCCAACTGAAATTTCTTTTGCCAGTGTTTTAAGGGCTTGTTCTGGTCATAGAATTGGTATTCGCTATGCAGAGCAGATTCATGCTAGGATTATTTGTCATGGTCTTCTTTGTAGTCCAATTATTTCTAATCCTTTGATTGGTTTGTATGCCAAAAATGGGCTTATAATATCTGCCAGAAAGGTATTTGATAATTTATGCACGAAGGATAGTGTTTCTTGGGTGGCTATGATCTCTGGTTTTTCACAGAATGGATATGAAGAAGAGGCCATTCACCTCTTTTGTGAAATGCATACAGCGGGAATTTTTCCCACTCCCTATGTTTTTTCGAGTGTTCTAAGTGGCTGCACAAAAATAAAGTTATTTGATGTTGGGGAGCAACTTCATGCCCTAGTTTTCAAGTATGGATCCTCTTTGGAAACTTATGTCTGCAATGCTCTTGTCACATTGTATTCCCGAATGCCAAACTTTGTATCTGCTGAAAAAGTTTTCAGCAAAATGCAGTCTAAGGATGAAGTTTCATTTAACTCGTTGATCTCTGGTCTAGCTCAGCAGGGATTTAGTGATGGTGCTTTGGAATTGTTCACGAAAATGAAACGGGATTACTTGAAACCAGACTGTGTTACTGTTGCAAGTCTCTTGAGTGCCTGTGCATCAAATGGGGCCCTTTGTAAGGGAGAACAGCTTCATTCATATGTGATAAAAGCAGGGATATCTTCAGACATGATTGTTGAAGGTGCTTTGCTTGATCTTTATGTGAACTGCTCTGATATAAAAACAGCCCATGAAATGTTTCTCACAGCACAGACAGAAAATGTGGTTTTGTGGAATGTGATGCTTGTGGCTTTTGGGAAGTTAGATAATTTAAGTGAGTCATTTCGAATATTTAGACAAATGCAGATTAAAGGCCTGATACCTAATCAATTCACCTACCCTAGTATTTTGAGAACTTGCACCTCAGTGGGTGCTCTTGATCTAGGAGAGCAGATTCATACTCAAGTCATAAAGACTGGCTTTCAGTTTAATGTGTATGTTTGTAGCGTGCTCATAGATATGTATGCTAAGCATGGAAAACTAGATACTGCCCATGTAATTCTTAGAACACTCACCGAGGATGATGTTGTGTCATGGACAGCTCTGATCTCAGGGTATGCACAGCACAATTTGTTTGCTGAAGCTCTTAAACATTTCAAAGAAATGCTTAACCGAGGGATCCAATCTGATAACATAGGTTTCTCTAGTGCAATCAGTGCATGTGCAGGTATTCAAGCTCTAAATCAAGGACGGCAAATTCATGCTCAATCATTCGTTTCTGGTTATTCAGAAGACCTTTCAATTGGTAATGCACTTGTTAGTCTTTATGCCAGATGTGGTAGGATCAAAGAAGCCTACCTGGAATTTGAGAAAATAGATGCCAAAGATAGTATATCATGGAATGGATTGATCTCAGGTTTTGCACAGAGTGGATACTGTGAGGACGCACTGAAGGTCTTTGCTCAAATGAATAGAGCTAAACTAGAAGCTAGTTTTTTCACATTTGGCTCTGCTGTGAGTGCTGCTGCTAATATTGCAAACATAAAACAAGGGAAGCAGATCCATGCGATGATTATAAAAAGAGGGTTTGATTCAGATATTGAAGTTTCCAATGCTTTAATCACATTTTATGCAAAGTGTGGTAGCATTGAAGATGCCAGGAGGGAGTTTTGTGAGATGCCAGAGAAAAATGATGTTTCTTGGAATGCCATGATCACGGGCTATTCTCAACATGGATATGGTAATGAAGCAGTGAATCTTTTTGAGAAGATGAAACAGGTTGGTGAGATGCCAAACCACGTCACTTTTGTGGGAGTTTTATCAGCCTGTAGCCATGTGGGGTTGGTTACTAAGGGTCTTGGCTACTTTGAGTCTATGAGCAAAGAGCACGGCTTAGTGCCTAAGCCTGCACACTATGCGTGTGTTGTGGATCTGATCAGCCGAGCAGGGTTTTTGAGTCGTGCAAGAAAGTTTATCGAGGAGATGCCAATTGAACCAGATGCAACGATTTGGAGGACACTTTTGAGTGCTTGTACAGTTCATAAGAATGTGGAAGTTGGAGAGTTTGCTGCTCAGCATCTTCTGGAATTGGAACCTGAAGATTCAGCGACTTACGTTCTTTTGTCAAATATGTATGCTGTGTCTGGGAAATGGGATTGCAGGGATCAGACCAGGCAAATGATGAGAAACAGGGGTGTGAAGAAGGAGCCCGGTCGTAGCTGGATAGAGGTTAAGAATTCGGTTCATGCATTCTATGTTGGTGATCGACTCCATCCACTAGCAGATAAAATATACGAGTTCTTGGCTGAACTAAATAAAAAAGCAGCTGAAATTGGTTATTTTCAAGATCGATATAGCCTTTTGAATGATGTAGAGCAGGAGCAGAAGGATCCAACTGTTTACATTCACAGTGAGAAACTGGCTATTACGTTTGGACTCCTTAGTTTGTCTGACACTGTTCCAATACATGTAATGAAGAACCTTCGTGTATGTAAAGATTGCCACTCATGGATTAAATTTGTATCAAAGATTTCAAATCGAGCAATTATAGTCCGAGATGCATACCGCTTTCATCATTTTGAAGGTGGTATTTGTTCATGTAAAGATTATTGGTAATTGAGAACACTGAAGATTATTGGCGAGCAGCACGAACTAATGGGAATTCACAACAGCTGGTAACATCACCTGTCATGTTCTTGAAGTGGGGTGTGAGGTAATGGCTTCATCCTTCATTTACCCACCTACCAATCAATATTCTTAAAAATTATTTTTTGGAAACTTCACTTAAAGATGAAAATGGAGATTTATGAAAACAATATAGCTTCCAAATATAGAGGTCTTCTATTTTGTTTTATGTAGAGCATATTTTCAATTTATCGTGGAGCTTTCATTTGACTTAATCATTCTATTTAAGAAAAATAAGAATAGAATAAAAACGAATGTCTTCTGACATTGCATTTTGTTTCATTTGGAAGTTTTGTCAATGATATAAATAATTGCTCCTAAACAAATGACAGTTCTCAATTTCTTGTAAGTATATTTTCTGACATGAGCATTTAATTGAATTGGACTGGTGCAATTTTTTTTCTCTAGAGACATACTTACAGAGAATTAGATATTTGAGTTTAGTAATTTTTCTCTCAAAGGTTTTTCATATTTCACTTCCACTTAATTATATCTTCACCTGTTTTAAGTATAAGGTTCTATATATGCAAATACACAGGTAGAATTTCAACATGATGGAAAAACTTGGCAAACCTGTGTTTTATCAACTCTCTAGTATGTTTTTCTATGCAGCAGCATGATGTAGAAGTTTAAATCCTGTTTTCACAAACATTGCTGTTGATGGATTTCTTTTTAGTTTTTACTAATACGAAATGAAAGATTCACTCGGTGACTTTGGTCCAAAGTAGCAATGCCCAAGATGGTCATGACCTGGGAATTGGAAGCTGGTAGTTTTGCTGCGTTGTCATCAAGTTATTGCTTATTATCAATCTTTCGTGCAAAGTAATAGCTAATTTTTTTTATTCTGATTGAAATTCTACACTTCTGTCCTCATGACGATAACCAGAAGCAGTGAATTAGAGCCTTGTCATCAAGTTGTTGCTTCTTTCCAATATTTCCTGCAAAATAATATCTAATCTTTGAATCTGACTGAAATGTTATGTTACTATCCTCATGATGGCAACCAGAAGAGGTGAATTCTCTATTTTTTGTTATTGGATAGGGAGTAGAAACTAAAAAGAAATCCTTCAATAGCTATGCTAGTCCATAGAGTCATTATTTGTGAAACGAACAGTCAAATAATCCATGTTGCAATTCATTACTGGCATGCCAATTTGGATCCCAAAATAACATAAATGGCCAAATTTGAATATTTAGGTACGATTTATATGAATCAAGTATGGTTAATTTTGATCTGTTTGGGCTGACATAAGTATTTTCTTCATGTTTTTCTGTGTGTGGTCTTATTTGAATATTTAACTACGATTTCTATGAATTGATCTGCTTTGATACTTAAAATGTGTAGTAGTGAGCATGTCAACTTCAAAATAACTAGTACTTTTCTTTTGGCTTGGAGCTGTTTATTCCCACATGCTCCAGATGCAACAGGGTGTGCTTTCCTAAGGAAAAATTATTTTTATCCCTGTAATTCCATCATTTTTCTTTTGCAAGGTGAAAAATTAACAGGTTCCTTTTATGGGCTAATTTTTTTTCTTTTAACTGCAGTTTCTGTCTTGTTTACTCACAGAAAATTTTGTATACTTGTGAATTGTGATCATTCAATGGGAGAAAACCCATTTTCTCCCGAGTTCTACATCTCTGATTATCCATATTTCTCAGCTCTGGATATTAGTGCCGTTGAGATTTAACATTGATATGAAGAACTTGGTGGCATTGCTGATAGTGAGTCCTTCCTAAAGGACTCGGATAATTCTTCACCGTTTCTAATTTGGAGTTCATATCATAAGGTTTCTGAATCTTTCCTTTCCTGGAGAATGCCATTCTTCTTTTATCTCCCATCTCCTTGCATAATATGTTGTATGTACTTGGAACACTCTTGAGATAAATAGTTTTAAGAAGCTAACTTTTCATTGTAAATCCCTCGTCTCGGTGCTCATATCTGCAACGAGTCACCTTATAGCAAGAACCTATCATGCTTTCTCTTTCTCAAACAATGAGTTGTCAATAATGAAGAATGAGATTTAAAAGGAAAAAAAAAAACCACGGTAATCCAGTGTCAATTATTTTTCCAGCTATATCATAATAGCATACAATCACCAATTTTGTTCACATCTGCTTTTGTGATAATATATTTATATGAGAAAATGCCATCAGCCGGTTTTTATGTTCTATACCTTCTGTTATATCAATTGTGTTTTTTCCTTTTTTCGAGATAGGTTTGTTCTTTCTATGCTTGTTATATATCTAACTTGCTTAGGCTTTTTTTTCTTTCCAAAGATTTCAAGACAAGAACAGAGATCAAACCATTTTGTTTGTTAATAAATCAGAGTACCTTGGTCAGGAAAAGAAGAGAAAAAACAAGCATTTCAAGCACTTCTACAGTGCCCTCTTGCTTTGGTAAGCAGGAAAATTGTTCTAATTCAGTTTGTACCTGTTGAATTCATTTTGTATTAGCAATATTTAATACCATAAAACTTCTTACACCTCCCTCCCTGCTTCGTCCTTTTACTCGTTGATAAAAGGCGTCGTTGAATATGTAAATTATATTCTAGTTTTATAGCCTCTTTCCTTGTTTTGCACTTTATAATAAATGTTGAGGTAAGACTGATGTATCTGATGATGCATGATTGATCTAACTGGTTACGCATTTTTGTTTGCCATTCAACTATGTTGACTTTCCGTAGAACATGCTACCAAGAGTTTGTTCTAACATGGCTGCTGCCGACTGGCATTAATATCTTATCAGGTGCAGAGACCATTTGTGATAATATATTTATATGAGAAAATGCCACCCGGTTTTTATGTTCTATGCCTTTTGTTATATCAATTGTGTTTTTTCCTTTTTTTCGGGATAGGATTGTTCTTTCTATACTTATCATATATCTAACTTGCTTAGGCTTTTTTTTTCTTTCCAAAGATTTCAAGACAAGAACAGAGATCAAACCATTTTGTTTGTTAATAAATCAGAGTACCTTGGTCAGGAAAAGAAGAGAAAAAACAAGCATTTCAAGCACTTCTACAGTGCCCTCTTGCTTTGGTAAGCAGGAAAATTGTCCTAATTCAGTTGGTACCTGTTGAACTCATTTTTTATTAGCAATATTTAATATCATAAAAATTCTTACACCTCCCTCCCTGCTTCGTCCTTTTACTCGTTGATAAAAGGCGTCGTTGAATATGTAAATTATATTCTAGTTTTATAGCCTCTTTCCTTGTTTTGCACTTTATAATAAATGATTGATCTAACTGGTTACGCATTTTTGTTTGCCTTTCAACTATGTTGACTTTCTGTAGAACATGCTACTAAGAGTTTGTTCTAACATGGCTGCTGCCGACTGGCATTAATATCTTATCAGGTGCAGAGACCAAGTTGCCCCCGCTTCAGCCACGTATTGAAATAGGCTCTAAAGGACAGCTCTGGCGTTCTGATACCTTTAGTTATGGAAAGATGCATCTTTGCTGAGAGAACTATTATTTTATTTGAAACACATATATTTAAGCCCGAGTATCAAGCAACAATCCATTTGCATTTAAGCTCCGAAGTCCGAAGTACGAAAACCGCTTTCCTTTTCTCTTGAGTTTTGAACACACCAAATCTTCATCATGGCCGGTGACATTACCAAGGAGGTGGTGTCCTCTTCCCTTCCCCTTGATGGCCGGGTTGCAATAGTAACTGGTGCTTCAGGTGGCATTGGCCGAGCCATTTCCATCCACCTTCACTCCCTCGGTGCAAGAGTTGTCATCAACTATGCTTCAAACTCCAATCAAGCTGATCTCCTAGCTTCTGAGCTCAACGCCTCAGCACCGTCTTCACATCCTCAAGCAATCGCCATCAAAGCTGACGTTTCAGACCCAGATCAAGTCAAGCAACTATTCAGCAGAACTGAAGAAGAATTTGGCTCAAAGATTCATATACTTGCACATTGTGCTGGGGTGCTCGATCCAAAGTATCCCATTTTGGCTAACACAACAGTGGAGGATTGGGATATGACCTTTAATGTCAATACTAAAGGGGCATTCCTGTGTTGTCGAGAGGCAACTAATCGGTTGGCCTATGGGGGTGGTGGAAGAATCATCATGATATCAACATCTCTTGTTGGAGCACCCACACCAGGTTATGCGGCCTATACTGCTTCCAAGGCAGCCGTGGAGACAATGACAAGGATAGTGGCCAAGGAGCTGAAGGGTACAGGAATAACTGCTAATTGTGTTGCTCCAGGTCCTGTGGCGACAGAATTGTTTTTTGCAGGTAAAACTGAGGAAACATTAAAGAGAATTGCGGATGCTTGCCCTTTGAACCGACTTGGAGAGCCCGAGGATATAAGTAAGGTTGTAGGATTCATAGCTAGTGATGCTGGGGAGTGGATCAATGGCCAGGTTATTAGAGTTAACGGTGGATTTGTTGTTTAATTGAGCATGTGTGTTAATTTTATTTTCCTTTCCCCTCTTTTTTTTTTTTTTAACCTTTTCTACCATTTGTAAGTTTTTCTTCATTTTATTAATAGACGTACACTAATAATATTAGAAGCTTAAAGGTTCTCCATTCTTGCAATTAAGATTAAGAAACTAACTAAAGGACGTGGGACAAATACTATTCATGTTTTTTTCTTTTTGCATTTTGATCTTTTTTTTCCTTTAATTATTTAATTTCTTTTACTTCCAAATTAGTCCTTAAATTGTGTGTTTATTGAAATATAGGGTTTATAATTTATTTTAATTTGTTTTTTACATGGTGCGATATTGGAAAATATTTCGATTTAAAACCAAAGAACTAAAGAAGGAGACGAGCAACCCCTTGTTGTATTTTTTATATCTTTTTAAAAGTGCTTTCAAGTTGGGTCCTTTATTTTAATTTTACTTATTAAATTTTTTTTTTCAATTTCGTCCTTCAATGCTGTGTTGTGTTGATTAAGGTTTTTGGTTGATAATTTATTTTGATTTATTTTTTATGTGCTCACCATTATATCAAATAATTGTCCCCACATTGGTTGATGATCGATTTTACAAGATATTGTCAGATCCTTTATTTTTTTAAAAAAATTAAGAGTAAAGGGACTAGAATTGAAAAATAGGAAAATAATTAAGCATGAAGGGAAGAATAACATAAGCTAGTCATGAAAACCGAGGTAAGGAGAGAGAAAAAAGAAAGAAAAAAAATGGATTGTTGGAACCACATTAGACCCCCTCCTCCAAGACACACCACCTTATAAGGAAGAAGATGTCGTGATGAATTCAACGGAATAAAAAACATTGATTGGAGCTTGGATAAATGCTTACACGCCACTTTATAAGAAAGAAGACTTTATAATTTATTTTGTTTTGCTTTAAATAAAAATATCCTGATAGAATTCAATTTTATTACAAAAAAAATTCAAACTCTGGTTATTAACTTTGACACTAAAACAAAAATTAAGCTTTCTCTCTCCTTTTTTTACTATTCATGAGGCATGTTTTTAAAAATCCAGTCCCCAAAGATTTTTTGTTTTTCAATTATGATTCTTATTTGTTAAGGGTTTTACATTTTGGTCCAAAACTTAATTTTATTCATGTTTTAGTCCCCGAGTTTGAAAGAAAAGAGAGAAAGTCATTGAGAAACAGGGGAGGAGAAAGAAAGTGGATGGTTAGGCTCATGCTGGTGATAAAAAAAATTGTTCTTGGTGTCAATGAGTCCCTCTTTGATTAAAGAAGTTTTATTGAGGTATTTTTTACCCCTCATCTTGTTGGAAAAAAGATTGGAGCTCGAGAATATTTTTTGAAATTGGGGTGAATTTTTGGTTTTTAAAGGGTTTTTTGAGTTTAGATATGAGTTTATTGAGATATATGAAGCATTTCTTACATGTTTTTAAGTGAAAAAAGGTTGAAAACGAGTCTTTTTAAGATTCAAGGAGTTGGAATTTGATTCTTTGACAACCTTTTGGCCTCCTAAGATGATTGGAGTACAACTACTGAGTGACACGTCATTTACCATTACATATGACACATTATATGTTTTTTTAATAAAAA
>Ga0307511_10008690_pt1 | contig 10154 bp, 4 predicted proteins | sample 13_EM_MG_FD_200266 | JGI IMG/M metagenome (GOLD analysis project Ga0307511, IMG submission 200266) | Populus trichocarpa ectomycorrhiza microbial communities from riparian zone in the Pacific Northwest, United States - 13_EM | ecosystem: Host-associated > Plants > Roots > Unclassified | place... | reverse complement strand
TAATAATCCACCCCCCCCCCCCCCCCCAAAAAAAAAAAAAAAAAAAAAAAAAAACAAAGTGCACGTGCACACACAGAGAGGGAGAGAGATTCAAATATAATAATGCATTAGGCTAGGAATTGACTTACACCCTCAGAAAGTCCATTACATCTGGAGATAAAGGTGAAGCACCTGATCCCATAAACCGCACTCGTCCTCCAAGCTTTTCCTTTAATTTGTTAAATACCAACCGGTCCCACATTGGTGATGGATTCCGGCCTGAAGCATTGATACTAAACATTAACAACAAGAAATATGAATCCACACATTAACTACCTCCTATTTAAGGAATGTAGCGGTCAGGTTTATAATCTACTATTAGAACTTCAGTGTTTTGGGCTTAAATAATTGTTAAGAAAAAAACACTTATGTGGTGTGTTCTGACAAATGACTAAACTGGATAGGTTGGGCACCAATGAGAAGATATCAACTATAGTGTTAAAAACTAGTCATTGGCTATACATACCACTCATCAATGCTTGCTTCTTAGAGTTGTAGGCAGCTCTAAATAGCCTCTCCTTTAAAACCCCAGAACTTTTCACCGCATTTATGATTCTGAGACAATCAAATTTATCAAACATGCCTGAATGACCATACAGATTATAACAATATAAATTATGCACTCCTCAAGCACAATCTTACCCATCATATATACGGTTATACAGCCGAGGAACACTACACAATATTGTTGGTCTTAAAGCAGACAAATCATCCAGCAATTTCAAATTGTCCTGCAAGTTTGAGAAACTAAGCCACAAGTGTGTTTGTATGAAGACACCCAAAATGTACCTAGTTAAGCATTGAAAAAGATAGCTGTATTAACTGCAGACCTACGTTTAGTCTTTAGTTTCTTGAAATGTATGTGTAGTTTCATTACAAGGGTTATTTCATGCTCAGAACAGTTGTGACACCAATATATCAGATCAGAAGATGGTCTCCTAACAAGATATCTTTTGGCCTACTGCGCCCAAGAAAACTACGATAAAACCTATTTACTATGCACAATGACTTGACTATAAAATCTCCCTGACAAAGTTCTCTACCTCACAACAGCATTCTTGAACTAGGCCAAACCATAAAAATTCTTTAACTAATCCCTAACTAAAATAGGAATTAGAGTCATGACAACATGTGTGTGTGTGTATCCGGCAGAATTGTCACATACTCCCTGGTAGAATCCAACAGCAACACCATAGTAAACTGACACGATCTGGTTACTCCGTTCATATATGTGCGCCAAAGGAAGATAAGATATATAACTGCAAAAGATAAATAGAAGTCAAATCAGAAAAGTATATAAAGTATCTTTCAACAAAGTCTTAATATGAATTGAAGATGAAACTTACATGTCTGCAGGGTTGAATTTGATTGCCATGCAGAAACCAGCAACACTTGAAATTAAGTTGTTATGTGTCAAGACAACTCCCTTCCAGAGAAATATAAGGCCAATCATTGTGGAGATGAGACAGTAGCAGCAAAAGCTGAGAACCATATTTCAAAAAACATGTATCCTACCTTTGGTGTGCCAGTAGTACCACTAGTATAGCATATGGTGGCAACATCCTCAGGTTTAGGAGGGATAAAAGGTTGCAGGCTACTGCGGCCCTAAAATAAAAACCATTTGTAAGGTGGCATAATTTTTTTTAAGTTATAACAGACATGCTCAATTTCTATTGCATTGCAGATTGAGAATTGACCGGTCTGATTGTGAATTTTGAATTAAGATAGAAAGCTGGTCTACAATAAAAATTTTGTTGAGAATCATTTACAAAGCCATTCTCAATTTCAATTTAGGAATTTAAATTAAGGTGGAAATCTTGTCCACAATCAAACTATTGCTAATATTACAAGTAAATATCTAATGCAATAAGCATTAGAAACACACAAAAGAAAGTACATGTATCGCTAAACTGGAAAGGCGATTGATTTGTCAAACACATCAAACTCATCAACATAATCCTAACAGTTTGGCTTGTTCAGTTTATATTGTCAATTTCTCAATGCTAAAAACATAAGTAGAGATTGGGATCACTTATTTTTATACCACGGGAGACAATGATTCATTAGCCATCCAGAGAACAAAAACCATCCAAGTCAAATCAACTAAGTACTTAACATATTTCAACAACCAACAATCAAAAAATTCTAGAAAGAAGAATTTCAAAGAGATTCAATTTTAAAACAGGGATTCCTTGTCTCAAGCTACACAGTTCTAATATGGTCCACATACCAAAAATTTTTAGCCACATACTGCTAGCCTACTTAAAATAAGAAAGGCAAAATTTCAGAATAAAACTTACCTCACTGAACAGTTTTGTATATGATCTGAGCTTCACTCCAGATGCCAAAGGAAGTGATGGTAAGTGTTCATCTACACCTCCCACTACCTGCCATAAAGTATACAACACAGAATGAGAATAAGGTCCACGGTATTCTTTAGTTGATTAGGATCTTAGTAGAGACCATAGAAGTACATACCACTATAAGTCGTACAGATGGAATCTCGGATATGAAGCTAAGCAGCTGCAAGTTCCAGGAGAGAATATGAGGCACATTGCAATTCAAATCAAGCTAACATCGGATCTGCTAACCTCATAGGTTATATATAGACATGAGATATGAACATGTAATATAGCCAAATGCCATGGGATTCCAGCTTCAGTTAGCAGTTATTTATCAGAAAGTTCTACCCATTACTATATCATCATCTCATGTTATGAGAACAGAGGAATCTAGAACAGCCAATTCAAGTGCATTGAGTATGGGTGTCTCCCGTTTCCCAAAATAAACTAGCAGAAAAATATGCAACAAAAATTAGTAGAAGAAAATTTAAGCCTTTTCTGTTGTACGAGAGAGGGAGACGAAGAGAGAAGCAGCGAGGGAAAACAAGGAAAAGTACTTGGAAGACCTGAATCACCTGACTCCTGAGACAAGTTTTATAACAATTAGATTCATGTATTAACAACCTATCATCTAGCAATGTTTGTTAAACACAATGCACATTGAGCATGAACAGAAAATTGATGATTTAGTGAAGATAATTCACAGCAAGCCAGTTTCTTTCATAATGTACAGGCCTTTAACCTAGTCAAAATGTATCAAAGTCTTGTTTAAGAATAAGACAAGAAGTTTCCAGTGAACTAAGAACCCAAGGTGATGCTAACTAGCTAGACATGGGTTCTACTATGTAGAAGGGTAGATTTAAAAAGCAAAGATTAAACTCACGGTGTTCAATGTCTCTGGGACACAGAAGATAGCTTGCACATCAGCATGATTCACAACATACTTAACTGCATCAGGACCTGTGCACAGAATCAGACATTGTAAGAACAGGACTAATGTATCGAGATAGATGCATTTGTTATCAGTCATGTACGTACCAAGTGTGTCATATAAGGGAACTGAAATATAAGAATATGCTGTACAAGCGTGATCCACAATCAACCACTCTGGTCTATTTATAAAATAGAGTCCAATGCAAGCACCCTGTTCCACAAGAAACAAATTGATGTCAAAGCAACTACATTAAAAGTAACATGTCACATGGAAGTATGATTTTTCATTTGAGCATTACTGAAGAGGCTAGCTACATAGTGTCAGCTAATACACAAGCTAAGTATTAGATTACAGAACATCAAATATTACATACACATGTGAAAACAATTACACACATTTTTTTAAGAAAAAAAATAACTCCTACAAAATACAAATCCAAATTATCTAGAAAATGACTCACCTTTTGTAACCCATGAAAACGAAGGGCAGAACCTATAGCTTCCCTAGCAGCACCAGCTTCTCCATACGTCATCCATGTATACCTTTCACATATAAAAAGTCAAAATGATTAAAAAAAAAAAACACAAAGAAGTCACTTAACTTTATCTTTAATTTTTAATCCATGAAAAAAAAAATAGAATCAAATTCCATTAATCAACAACTCACTCTCCAATCATTCCATCTGCCTGAACTCGTGTGCCCAAGTACTTGTAATCTCCAAAAGTTTTAACAGCATGTCTATAAACACCAAAAAGAAAGAAAAAAAACATTATGATAAGCACCTTAAAACTATTTGTTCTTAAACCCTTTCATTGACCAAGCCATTTATGTTTTAATTTCAAAATTATAGACCCTTTAAACTACATACGCAATAAAATGAGTAGTTGAGATTCTTACACAAAGTTATCATGTAATGTCTCGATCTCAGGGTGATCATGAAACCTAGTTACAATCTTCATTGGCGACCGTGCAGATCTACCATTACATAAACAAGTAGAATTCATAATCAAGCAATTCTTAACCAATTAATTACTATAAAAAACAATAATTACGTTCAAACTAATCAAAATTAAACTAAAAAAAGAAAAACAAGAAGCAAATTAAGCATTGCTTACCTATAAACATTCCACTTCCCTGTTTGCAATTTCTCCGGTAAACAAACACTGTACTGTTGACCTACAAAGCAAATAAAAACAAAAAAAAATTAACAATAAATTCAATCATCAAAACATTAAAAGAATAACACATAAATATTTAAAAATAAATAAACAATTATCCAAGTGATAGTGATTATTTATTTGCAAGCAATCAAAAAACAGTTAGAAACTTCATTTAACCGCTTAAATTAACTAAAACCGTTAAAAAAACAACGTAAAAAATAAAAAATACATATTCAAAACCATTCAGCGCCAAAAATCTAGCGATCTAAAAATCTAGCGATCTAAAAAATGTTATAAACTTGAAAAATAAGTTGATACTTATAAACAAGTATAAGTGTAAGAATGCATCAAGAGAGAGAGATTACGGTGAACGAACTGTGAGGAGGAGGTGAGGTTAGCTTGGAGGTCGGATTGATCAGCGGTGGTGGAAGAGAGGATGTGACTCTGGATAGATTTGAGACGACGTTGAGCCGGTGAATCCATGGAAAGAGAATGAAAATAATTTTCTCGGGAAAATGAAGTTTTTGTGTTTGCTTGCTTGGAGGGAAAGAAAATAAATGGAAATGATATGCTTGTTTGTTTCAGGAAGTCATAAATAATTATTGAAGAAGGTGGTCGTGACGGGTGGGCACGGGGATTAAGACGGGGTGATGACGTGGCAAAGATGTAGATAAAGATGAGGTCCACTACTTGGCAGGGTTTTTCGTTGGCAAATATCAAATTAGTCCTCTTGGAGAGTATTAAGTAGTCCCTAAACAAGTGTTTTTTCCTTTTAAGTGATCATTTTACCAACTTGAAATCGTGGGTTTTGGCACAACCAACACTAACCTAACCTTATCGACTAAGATCTTGTTTAATATTGTGTGATTGTTTTTTAAATTAATTTTTATTTATAAATATATTAAATTAATATTTTTTTATTTTTTAAAATTTATTTTTAACATCAACACATTAAAATAACTTAAAAACAATAAAAACAAAGAAAAAAATAAAAATAAAAAATTAATTTTTTTCAAAAATAAATTTAAAACGTAAAAATATATATATATATATATATATATATATATATTGTAAGTTTTTTTTAAAGAAATTTGTAAGTTTTTGAGGACTTAATTGATAAAAAAAATGACAATTCCTTGATATCCGGAGTGATTCAAGAATTGCTATATTTTGCTTGTGTTGATGGCTTATCGAGTTGTTGTGACTTGATACTCCCGTTTGCGATTTTGAGCGTGGCCCAGACGCGGTCTAAATAATATTATTTTGGCATGTCTGAAAAAGCAAGTTGTCTGTTTAGGACCCACCCTCTCTGATCTCCTTGTTTAAAATATGAAGAAAGGATCGGATAAAAAAACGAGACTATATATAAATATATTTATAGTTTTTTTTAAAACCGTGTTTGAAATTTTATTTTTTTAAAATTTAATTCTTTAAAAAAAATAATTGAATATTATTTTGATGTGATAGTATTAATAATAATTTTTAAAAAAATATATATATTATTTTAATATATTTTTAAATAAAAAATACTACTGCTATTGTATTATATCTAGTGCTTATTTGAGGTCAATAATTTGCTTGTGATTTTAACTTTTAGCTATGTTTATAATTTTTAAGTATTAGATAATATTTTAAATGATACTATTATATTTACTTTCATGTGTTATTTTAATATACTGGTTGAACCTTTAAATTGCTTGAGTGCAATTTATACTTTTTTCTTGATTTTTAGTCTTGTGTGTTTGTTAACACGGTACATTACCTTAATAAACAAGGTTTTAATAACAATAAAATTTTATACTAAACACCCATGTTTGGGAAAAAAAAACCTATTTAAACTTATTTTTTGAAGTGATTTTTATTTAATTAAAATATTTTAAAAATTATATATGAAAGTTTTTATTTTATGATGCTTAAAGAATAATTAGTGATATTCTAATAGTTATTTTCATATAAGCTCACTTTAAATAAATAAAAAGATATAATCATGAGAGAAAATTTCTAAATAAAAATATAATTATTATTTTTAGGAAGTTGTGGAATTTATGTTATCTCTTCTATTCATGTCTGTTTTGTTTAACATGAATTTTAGAAAGTAACTAATAATATGTTACTAGATATTCTATAAACGTTATAAAAATTTATATATCAATAAATTTGGAAATATTTGCAAGTCTTTAAAAAAAAACAAAAGCTCCATGTTTAATATTTTTTTTTTCGTAAGATTTTGTTTTAAAAATTATCACAGAACTTTTAATTTTATTTCCATATCGGTAGATGTATCTTGAAAATAGAAGAATAGTAAGATATAATTATTTTATAATTTATTTGAAATATTTTATTTAATAAGTTTGAATATCATGTTTTTTAATTATGATATATATATATATTTTTTATTTTTTTTAAATTATATTATTTTACTATAATTTGTTTTTATAAAAAAAAAATATTATTTTTTAAAAAAAAATTCCACAGCACTTGTGGCCGAACATAGGCTTGACTGTGTTGAAATTAAAACTATCTTGAATCTGGTCCAGGTCTATGAAGAGAGGTCGCCCGTCATCAAGTAATGCTCGGGTTTAATTATTTGATCAGATCTGATTTAGGGTAGGTCCAGTCTAAAATATAGTGTCTAAGACCATGTCATGATTCTTTGTAGCATATGGTAATAATTAAAAATAAAAATTCCTTGGAATAAAACTATAGTACAGGGCTAAACGATATTTTTTAATAAATTGTTTATTGGCTGTCAAGTCCTAGCCAATTGCATGTCTCGAACTTATATTTTATTACGATCCTCGAACTTATAAAATTCACCATAATCATTGATCAAGATTTGTCCACGTGTCGTGACTTTTGTAAAGAAATAGCGCCACGTGGTTAAAATATTCCATTTATTTTTTTAATATATAGAAACACATTCAACATTCCTCATATTCATTGACTATAATCTATTTAATTTCAACCGGGTAATTGATGGATTTTTATTCCTTATGCTATCCTTTCGGATTCCAGTCCAGGTGAAAATCATGTAAAGTAATTTTTTCTGTATTAGCCTGGGCATGGATATAATTTATCTTAAAATTGATTAAAAAAATATTTAATCTCAATTTGTAAAAATTACCTTGACGATATCTTAGATATTAAAAATAAAATGTCAACATTATTTTTATGATGAAAACAATAATAATTAAAATAAATTATTATAAAAATAACTTCACAGTAAACAATTGCCTCGAGCATAGCAAAAATATTAAATTAACTTTCATTAATTAACATATCGGTTGTTTTTTTGTTTTAAAAATATTTTTAAAAATAATAGTTTTTTATTATTTTTTTCCTTTTAAATTTTTTTTTGTGTATTTTTATATCAATGTGCTAGTATAAAAAATAATTTTTAAAAAATAAAAAATATTATTTTAATATATTTCCGAGCGAAATTTTAAAAAGCAATCACTACCACACTTCCAAACATTTTTATCATTATATTTGTAAAATCTGATCGGATTAATTTTAAAATTAATTTAGGTAATAGGTCATTTTGAGTTAGTTATTTTTATTAAAACTATAATATTTATTTGTTTTATTAATATTGATTTAGTTAGATTTAGATTTGAAAACTAAACCAAGCTATTAAAAAATCAAATAATTTAAAAAGTTTGGCAAAATTAATAAAATGTTTGAAAAGACTAGAAAACCAACTAAAATCAAGCTCTTGTTTTCAAACTTCCCCGGTCAACACGCTGGGCCAGTTAGGACTAATGACTACGGATTCAACAACTGAAAGCAATCTCAAATTTCATGATATCTATTATCGTCAATTAAATACCAGTAAGCTACTTGCTCGTGTGGTAAAAAGATTTACAAGCACACGCGCCGGTTCAATTGTGAATAATTTGTTTAATACTTGGTTGGAGAATAATTCAAACTAGCTCGAGGATATACCAATTATGATACATGCTAGATTAGTGTTTCATACTACATCCTAAACTAAATTGATTTTTTTTTAATATAAAAAAAATATTCAAGTGTTGGTAGCTTGTTTGAAAAAAGAAAAAAGAATAGTGACATGTATCATAGACCCGACTGGTTCAATATACTGATTTTATTTAATTATATAATAAACAAATAATAATAAATGAATAAAAAAAGTGATTATGATGATCTATAAAAAAAACCTCATAAAAATAAAAGAATTAATAACATCAATTTATAACTAGCCAAGTGCTTAATGAAAAAATAAAAAATATCAATTTAAAAACAAATGACCCTCGAAAAAAAATACACCAATAAAGTCCACTAAACCTCTTCGGATTGGATTGTATGAATGAGATAACATAATAGAAGGAAAATGAGAAAAAAACATGAAGTTAAATACTTGACCTAACCTAGTATTCAATATTGAAGGCTAAAAAATATATAAAAATATTCAATAAAAAAAAACTTAAAAAAAATCGAGTAAACCTGGACTAACATGCTAAATCTGCTATCTAGGTAATGAAACTATAATAAACCCATAGAAAGAAAAGTGAAGAAAGTCACGAAGCTCAACTTTCATCAAACTACTATTGAATGATAAAATTAAAAAAAATATCAATGTAAAAAAAATACAAAAAAAAATATAATTTCAATCTATGTTAATATTTCAAATATGTGACCCAATGAAAATATAATCATAACATAATTTTTTTTATTAAGTTTAATCATAAATAAATTAAATGAGAAATGATCAGATTAAAATAAAAACCAATGATAAAAAAGAAGAGGTTGAATCTCTTATTTTTTCATGTAATTCAGCCATTGATATTTGCTAATGTTAAAATTTGGTCTGTGTACTCTAATTGTTTTAATTTAATTTTACTAAATTTAGCATCCAAAATTCATTGCTAGTTATTTGATTTGAGTTGGGATAGACAAAGTGGCCCGTGGCACTTTCTTATGTAAACAAATATTTTTCGAGTGATTTAAAAAAAAAAATTAATATAGATATTTGGGATAATTTGTACGTATATTAATTAATTTCATAATTTTTAAAATTAATAATTATATAAAACCCTAAAATTTATAAAACTCAAACGAATAACGTCTGAAATATAAACCTAGATCACATTATTTAAAAAAACCCAAGCAAAATCCCTCTATCCTCTTTATATATCAAAATTAAACACAAAATTAGCATCCCAAGTCCCAACAGTTTTCAAAGGTCGGATGATTAGAGTGAAAAATTGCCATTTCAATAATATTTTATTATTTTTTCTTTTATTTATTCACGCATTGTTAATAAAACTTAACACGAGAATTATCCCGTGTCATTGCGGTAACTTTAATTTTCTAATTTATTTTTTGTATAAAAAAACATTGATTTCAATTGATGTTTTTTAAGAATTTTATTATATTAATATTAAAAATAAAAAATTATTATTTTAATTAAAAGACAAAGTAGTAGTAAAAAATATTTAATAATATGGTAAAAATTATTTTTTAAAGTATATTATTTTTTGAAAATATATTAAAATAATATTTTTTTAAATTTATTTTTAATGTAGTATATTAAAAAAAAAAAAATTAATTTAAAACTAAAAAAAACTCAAAATCTTCAAGCCCTGTGATTAATTTCAAGCTAATTTTTCAATCATTCGATGATCTGCTTCCAGTCACGATAAAAAAGACAACCTGTCA